>Ga0224722_1002078_pt1 | contig 10759 bp, 6 predicted proteins | sample Balambano_FR1_Me_FD_161646 | JGI IMG/M metagenome (GOLD analysis project Ga0224722, IMG submission 161646) | Freshwater sediment microbial communities from Lake Towuti, South Sulawesi, Indonesia - Balambano_FR1_MetaG | ecosystem: Environmental > Aquatic > Freshwater > Lake > Sediment | place...
GGCGTGGGCGCTGGGGGCGGCGTCGGTTGCGGGGCTGGCTCGGTCTGCGATTGTGGATCGAAGCGCTCGATGGGTGGTTGGCCGGCCGTCGGCTCGAATTCGACCCAACCGTAGTCGGGGAAGAACACCTCGACCCACATGTGGCTGTCGCTGGCCTTGACGCGATACAAGGCCCGGTCGGCCTGGCTGGGGTCGAGCGCCAGTTCGCCCTGCGCATAGCCCACGGCCACGCGCGCCGGCACGCCCAACGAACGCAGCATCGTCACCATTGCGGTGGCGTAGTAATTGCAGTAGGCGCGCTTCACGTCGAACAGGATGTAGTCGCTGGCTTCGACGCCCGGCGGTGGGGCCTCCAGCTTTTCGTCATACTCGATGTTTTGGCGCAGCCACCGCTCGATCAGCACCGCCTGATCGAACGGCGTCTGAGCTTCGCTCACGATGTTGCGGGCGAGGTTGCGCACCCGATCCGGCACATCGGCCGGCGCTTGCAAATAGCGTTGCGTCACCCAGTCAGGGTAATCAGTTGACGCGGCGCGCAACTCGTTGGCGTTGGCCACGCTGACCGAGCCGACCGCGCTGTAGCGGTTGCCCGGCAACAGCGGCACGGGCAAGCGCAGTTGCTGCAAGTCCACCGCGCCGCTGCCCACGATCTCGAATGCCGCCTGTGTGCCTACGCTGGATCGCAACGGCTGTGACGGCGCATAGATGCTGTCGCTGCCGCGGAAGAGCGCGAAGTCGGCCTGCACTGGCACGCGTCCGGCATAGCTGTTGAGCGGCAGCGTGGTATCCCACGGCTGGGCGTTGGTCGCGGTGTCAATCGTGCTGCGCCACGTCAGGCCGTCGTAGTTGTCGTAGCTGGTGGCGCGCCAATAGTAACGGGCGGGCGGCGCGACGATGTCCATGACCGGGTCGGCCGTAAGGTTGCGCGGGCCGCTCAGCGTGACCGACTGGCTGTAGCTGTCCACGTCGCGGGTGATGTTGTTGTTCAGGTTGGCGAATAGCCGGTTCCAGCGCGCTAAAAATTCGTCGTAGGGTTGGTTGAGTTGTCTGAGTAGATCGCGGCCCTGTGTCGAGGTGGACGCCTCACTGACGCGCCAGCCGAACAACCCGGCGATGGACGCGATGGCGAGGGCGGCCACGACGAACCAACCGCGCATGGATGTGGAGAACCGCACCCGCTGGGCCAGCCAGCCTTCCTCCCGCTCGGCCAGGTGCGACAGTGCCAACAACGTGACCGCGCACACCAGATACAGCAACAGATACGGTGCCATTGACGTCTCGCCCGCGTAGTAATACACGTTCGAGAACAGCGTCACGCCGGCCGGCAGGATGACGTGCCAGATGCGGTGATGCCGGAACGAATACCAAGCCGCGCTGTAGCCCAGCAGCCAGAACAGCCCGGACAAGATCAGCACGAAGATGACGGTCTCGCTGCTGGTGCCGTTGCTGACTGCTTCCTGCGTCCAGCCGATGATCTTGTCGAACAATAGCAACACGCGCTCGCGCGGGTCGCTCAGCGCAGCCACATCGCCTTGCGACACGCCGATCACACCGACCGCGAACAGGCCATACACCAGGCTGGTCAGGTGAGCCGTCCAACTGGGGAAGTTGCTGTAGGCTAGCGCCGTCCCAGCCAGCAGGCTGAAGACCACTGCCCACAGGATTACGTCCAACCCTGGCATCCATCCGGCGGCGATGATGCTGCCCGCCACGGCAAACAGCATCACGGCCAGGACGCCGAGGGTAAATAAGTCGCTTCTTCTCATTCAGATGTGAATCGCCAGCCCTTCCACACCCTCAGCGGCTTCCATCAAGCTCTCGCTCAGGGTCGGGTGCGCGTGCACGGCGTTGGCGATCTCCTCGGGCGTCAGCTCGGCGCTCTTTGCCAGCACGAACTCCGGCAACAACTCGGTCACGTCCGGGCCGATGCAGTGCACGCCCAATAGCTCGCCATATTTCGCATCGGCCACGATCTTGATAAAGCCCTCGGTGTTGTTGAGCGCCAATGACTTGCCGTTGGCGCGCAGAGGGAACTTGCCGACCTTGACCTCGTAGCCTTTCTCCTTGGCCTGCGACTCGCTCAGGCCCATGCTGGCCACTTGCGGATGGGTGTAGGTGCAGCGCGGCATGGCGTCGTAGTCGAGCTTGGCGATGTGGCCGCTGTATTTGCCCACGCTCGCGGCGATGGACTCTGCCGCCACCACGCCCTGGGCCGAGGCCACGTGCGCCAGGCGAAGCTTGCCGTTGATGTCACCGATGGCATACACGCTCGGCACGTTCGTCGCCATGTGATCATCCACTTCGACGTAGCCGTTTGGCGTGAGCTTGACGCCGATCTTGTCCAGGCCGATCCCGGCCGTGTTGGGCGTCACGCTCACGGCCACCAGCACCCAGTCGGCTTTGAGCGAGGCCTTGCCCTTGGCATCCTCATAGAACACCTCAACGCCGTCCGGGCCGGCTTTGGCGTCGGTCACCTTTGCGCCGGCCACGGTCTTGATGCCGTTGCGATTGAACGAGCGCGTGATCTCAGCGCTGATCTCCTCGTCTTCAAGCGGCATGATGCGCGGCAACGCCTCCAGCACAGTCACCTCGGCGCCATAGGCATGAAAGACGTAGGCGAATTCCATGCCAATCGCGCCCGAGCCGATGACGACCATGCTCTTGGGCGCGGTCTGCACCTCCAGCAACTGCCGGTAGGTGAAGATGCGCTTGCCGTCGGGCTGCAGGAATGGCAAATGCAGCGGCTTGGCGCCCGTGGCCATGATGATGTTGCGGGCTGTGATTGTGCGCTCTTCGTTCTTGTTCTCGACCAGGATCGAGGTAGGTGAAGTGATGGCGCCGTCGCCGATGAAGACCTTGACGTTGTTTTTCTTCATCAGGAAGTCCACGCCCTTGACCAGGCGGTTGCTGACCTCGCGGCTGCGCTTGTAGGCCTTGGCGTAATCCACCCGCAGGTTGTCATACATGATGCCGTATTCGTCGCCGTCTTTGATCAGCTCGACGATTTCGGCATTGCGCAGCAGCACCTTGGTGGGGATGCATCCCCAGTTCAGACAGATGCCGCCCAGGCTGTCGCGCTCGATGATGGCGACTTTCAAGCCGAGTTGCGCGGCGCGAATCGCTGCGACATAGCCGCCCGGTCCCGCGCCAAGGACTGCGACGTCGAATGCTGGTTCACCGTTGGAAGATGTGACTGAGACCGTTGCCATGATTGAGGAATTATCCCATCGTCATTGGTAGAAGGATGCTGGGATCCTTTCGCAGGCTAATACCATCAGTTCAAGGGAGCGATACTTTTTAACACTAGCACACACGAATTTGCTTCTTGTGTAATGCTTAGACATCATTTAAACTATTTGTTAAAGATCACACAATTAAGTTGGGGGAAAGATGCAACATCGTTGGTATGGCAAGTTCGTTGCGGCGGCGGCGGTATCGCTTCTCGTAGCAGTTGCTGCGAGCCTCTTTTTGATACATGGATTGGTTGTCACGGGTCAGGGCGTCAATCCATTGACACCTCAAGTTCTTCCTTCATTAACTCCCGATATACCCACTCTTGTCCCGAATGTTGCTCAGCAAGGGCCTGTGCTAAGGGGTGATGTCGGCACTCAAATGGCCGACAGTCATACAGCCGGGAAAGGGCAAGGCATCGAGGAACTTACTCGTAATACCGGTGCAACAGCAATTGTTGCGACGCTTGCTGCAAGCGCGACTATCGAGCAGAGCACGAAAGAGGCAGCCACTAAAGAGGCAGAGATTGCAAGGAAAGCAGAAATTGATAAAGCTACAAAGGAAGTTGCGGATCTAAAGGGAACCAACGAAGCATTGAAGGCAACGCTAGATGCGAAAACCACAGTTTTGTCTACAACTATTGGCACCATAACGCCCGGGCCACCGACGAATCCAACATCTGATAAATGGCTTGATGACCTAGTAACGCAACTTGCCAAATGGATAAGGAGCGATTTTGGGACAGTCATTACTTCTGCCCTTGGATTCATTGGTGCCAGTTCTCTGGCTTTGCTTGGCATTCAATCTGTCAGATACGTAAGGGATATAAAGTCGGGTCATGACGATGCGAAGAGAATGCTTGCTCAAGCGAAGGCTCGCTCGGCACCGGTGTCGCCTCAAACGCCAACCAGCGATCCAACTCAGTTCAATCCACAAGGAAGCTACTGGAAAGACTTGGAGACACAGGCTGAAATTGTCGCTGTAGTAAGCAGCAAAGGCGGGGTGGGCAAATCATCAATCTCACTTGGCTTGCTGGAGTACTACAGTCAACGCGGCCAAGTTTTACTTGTCGATTTTGATTTGCACAATCGTGGCCTCACTTCCAAGTTGTTGCCTAAGTTGCTAGAGAAAAGGCAACATGGTGAACCACCGTATTCAACCCTTCTTGAGCAACTCCAGCGTTTTGAGTCCGGAATTCTTCAGGACATCCGCTCTCAGTTCCGCCCAATTAAGGCAGGTCGTCAAGCAGAGAGTAGTGCAAAAGGCGACTCGGACTCACAGTTTGATATTGCTGACATCTCACAAGAGGACTTCGTTAAGTATCGAGACGCATTTGCTGCTGGGCCGCGTCCGGGCGACGTTGCAAATATCAGCTACGTCAAGATGAATCATGAAAACAAACCCTATGGCAATGTCGATCCTGGGAAATGCTTCTTTCTGCCCAGTCGTAAGAGTATTTTTGTGGATGACTATGATCGCTTTATCGCGACGAATGTGTCACGCATGGACATCCCTGAAGTAGCCCTGTTTATCAAATTTCTTGCTCACTGGGTTGTGATCAAAGGTAAACGTGAACGCGACGCGTCACCGAGAGGAGAGAAGAGCATAGATTACATCATTCTTGATTGTCATGGTGCACAGGATCTGTTCATGGTCGGTGCAATTGTCGCGGCAGATCACATTGTCGTTGTCACAACACCCGACTCTGGTGCATTTGAAGGAACCTACGAGCTCCTGGATTTTACGAAACGCCTCGAAGATGAACAGCAAAAGGTGTTTGGAAAGGAGCGCCTCACTCAGGCCTTAGTGATCAATGAGTATAGGAGGTCCGACATGGATGTGATAAAAGCTCTCACAACACTTGCAGAGGATAGAGGTATCCAGGCTCTGAAAGATTCGGTCAAGATCGGTTATAGCGAGAGACTCTACAGAACATATAAGGATTATCAAGTTCCCACTATCTGTAAGCAGGCAACTCTTTGGCCCAAAGTAGTTGCCCTTGCTGGCGACAGTCGACGCCCTAACCTACGCACCTCACCGACGAGCACTGGTTTAAGTATGCCTTCATCAACCTCGGATCTGAGCAGCAAGGGCAATCCTTCGTCTGATAATAGTGAGAATGACCAACGATAGTAACTCAGCGCCCTCTGTTTATCATCTGTGATAGGCCTTGTCTATTCACAAGACAGAAAGGTAGAGCGGGTTAAAGTTTGATAGTACGCTTGCTATCCCTGAGCTGGTGCTCGACACACGCAAGGGCGATCCGTCCGAAGGGTTGTATGCCTCACTTGGCTGGACGAAGGCGGGTGACATCCCAAACTACGCTCGTAGCGCCAACGGCGACCTGCACGCCACGGCGCTGTATTACAAGCTGTTGTCGGCATGAGTCGTAAAGTCGTACAATTGTTCTTCCATGAACTCCGACGTGCGCGAGCGCCTGCGCCGGCTGGGCGTGCACAAGGGCGCGGACAAGCTTAAATCGCTCAAGCCTTCAGCCGAATCCGAAGCGGCCGCGATCCGCGCGTCATCACCTCGGCTGAACGGCGCGCCTGCACCGGCGCATGACGCAGTGCTGGAGCCGATTCGCACCGCCCTCGGCTTCGCGTATGCCCGCCGCGCCGAATACCAACTCGCCCATCAGCATGGCGATTGGTCGCTCGCAACGGCGTTCGACCACGGCCCCGATTTATTGGCGCGCATGGCTACAGCTAGACAGCATGGCGCAGCCATTGACCTGCGCGACGCGCTCTTCCTCGATACCGAAACGACGGGGTTAGCAGGCGGCGCGGGCACGTTCGCCTTTCTGGTTGGCCTGGGCTACGTTCACGAAGGCCGTTTTATCGTCGAGCAATTCTTTCTGCGCGATCCGGGCTATGAGGCCGCGATGCTGTGCGAGGTTGACAAGCGCGTGAACGGGCACAGCGCTCTGGTGACGTTTAACGGCCAAGCCTTCGACGTGCCGTTGCTCGAATCGCGCTTCATCGTGTCGCGCATTGCGCCGTCGTTTGGCGACAAGGTGCATCTCGATCTGCTGTTGCCGGCGCGGCGCATGTGGCGCGGTAGCCTCGATTCGTGCAGCCTCGGCTCGCTTGAATATCACCTGTTGGGTGTGCAGCGCGAACAACGCGATGTGCCCGGCTCGGTCATCCCGTATCTGTATCGCGAATACTTGTCGCAGGGCGGCGGCGACCTGAACGACGACATGCAGCGGGTGATGTATCACAACCTGCACGACATCCTGTCCATGGTCACGCTGGTCACGCGCCTGGCACATGCCATCACCCAACCCAGGGGTGCGGCCGAACATGTCGCCATGGCGCGCTTTCACGAGCGGGCAGGTGAGTATGTCACTGCCGAGCGCGGTTACCGCGCGGCACTTGAAACGCGACTGGAGATTGGAGATCAGAGATTGACATCCAATCTCCGATCTCCAATCTCCAATCCCCAGTCCGAAGCATTGCGCCGGTTGGCCCGCATGCTCAAACGCCAGGGCCGGCTGGCCGAGGCGCTGTCATACTGGCAGCAACTGTGCGATGCCGAGGACGCCGAGGCGTTGATTGAGGCGGCCAAGTATTACGAGTGGCGTGAGGTGGATTTGCCGCGCGCGCTGATGCATGCCCGAGGCGCATTGCGCATGAGCAGCGATCCGGCCGCGCGCGCGGCGATTACTCACCGCATCGAGCGGTTGGAACGAAAACTAAGTCACGACCACAGCCTGTCCCACGAGCGATCGGCGTCCCAATACGTTGACGGCTCGAAGTAGCCCGCCGGGTCGCCCGGCGTCAGGTGTTCGCGGATGACTTCCTCGTTGAGGTCAATGCCCAAGCCCGGCGCATCGGGCACGGCGATGTAGCCGTCCTGGATGATCGGGTTCGGCACGCCGGTCACGAAGTCGCTCCAGTAGGGCAGGTCGTTAAAGTGGTGTTCGAGCGCGATGAAGTTCTCGGTCGCGGCGGCGCAATGCACGGCCGAGAAGGTGCTGACGGGTGAGCCGGCCATGTGGATCGCCATGCTGATGCCGTAGTCCTGGGCCATGTCGCCGATCTTCTTCGTCTCCAGAATGCCGCCCGACGTGGCGATGTCGGGGTGGATGACGTTGACACCCTTGGCCTCCAACAGCGGCTTGAAGCCTTCCTTGAGATAGATGTCCTCGCCGGTGCACACGGGCGTGTCCAGCGTGCGCTCCAGTTGCACCCACTGGTCGGTGAACTGCCACGGCACCATGTCCTCCAGCCAGGCCAGGTTGAACGGCTCCAGCGCCTTGCCCAGGCGGATGCAATCGTCAATGCCGATGTGCCCGAAGTGATCCACCGCCAGCGGCACCTGATAGCCGATGATCTGGCGCACCTGCGCCACGTATTCCACCAGCTTGCCAATGCCCTTCTCGGTTAGCCGGATGTGTGTGTATGGATGCATCGTGACGCGATGCTCGGCCGGCGTCAGGTCGCCCGCGCCCTTCAGCTCGCCCAGCATGCCGGCCGGCCAGCACAGCGCGTCTTTCTCGTCCATCAGCATCTCGATGCCCACGTCCATCTTCAGGAAAGTGAAGCCTTTCTTCATGCGCGCCTTCAGCTTCTTGCCCATGGCCGTGCCGGTCGGCTCGTTGGGCGTGTCGCAATACATGCGAATCTTGTCGCGGAACTTGCCGCCGGCCAGGGCGTAGCACGGCACGTCGTAGGCCTTGCCCGCCAGATCCATCAGCGCCATCTCCAGGCCGCATACGCCGCCGCCCTGGCGGGCATGCCCGCCAAACTGCTTGATCTTGCGGAAGAGCTTGTCCACATTGCAAGGGTTCTCGCCGATCAGCAGGCGCTTGAGCATGAGCGCATAGTTCTTGCTCGCGCCGTCGCGTACCTCGCCGATGCCGTAGATGCCTTGATTGGTGTCAATGCGCACCAGCGGGCACATCCACCCGTGCGGGGTCAATTGCAGCGCGGCCGCGCGCACATCGGTGATGCGCAGGTCGCTCGGTCGTGAATGCGTTCGAACGTTGTCAACGATTTGCTTCGCCATGAATGACTCCTTGATTTGGACGCGGATAGTCGAGATACACGCGGATCAGAAATCCGTGACATCTGCGTTGATCCGCGTCCTCTCATTCCTGTGTGTGAATCCATCCGAGCAGGCGCTGCGCCTTGCTGTTGTCATAGAAGCTGCGCTGGCCGGACAGGTCGCCGGTGATCTTGACATCGGGATAAAACTGGTGCGCCAGTTCAAGCGATGGCCGGTTGACCACCGTCGTCGGGCCGGTGATAAAGAACGCCTCGTGACCCTTGAAGCCGGCCAGCAACGCCAACTCGCACGCCCGCGCCGCTTCGTCGGCGTTGGTGTAGGCCCACAAGTGGTTCACCATCGGGCCCATCTCGTAGCGGGCGGTGCCATCGTATTTGGCGGGCACGATGCCGTGAAAGCGCAGGCTGCTGATGGTCATGCCGTCAAGGTCGCTCAATCGCGCGAACGAATCGGCCTGCGCCTCCAGCACCCACTTGGATAGGCTGTAGGCGTCCTCGTTGTAAGTGGGATGGGCCTCGTCCACCGGGAAGTAGTCGTAGCGCGCCTTGCGGCTATACGCCCCGCCGATGGCGTTGATGCTCGAGGCCAGACACACCTTCTTGATGCCCAATTCGGCGCAGGCATACAGCGCGTTATAGCTGGTGACGGTGTTGTTGATGTAGACCTCGGGCGCGGGGAAGTTGCGCGGGCTGGGGATGGCCGCCAGATGAATCACGGCGTCGCAGCCCTCGAACGCTTTTGTGAGCGCAGCCAGATCTGTCAGGTCAAGCCCGATGAACGGGATGGCCGGGTCAGTTGCCTCGTTTGTGGCGCGGTCAATGCTGATGAGGTCGTGGCCGCGTTGCGCGAGATGGCGCGTGACGACGCGGCCAAAGCGGCCGTTGCCGCCGGTGACTGCAATTCTCATTCAATACACCCACAACCCGTCTTGCTGTGTGCCGCACAACAGCGTGCCCTCGTCGTCAATGCTCAGCGCGATGATGTCGCGCGGCGCGCGGCCCTCGGTGCGCTCCCACGTCTCGCCATAGTCGGTCGAGGTGGCGACGACCATCGGCGTGGCCAGCGCGATCTTGGTGGCGTCGGGCGAGACGGCCAATGCGCTGATTGGCCCTGACACGAACGCGCTGCGTTTGCTCCAGGCCCCGCCGCGGTTGGTGCTGTGATACAGCCCGCGCGATTCGCTGCCGACTATCAGTCCATTGCGGGCGAAGGCGATGCCGGCCAGCGGCGCGGCGGCGCGTTCCAGCGCGGATAGCCGCCACGTCTCACCCAGGTTCGCGCTCATGAACAGGCCGTTCATCACGCCGGCGAATAAGGTGATGTCTATCTTGAAGGTGGGCGAAAGCGCGATGGCCGTCACCTCCGCGTCGGCCAGACCCAAGCTGCGGTAGCGCCAGCTCACGCCGCTGTCGGTGGTGCGCAGCACGCCCTGACCGGTCGTGGCGGCGAAGGCGATGCCATCCACCGCAAAGTTCGGCGAGAGCGCGATTTGGCTGATCTGCGCCGTTTGAGGCAACGCGCCGGCGGTCCAGGATGCGCCGCCATCGCTGGAATAGGCGATGCCATCGGCGGCCCCGACCAGCCAGATGCCGTTGCCCGCGGCGACGGCGGTCAGGGCGGTGTTCTTCAACGGTTCGGCCACTTGCTCACAGGCATTGTTGGCGTAACGCCACAGGCCTTCGTTGGTGCCGGCCAGCCATTCACTTGGGCCGGACTGAGAAATCGAAAAGACGGTGTTGGGACTTGTTGCTTTTTGCCATCTGCGCATAAACTGACCTCGTAACCCTGCTCGTGCTCGATTCGCTTGCGTCCTGGCTGTCAGCGTCAGCGATTGGCTACGTTGTTCATGTCAACAGCGGCGATGACCAGCGTTGACCAACAGTGGGCTGACAGGCGAAGAGGTGTCATCTTCGTTTCAACAGCGCTGCCACACTAATGAAGCAAAGCGCCAAAGCGCGGTGGCTGGCCGGCGTGACGTGGAGAAGAACCAGAATGACAGTATCGAAGCGGCATGAGTTCAAGCTCAAGGATATTGTTGCGGGCGCGATTGTAGCCGCGCTGTTGTCAGCATGCCAATTTCCCCAGGCGGTGACGCCAGCCGCGCCCACGCCGACCCCGACGTCGGAGCCGCCGCCCTTTATCACCATCGTGCCGGAGCGAACAATGCCGGGTGGCCCGCTGGCCGTCATCGGTTCGGACTGGCTGCCCGGTGAGGAAGTCACCATCGGCCTGCTCTCGACCATTCCCACGGCATCAGGCTCGATCGTGCTGGCGATTCTGAACGCCGATCAGCAAGGCCGCTTTCAGCTCAACACCAGCGTGCCCATGCGCGTCATCCCCGGCGTGTGGCAGGTGTATGCGCAGACGCGCACAGCCGGCCGGTTCGCCACGGCCACGTTGACCGTGTTGGACGCCAACGCCACCGCGACTGCCGTGCCGACGGCCACATCGGCTACGCAGCCGACCCGCCAGCCGCCGCAACCAACGGTCACGCGTTTCATCCCGCCGCCCACGC
>Ga0224722_1002079_pt1 | contig 10759 bp, 3 predicted proteins | sample Balambano_FR1_Me_FD_161646 | JGI IMG/M metagenome (GOLD analysis project Ga0224722, IMG submission 161646) | Freshwater sediment microbial communities from Lake Towuti, South Sulawesi, Indonesia - Balambano_FR1_MetaG | ecosystem: Environmental > Aquatic > Freshwater > Lake > Sediment | place...
CGGGAAGGGGAAGGTTTCAAATGTCGTCGTCGGCGTATAGCGCGGATCATTACCCTTGCCGAGCCACGTTCCCAACCGTAGCGACCAGATTTCATGAGCGTAGCTATGCAGAATGCCGAAGAAGTAGTCATCTTCGCGGGCAATAGCATCCAACGAATTTGATGGAATGATGTGTGGATCAAGCCAGACGAAAATGCGATGTTTCGAGACTAAGGGGGTAGCGATATAACGCGACAACGACTTTGTTGCATCGCGCATTTCCGGGCGTGATCGCGTATAAATCCACCACTTATCCTTTTCACGTTGCGGCTGCTTACTGGCAAGTCGTTCAGGGCGAACGACTAAATTGACATATGCATATGGCAATTCATACCGTGCTGCGTCTTCCTCGCTCATTTCTGTCCCGAAATCAATAGTCCATGCCTTGCGTGATCGCTGAACGATGTCATCAGCATTGCGATACGGTCGCACGACATCGGCATTACTTACCCCGCTGGCATTTTGCGCGGCGAGCATAACTTGTGCCCGCTGATCGGTAATGTCAAACGGTCCCGCCGGTGTAATACCCATGAATGCCAGACCATAATTTTCAGGCAGCGATTGTGCTTTTGTCGCGTCAATTGTATTTTGCAGGTCTGAATTGACATGATCAACCGGTGCGCCGTTCAGGGTGTAAGTCTTTTGTGCGCCATCATCAAAGCCAATAATCGAAATCCGAACCGCCGCCCCTTCAAGCGTCCATTCACGATCAGACCACGCCATAAAAATATCGCCCGTCTGTTTCACACGGTCTAACACAGCGCGATTCGCCCCGCCGCGAATCGAATTGGTCGCCAGCAAACCCGCACGTTTTGCCTGAGTACGTTCAATGTGCGCTCGCGCCTTTTCGTACCAGTAACAGACCAGATCGGCTTCAGCGGGAACGCGGTTGGCATACAGTGTGAACAGATCATCCACATAGCCGCCTAATTCGCTTCGCATTCGCTTTCCCCCCAAAAACGGCGGGTTTCCCATGATCACATCCGCCTCGACCCATTCCGGCTCGTAGGGCTTGCCGTCCGCGTCATAGCGCAGGATCGCATCGGCACACAGAATGCGATCCAGGTCGCCCTCGTTCAGCCGGTCCTGAATGATCGGGTTGGGCAGTACCTGCGGGTGCTGGTCGTGATCCCACAGGCGCGGGTTATACGGGTGCAAAATTTCGCCCTCATGTTCATAACGCCATTGCAGGTAGCCGATCCACACGACGACATGCGCCAGCTTCGCCGCAAATTCATCCTTCTCAATGCCGGAAAGCTGGCGCGGCGTCACCACATCGCGGAACGGCAGTCCAAGCGGCGCGAACAGAGCGCGTATCCGCCCTTCAAGGTCTTTCAGCGCCCGCAGGCTGACGTAGAGAAAGTTGCCGCTGCCGCAGGCAGGGTCGAGTACGCGGGTGTTTTCCAGCCGCGCCATCATCTCATCATGCAGATGTTTGAGTTGATCTCGCGCTTCTTGAGCTTGTTTTGGCGTGAGCGCCGTCCCCTCCGCCAGTTGTGCCAACAGCGGCGCGGCTTTAGCAATCGTCTCTTCCCAATATCGGTTAAGCGGCTGCATCAGCACCGGGTCAACCACCAGCAGAATATCGCTCTCTTTGGTGTAATGCGCCCCCAACTGCGCCCGCTTGCCCGCATCCAGCGCCCGTTCAAACAACGTACCGAAGATAGCGGGGTTGACGGCGCTCCAATCTGCCGCGCTCACTTTTTCGAGAATATCTATCGGCGCGTGTTCACCCATCATGGTAATATCCAGCACGTCCGTCCCGTCATCGCTTCCATCGGCGGCGCGGAACAGCCCACCGTTGAAAAACGGCACAGGCTTCATCATGAAATCACTTTGTTCGCCCGCCATCGCCTTGAAAAGGTATGTCAGGACAGGCTTAAATCCTTCTGGGGCTTCTGCGGTATGGCGGATGATATAGCTCATCGCACCGATACCCGCGCCGCCGTTCTCTCCGATTCGCGGCAGCAAGCCGACATCCTCAACGAACAGCGCGAAGATCAGTCTGGTCAGGAAGCGGGCGATCCGCATGGATGACCAGCCATCGCCGTGCGTTCGCATCACATCGGCAATCGCCGCGAACTGCTCGGCTAAGTCCTCCGTAATTTTCTCCCGCGCCTGCTGCTGATCCTCAAAATAACGCAGGAACTTCGTCGGGTCTTCCAGCGTCCATTGCAAATAGCGGCGAAATTCCGGCTGGAGCAGGTCGTCATTGGTGAAGGTGATATGCGCCGTCGGGATATTCGGGTATTGCAGATACAGTTCGTAGGTCAGGAAATCGCACACGACCAGCACGGGCGGGTTATTCAGCGCATCCTTGTATTCGAGCAGTTGGTAATACGCCGCTTTGAGGTTTTTGCGCTTGCCCTTGTATTCCCACGCGAAGCGCCCGGCGAACCACACATCCGCCCGTCCGCTTTCGCCGCCCGCCTTGATAACGGGTTTTTCAAACGTGTAGACCTCACGGTTGTTGTATTGTGATGGCGTGGAAAAGCCGAGCAGTTCGCACAGTTCGATAAAGTGATTCTGTGCGCCCTGCTGCTCATTAAAGTCGCTGTTTGCCCACCGGCTGACGAATGCCTGCGCTGAACTCATGCCATCCTGATCCCTGAGTACGCTAAACCGTCTGAATTATACTCCTACTTGCTTTTCAGAACATCCATTCGCCGCTGTTTTGCGTCATTTTGTCTCTCCCCTCTCTATGCTAAAATACCCGCCTGTGTGTTCATGCCCACCAGCGGAATAATTCGATGACTTCCTTAGACTGGACAACCATTGTCGGCTTGGAAATTCACGCCGAACTTTTGACCGAAACCAAGATGTTCAGCGCCTGCCCGGTGGTGGACAGCGTGACCGCGCCGCCAAACACCGCCGTAGACCCGGTATCGCTCGGCTTGCCGGGAACGCTGCCCGTCATCAATCGTCGGGCGCTGGAAATGGCGCTGATGGTCGGCTTGGCGCTCAACTGCGAAATCCCGCCTGTCAACCAGTTTGCCCGCAAAAGCTATTTTTACCCTGACCTGCCGAAAGGCTACCAGATCAGCCAGTATGACCGCCCGCTGTGCGTCAACGGCTGGCTCGATGTTGACCTCGCCGACGGCACAACCCAGCACATCCGTATTCGCCGCGCCCATATTGAGGAAGACACGGGCAAAAGCATCCATACCGATACTGGCAGCCTCATAGACTACAACCGCGCCGGGGTGCCGCTGCTGGAAATCGTGACCGAGCCGGATATTCACAGCGCGGAGGCGGCGGAGACATACGCCCGCAAACTTCGCGCCATCCTCCAGTATCTCGGCGTGAATGACGGCGATATGAGCAAGGGCGTTATGCGGATTGAGCCGAATATCAGCGTGCGCCATAAGGACGATACCGACTATCGCACTCGCACCGAAGTCAAAAACTTGAACAGCATTCGCAGCCTGTACCGGGCGATTGAGTATGAAACCGCCCGCCATATCAAGGCGTGGGAAAGCGGCGACGGCATTCGCCAGGCGACGATGGGCTGGGATGAAGTGCGGCAGAAAACCGTCGTTCAGCGTTACAAGGAAAGCGCGGAGGAATATCGCTACTTCCCCGAACCTGACCTGCCCATCGTTGAAGTCAGCCGTGAGTGGGTACATGAGGTACAGGCGCAGTTGCCCGAACTGCCCGACGCCAAACGGGATCGCTTCATCAGTCTCGGTTTGCCGCGTTACGACGCCTCCGTGCTGGTCGCCGAACGCGCCATCGCCGACTATTTCGAGGCGGCACTCGCCGAAGGCGCGAATGCAAAATCGCTGGCGAACTGGCTGCTGGGCAATCTGTTCAGCCTGCTGAATGCGAATAACGTCGAACGCGAGTCCATCGGCGAGACGAAGATCACGCCGCAGAAATTCGCCGCGCTGGTCAAACTGGTGGACGGCGGCACGATCAACAAGGCGACGGGCGTAACCGTGCTGGCGGACGTGTTTGAAACGGGCGACGAACCGGGAGTGATTGTCGAGCGTAAGGGACTGGCGCAGATCAGCGATACCGGCGCGATTGAAGCCGCCGTTGAGCAAATGCTGAACGAAAACCCCGACTGGGTGCGCGATTATCTTGGTGGCAAGGACAAGCTGTTTGGACCCATGCTCGGCAAAGTCATGGGGATACTCAAGGGGCAGGGCAACCCCGCCGTCGTCAAGGATGTGCTGATGAAAGCGCTGGAAGGGCGGCGCGGCTAACGGCGTTATTCAGGCGGCAGGTACGGCGCGATGCGTGTGAAGAAATAGCCACCTTTATTCGCGTCTTCGGTGGTCGAAACGCGCTCCAGATACCAGATTGCGGATTGCTTCACGGCGTTGAGGATCAGCAGGCGAAATGGCGTCAGATTGCCATCCCGATCGGCAGTTTCGAGCGCGTCGTAATAGCCGAAACGATCTTCAGCGCGGATATTGGCGATGGGATAGCCGTGCTGCAACAGGACGAGATTCATGACCAGTCGCGCAGTCCGCCCGTTGCCGTCCACAAACGGATGAATTTGCACAAGTCGGGCGTGAAGTTCGGCGGCAAACAGGACGGGATGAAGCGTGTCCTGCCCTTCAGCGTAGAATGCAAAAAATGTATCCATCGCCTGTCGCAGCAGGAAATGGGGCGGCGGTTCGACGGCGCTGCCCATAAGGGCGACGTCAATGGTGCGATACATGCCCGCATTTTTTCGGTCAATCCCCGCCAGAATCAACTGGTGAAGACTCCGTAGGACGCGCTCGGAAAACGGCTCATTCCCCCGTGCCAGCGCCTTCACGTAATCGAATGCCTGAGCATGATTGGTGACTTCCAGATGTTCCTTTAGCGGCTTGCCAGATACGGTTAATCCTCGTTCAAGGACAAGGGTTGTCTCCTGAATCGTCAGGGTATTGCCTTCAATGTGGCTGCTCTCATAGGTGTACTGGGTTGCGAAATACGTATCCAGGTTGTGTGCCTGTTCGGGTGAAAACGGGCGAAAACTGTCCAGACAGGCTTTGAGATCATCCACCTGTGCCAGAAGTTCATCAACATCCGTACTTTCAGGGTAAATCTGCCTGAAATCAAAATGCGTCCTGGAGGGATCATCTGCATTCATGCGCCGCAGAAAATCAAGATAGCGCTGCTGGGAGCGAACAATTTCATCCGACATCAAATAGGTCACTCAGTCAGGTCTTGGTACGATCGGAAACGCATTTACTATAGACGTGCGGAGGCAAAAAATACAATTCGGCGCGGCTAATCACAGCCCCAGCGACGTGCTGCTGTATTCCTCACTGATCGATGTGTCGTCGGGCGCGTCCGTCATCGGCAGGCTCAGGGTGAAGGTGCTGCCCTCTCCGACAACGGTTTCGACGCGAATATCGCCGCCGTGCATGTGCGCGATCTGGCGGGCGATACTCAACCCTAATCCCGTGCCATCCACATGGCTGACGACGCGGTAGAATGGCTGGAAAATGTGTGGCAGGTGTTCGGCGGCGATGCCGACGCCCGTATCTGAAACCTGTATTTCGACGTAGTTCTCGGCTGGCACTGGCTGAATAGCGATCTGTATTGTGCCGTCGGCTGGCGTGTAATTGATCGCGTTGGTGATCAGATTGGTTACGACCTGCGCCAGCCGTTCCGAATCGGCTTCAACAAAGATCGGCTGATCGGGTGGCACATACGTGAAGTGCAGCCCTTTTCGCTCAGCTTCGGGCTGCTGGGTCGCCACGATCTCCTGAATCTGCGACTCAATATTCATGATCTGGCGCTTTAAGGGGATCACGCCGCGTTCCATGCGCGAAATATCGAGCAGGTCTTCAACCAGCCGCTTCATCCGTTCGGTCACCTGGTCGAGGATTTCAAGGTGCTGTTCGAGATTTTCAGGGCGGCGGCGCAGCAGGTACAGGCGCGTTTTCAGGTTGGTGATCGGCGTCCGCAGTTCGTGCGAGGCGAAGGCGACGAGGTTCGACTGCTGTTTTTGCAGCGCCTTTTCCTTGCTGATGTCGCGCACCAGCGTCACAGCGCGGAAAGACTGCTCACCATCGCTCAACAACGAGGTGGTGATACCGGCGTAAAACGTCTCTCCATTTTTGCGCCGAAGCTGCGATTCGCCGCGCCACACTTTATCCCGCAGCAGCGCAACGCCGATATCCTGCAAAAGCTGGCGCGAATGCTCACGCGAGGGATCCGCCAGAATCACCCCGATATGCCTCCCAACGAGTTCTTCTTCACTGTAGCCCAGCATCTCACACAATGCAGGGTTGAGGTACAACATACGCGAATTTTCGGTATAGAGAATGCCATCACCCGTTGAATCGAGCATGACGCTGGCGCGTTCGCGTTCCAGATTGAGTTCCGCCGTGCGCTGTTTGACCTGCTCTTCAAGCATTTCCGCGTAACGCCGCACCTGTTCATACAGCCGCGCATTGCGGATAGCAATCGCCACCTGATCGGCAAATGCCGTCAGGGTATTCTCATCCCTTTCTGTGAACGCATTCGGGCGGTTGCTGGTCAGATGCAGGAATCCTATTGTCTGCCCGTCAAGACGGATCGGCGAACCCACCGTACTCCGCACCCATGGCGTCAATTCAGGAAATGACCAGAGCGGATCACTGTGCGTATCGCGGACGGTGTTGGACTCGCCCGTTTCCATCATGCGGCGAAAGGTTGGCATGTCGTGGATGGGAATTTTGTCACGCGGCTCAACTTGCGGCAGGTTGTTTTCGACAAAACCGCGATCACGGGCGAGGTAGCCATAACCGTCCTCACCAATCAGGACAATATCTGATGTGTACGTCGGGATGACGCGGAAAAGCTGATCAAGAATGCGATCCAGCACCTCATCCAGATCGAGACTGGCGGTGATGACGGCAGTGGTTTCGCGCAGCGCGTCGTACAGGCGACGCTGTTCTTCTTCCGCCATCTGCGCGATCTTCGATTCCGTCATATTGATCGAGATGCCACGCATGATTAGCTGATTGTCCTTGCGGAACATCAAGGTCACGTTATCGCGTATCCATGCGATCCGCCCGTCCGCCGCGACCAGCCGGTATTCGTTCTGGAAGTTGCGCTGTTCCTGCACGGCACGGGTGCGAACACTGATCGCCCGTTCATAATCATCAGGATGGATGATGTTGAGCCACAATATCGGGTCGTGAACAAATTGTTCGGCGCGATAGCCGGAGATCGCCTCGATCTGCTTGCTTACGAACAGGGTTTCACGGCTTTCCGCGTTCGCTTCCCACACCACGCCATCAATCGAATTCACCAGTTCTTCGTAACGCTTGCGCGATTCGACCAGTTCCTGTTCCGCCAGTTTGCGCTCGGTAATGTCCTGCGCTGCCCCGTAGATGGTGTCCACCTTGCCCGTCTGCGCGTTGCGTTCGCCGCGTGTATAAATCCGCACCCAGTGAACGCTTCCCGTGCTGCCCAGCACACGAAACTCCCTGACATCCTTGCCGCCGTTCAGTACAATGGCAATGGAGGTCGCCATTTCCGGCAGATCATCCGGATGCAGCACCTCCGTAATGGATTTGTTGCGGTCTAAGCGATCAGGAACCTCCTCACCCAACATTTTATGGACTCCCCCGGTTGTCCATTCGGGTGTAAGCGTTCCATCCGGCATGACACGTAGTTTGAATACATAATCGCTAAGCAGTTCGCTGATGACGCGATAGCGTTCTTCATCCTCGCGTAAGGCGTCTTCCGCCACCTGTCGCGCTGCCCGATCAATCCGATTCATGGCGGCAAAAACGGTGATGATCATCCAGATGAGCAGCACGAGAATCAGTGAAAAAATCAAGCCGCGTGGATCGTCCAGCGGATACAACGGAATGAAGAAAATGCCGATAAATGTCAGGATGGTCAGCGCATAAAAGATACGCCGCGAAAAAGCAGTCTGCGCGATCACCAGACCGAGGAACAGATAGCCAACTGTGGTGAGGATCGAAATTCCCGATGGACGCAGACGAAGCAACAGCGACAGCGGACCGACCATCCACAACGCCAGAAACATAATGGCGACGCCAATGCCGACATTCCCACGCCGAAGCAGCAGTAGGCTGACCACCAGCATCGCCGCGGTGACGAGCAGCAAATAGCCCGGCTGGCGGTCAATATACAGAAACAGGCTTTCGAGCAGGACAATCGGGATCAGGACAATAACGATGGACAGATACGCATCGCGCTTTTCACGCAGGGCAGCCGCACCCGCGCTAATGGGAACAGGTGCCCGGGCAGGTTGCTCCTGCTGGGTTACATGTTGCTGCGACGATGGGTCCTGCACAGAATGTCCTGATGAACCGTGTATGGTAAGTTTATCAAAAAAGCGCCGTAAAAGCCCTACCTTCAGGTATGGGGATACATGGCGTGTCGTGCGTTGCGAGACCAGACCAATTGTGCTAGAATACGAGATATGCCAGTCGCGGTGCGCGAACACCCACGGGCTTTCCTGTCGGGTAAGGACAAGAGCGTGACTCAGTATAGCGCCGTTCGCAGAACCTACAAGTATCGCCTTTATCGCTGCGACAAACGCGATGTCTTTTTGCATCAGCAGATCAACGTGGCGGGTTGTATCTGGAATCATGCCCTCGCTTTGCACAAGCGGTATTACGCCCTCACGGGAAAATACATTCCGCTGAACAGGCTCAAAGCCCATGTTGCTCGTTTGCGCATGAAAACTCAACGCTACGGCTTCTGGAAAGCGCTCGGTTCGCAGGCGGTTCAGGATGTGTTGGAACGCCTCGATGACGCCTATGCCCGTTTTTTCAAACGTATCGCCAAACGTCCACCCAAATTCCGGAAAGTCAAGCGCTATCCATCGTTTACGCTTAAACAGGCGGGCTACAGGCTGCTTGAAGGCAACAAGATTCGGATCGGCAGCAAGACCTACAAATTCGCCAAACAACGCGATTTGATGGGCGAGGTTAAAACCCTGACCGTCAAACGGGATAGTCTGGGGCGCTTGTGGCTGTGCTTCAGTGTGGTTGAGAAAACGCTTGAACCGAGTCCATCCGCGACCAGTGAAGTGGCGGGATTTGACTTTGGCTTGAAAACATTTCTCACCGACCACACGGGCAAAGCCTACATGTCGCCATTGTTCTACAAGCAGGAATTGAAGCGTATCAAGTCGCTTTCGCGTCGCAAGGACAAGAAGTCCAAAGGGTCGAACAACCGTCGCAAAGCTGCGCGGCTGCTGGTACGAGCGCATATCCGCATTGCGGATAAACGACGGGACTATCACTTCCAACTCGCGCACGATTTGTGCGATACGTTCGACGTGCTGGTGTTTGAGGACTTGAACCTCGCGGGCATGAAAGCGATGTGGGGGCGCAAGGTCAGTGATTTGGGCTTTGGGCAGTTCATGGAGATTGTGAAGTATGTCGCCTGGAAACGGGGCAAGCGCGTGGAGCAAATCGCCCGATGGGAGCGCACAACGGGCAAATGTTCCGCCTGTGGACAGCATCAATCGCTTGAACTGCGTGAACGAACGTTTCACTGTAACACCTGCGGTCTGCAATTGGACCGCGACCACAACGCTGCTTTGAATATACGCGCCAGGGCATTGGCGCACACTACCTTAGAGGTCGTCAGTCCCGTTTCGACGGGCAGCCTTGTTTGACGGTAGATGCCCCCGCCTTCAGGCGTGGGAGTATGTCACATTAGCACGTTCCAGTGGATACGATGGTGGAGATTTCATCCAGAATGAAACGCTTAGCGCAACTTTTTAATCCGATCCGTGTCTTCCGCGACAGTTGGCGGCGTTTTGGCAACTGGCGGCGGTTACGAAACAAAAACCTCGATTATGTGCTGATGAGCCTGCCCGCGTCATTGCCCGCGCTGCCTGAATCGCGTAATTTCATCCAGCGGCGGCTGTTCGGTCCCGCGCCGCTGAGTTTGTGGGAACTGGAAAAACAGTTTGATCGCATCGCCGCTGATCCGCGCCCTAACGGAGTGATTCTTACGCTGGCAGGCTTACAAATGTCGCTGGCGGATTTGCAGACTTTGCGCGGAATCATGCTGCGCCTGCGCGAAAAAGGTAAGCGACTCATCGTCCACAGCCAGTTGTATGATACGGCGCAGTATTACCTCGCCAGTGCCGCCGATGAAGTGCTGCTCCAGCCGAACGGCGACTTTTTCGTTAACGGCTTGCTGGCTGAAGCTTATTTCCTGAAAGACGCGCTGGCGCAGGTTGGCGTATCCATGGATGTGATCGCCATTTCCCCATTCAAGGGCGCGTTTGACCAGCTTTCACGCAGCGAGATTTCGCCGGAAGGTCGGGCGCAAATCGAATGGCTGCTCGATTCACGTTTTGAGCAGATCACCGGCGCGATTGCTGACAACCGCCGTATCAGCCGCGAAGACGTGGGGGCAATGATTGACGGCGCACCGCATCAGGATACCGTCGCCCTGAGCAAAGGCTATGTGGATGGGTTGGTCTATGAAGAAGACCTGCCCGCGCATCTGAACGTCAAACATATCGTGGAATGGGACAGCGCGAAGCGGAAACTGATCAAACTGCCCCGACCTGCCCACAGCAATAAAGCCGTCGCCCTGCTGCGCGTGTCCGGCTTGATGGTGCCGGGTGAGGGCAATTTCCCACCCGCAGACCTGCCGATTCCCGTTCCGGTGCCGATTCTCGGCGAGGAACAGGCGGGCGATCTCACCGTCGTTCAGCAGGTGCGGTCCCTCATGCAGCAGGAATGGGTGAGCGCAGTCGTGCTGTTCATTGACAGCGGCGGCGGTGCTG
>Ga0224722_1002080_pt1 | contig 10759 bp, 6 predicted proteins | sample Balambano_FR1_Me_FD_161646 | JGI IMG/M metagenome (GOLD analysis project Ga0224722, IMG submission 161646) | Freshwater sediment microbial communities from Lake Towuti, South Sulawesi, Indonesia - Balambano_FR1_MetaG | ecosystem: Environmental > Aquatic > Freshwater > Lake > Sediment | place...
CCCCAGCGCGGTCCCGAACGCGGCCATGCGGGTGCGGTGGCGGGCCAGGAGGGCACGGGTGAGCAGCAGCAGCGCGCCGGTGCCGAGGCTGGCGGGGGCGATCGCGACCAGCGCGGTGGCGAGCTCGGGGAAGTCGGTGCTCGTGGGCGTCTGGCCCAGCAGGCCGAAGAACCGGGCGACCGGCGCGGCTGTGGCGACGAGCACGGCGACGCCGACGCCGCCGGCCACGACCACGCCGCGCAGGGCGTTAGCGCTGGCTCGGGCGAAGTCGTCATCCCGTCCCTCCTCCCCGGCGGCTGCGAGTTCGGGGAATGCGGCGGTCGCGATCGGGTAGGCCAGCACCGCGAAGGGCAGCATCATGAGGAGGAAGGCGTATTGCCACGTCACCAACGCCCCAGCCCCTCCGGCGCTGTTGGCCGACCGGATCACCAGCAGCAGCGCCAGTTGTTGAGTGCCCACCATGACCACCCCGGCGGCGGCGAGGGCACGGACTCGCTTGGCCTGGCCGGCGGGCAGCCGCAGGCTCGGCCGTCCCACGATGCCCGCCCGCACGGCGGGCAGCAGCGTGGTGAGGGTGAGGGCGAGCACCGCCAGCGTGGTCCCGACCGACAGCAGGTACTCGGCGGGACGGGGCAGCACCGCGAGGTTGCTGCGAGGGTCAGTCGAGGTATCGGGGAGAGCCTGGCTGAGCGCGGCGGCGAAGGTCAGGTACACGACGATCAGCACCGCGCTGGACACCAGCGGTGCCACCGCCGCCGCGTTGAAGCGGCGGTGGGCGTTGAGGGCAGCACCGGTGACCACGGCCAGCCCGTAGAGGGGCACCTGTGGCAGGAACACCAGCAGCATGCGGGCGGTCATCGCCTCGGCCTGGGGACCACCGACCCCACCGAGCAGCACCCTCGCCAGTGGGACGACCGCCAGCATGGCCACCACGGTGACCGGAATCAGCAGCGTCAGCGTCCAGCCGATGAGCGCGCCGGTGGTGCGTCGGACCTGCTCGGCGTCGCCGCGGCTGGCGGCGGCGGCGAGCAACGGGACGACGGCGCCGGCGAGCGCCCCTCCGGCGACGACCTCGAAGACGATGTTGGGCAGGGCGTTGGCGGTGGTGTAGACGGTGCCGAGGAGGGTGGCACCCACCGTGGCCTGGAACACCAGCTGGCGCCCGAGCCCCGCCAGCCGTGAGGTTGCGGTGAGCACGGCGACCTGGGCAGCGCCGCGGGCGACGGGGTTGACCATGCCGGTGCCGGGCGACCGGTCAGTCCTGGCGACGGCCCAGGCCGTCGAGGGCACGCAGCGGCGGCGTGCGCTCGATCACCGCGGAGAAGCTCACCCGTTCGCTGGCCAGCGTCAGCGCGACGACGACGGTGAGAGCCACGGCACGGGTGCGGGTGCCGCTGGTGGCGGCAAGCGCGATGCCGAGGACCGCCCCGGCCGCGTTCGCCCCGGCGTCACCGATCATGTCCAGCTCGGCCAGATCGGCACGCACAGCGCCGAGGGACGCGCCGAGCGCGGCCCCTGCGGCGGGCGCGCCGGAGCCGACGATGAGGGGGGCGGCCCCAAGTGCGACCACTTTGAGGGCTCGCCCCGGGCGCAGGTCGAGGAGGTTCGTCAGGTTGGCCGTCCCGGCGACCAGGGCACCTCCCAGGACCACCGCGACCGGCCCGCTCCCGAGGACCGCGGCCGACGCCAGCCCAGCCGCGCCGATGCCGGCGATCTTGACCGCGCCCGTGGTCACCTCGCCGCGCCGCAGCGCCGACAGGTGGCCTCGCAACCCTTTGACGGCGGTGGTGCCGGTGAGGTCGTCGAGCAGGCCGAAGGCCCCGGCGCCGGCGGCGGCGGCGACAGCGGCGCAGCCGACCCGTACGCCGGCGCGGTCACCGGCGGCGGCGGACGCGGCGGTGGCCGCGAGCGCGCCGGCGGCGGCCCCGGCCATGACGGCGGGGCCGCCGGTCAGGGACACCGTGCGGCCTCGGAAGTTCGTGCGGTGCCAGCGCTGCGTCCCCCCGGGTGGGGAGCGGCGCAGCACCTCCCCGGCACCGAGCGCGGTCACCGCAGCGACCGCCGCCGCCACCCCGGCCTGGCGGAGGCGAACCCGGGACGTGTCAGCCAAGCCGCTCACGGCTGCGCCGGGGTGAGCGCCGGCATCGCAGCATCGACGTCGCCGACACCGCCATACGCCCCGGTCCGGCCGGACAGCTGGTCGCGCAGGGCGAGCACCGCTGTCGCCTGGCCGGCGGGGACGGTGAGCACGTCAACGGTGGACACCTCGCGAGCCAACGGGCCGGAATCCCGGACGAGCCGCACCGCACCGAGCTCCAGTGCCGCCTCCGGGCCTCCCGCCACGACCGAGCCCGACCCGGCGGCGTCGATGGCTCCGATCAGGTCGCGGATGGCGCCGGCCCGTCGTTCGAGCTGGTCGTCCTCCGGAAGGGGCGTGCCGCTCACCACCACCGCCGCGTCGGCCACCGCGTCGAAGCTGCCGTTCCACGCCAGCAGCCCGGCTTCCTCGAACGCCGTGAGTACCCCGTCCTGCGGCGCCCCACGGCGGGCCGGCGGCTCACCGGGCGACGGCTCGAGCAGCGCCCCCGCAAGCAACTGCGCGCCCCTCAGGTAGCCGGTGCCGTCGGCGAGGGTGGTGCCGGACGCCACCAGCTGGGCGGCCAGGGTGTCGAGGACGGCGTCGGAGGCCGCGTCGGTCCACGTCGGGTCGATCTGCACGGTGCCCACGACGCGACCGCCGGCGGCGGTCACGGCCGCGGCGCTCTGTGCGACCTGGGCGTTGGGCGCGCCCGGGAGCGCCACCATGAGCACCGCGCGGTCGCGCAACGCATCGGTGGTGACGGCCGGCCCGGTGGTCTGCCCGTACCCAACGTGGAACGTCTCGACGTCGCGTGCAGCCTCAGCCTCGGCACGCAGTGACTGGTTCTCCTCGCGCAGCTGGTCGACCTGGCTGGCCACGACGTCATCGACGCTGCCTGCCAGCGGACCCGAACCAATGATGATGCCGATGGCCAAGGCGAAGAAGATGGCGATGATGGAGACGAGGTGATACCGGAAGTCGATCACGCGAAGCGCTCCCTGATCCAGAACACGAAGGCATCCCAGCGGTCGGCGACGGTGTCCAGGAGGGTCTGCCCGGTCGGCGTGGCTCGCAGCGCGACGACAAGGGCGAACACCCCGGCGAGCAACAGCAGCATGAGCATCCAGGCCGGGATCCTGCTGCGGTACAACCTGGACACGCCCTTGGCGTCGACCAGCTTGCTGCCCACCCGAAGCCGGGTGATGAAGGTGCTGGCCATGCCGGCGCGGCCCTTGTCGAGGAACTCCACCAGGGTGGCGTGCGTGCCGACGGCGACGATGAGCGACGCGTCGTCGTGGTCGGCCAGCAGCATCGCGACATCCTCGCTGGTGCCGGTGGCCGGGAAGACGACAGGCTCCACGCCGAGCTGCTGTACCCGCGCAAGCCCGGGCGCGGACCCGTCGCGGTAGGCATGCACGACGATCTCAGCGCCGCTGGTCAGGGCGTCGTCGGACACAGAGTCCATGTCGCCGACAATCATGTGCAATGGCAGGCCCTGTTCGAGCACGGCATCGGCGCCGCCGTCCACACCGATGACGATGGGCTTGTACTCCCGGATGTACGGCCGCAGCGCCGCCAGGTCTTCCTTGTAGTCGTACCCCCGCACCACGATGAGCACCTGGCGGCCGGCCATGGACGTCCGCACGTCGGGGATGCCCTCGTCGTTGAGGAGCAGGTCGCGCTCACGGCGCAGGTACTCCAGTGTGTTCGCGGCGAACAACTCGATCTGAGTGGCCATCCCCGCCTGCGCGTCCGCGAGCTGCTGCTCGAGCAGGGCCGCGGTCAGCACGGTGCCTTCGGCGACGACGCGGTCGCCGACGAGCAGCTGGGTGCCTTCGATCCGTGCCGGCTCCCCCTCCTTGACCACGGACATCACCTCGGCGCCGACGCCGTCGAGGACGGGGATACCGGCGTCCAGCAAGATGCCGGGACCCAGGTTGGGGTACCGACCGCTCACCGACGGGGACGCGTTCACCACCGCGGCGGGCCGGCAGCGCACCAGTCCTTCGGCCGCGACCCGGTCGATGTCGATGTGGTCGATGACGGCGATCTCGCCCGGCTTGAGCCGGCCGGTGAGCCGCTTGGTGCGCTTGTCGACGCGCACCACCCCGCCGACGGGGGTCGACGGCGCCCGCGACCACGGCATGCGAGCACTCACCCGGGCATCGTGCCAGAGGGCAGCATCGCCGACCGGCAGGCTCGCGTCGCCGTGTCTCGCCGCCTCGCTACACAGTGGCGGCTTCGTCGGCCGGCACCGGCAACGCCCTCGACCGCCACAAGCGCGCCGGCGGCGCGGATGAGAATGGCAGTGACCCCGATCGCGCCCCGTTGGAGTTGCTCGGGGAGTGCGTACCTCGCTGCTCACGTGATCTTGGAAGGTTGCTCCGCTCCTGGACGTGATCTTGGAAGGTTGCTCTGCTCCTGGACGTGATCTTGGAAGGTTGCACCCGTGTGAGACGTGCAAGCTTCCAAGATCACCCCCAGCGCCGGTGCAACCTTCCAAGATCACCCCCAGCGCCGGTGCAACCTTCCACGATCACCCCCAGCGCCGGTGCAACCTTCCACGATCACCCCCACCGCCGGTGCAACCTTCCAAGATCACCCCATGCCGGTGCTCCAGCCAAGAGTGGCGCTTCCGACCCGGCGAAGGTGATGCGCTGGCCGCACCCTGGCAGCGCGTGCGCCTGCAGCGGTCGGGACAAGCGACGGCTCACGGTCTCCGGGTCTCAGGTGAAGGTTTGGGCACCCTTCCCCGCCAGGTCGAAGACCTCTGCCTCGCCTAAGGCGGTCAGTTGCCGCAGGTACAAGGCCCGTCCGGTGTCGTTGAGCAGACCGTCGTGGATGGGGAACACCACCCTGGGTGCCACCGCGCGGGTGAACGCAACCGTCTCCTTGAAGGCGCACCACGGGGCGTTGAGCGGCACCGCCAGCACGTCCACGCCCGGAGGTGTCACCTCGTAGGAATCGCCGGGGTGCAACAAGGTCGGCTCGCCGTCGGCCCGCACGAGCATGCCCACGTTGCCCACCCGCGGGATGTCGCCGTGGATGATGGCGTGCCGGCCGCCCACCCCAGTGATGGTGGCGCCGCCCACGTCGAGCACCTCGCCGGCCGAGAACGGCTGCACCGACAGCCCGGATCCTGCCAACTCCTCGGCCACACTCGGTTCGGCCGCGACGCGAACCCCTTCGTTGGCCGCCAGCAACGCCGGCAACCGATCCCGATCGCAGTGGTCGGGGTGGGTGTGCGTGATGAGGACCGCGTCCAGGCGGCCCAGCGACTCCCACCCCGTCGCGAACGTCCCCGGATCGATGAGGAGCCGCGCTCCGCCGACCTCGACGAGGACGCACGCGTGCCCGAGGTGGGTGATGTCCATGCCTCCACCTTGCCCCCACCTTGCCCCTCGTGCCGATGGGGGGTGACCGCTTCGACCCGACGCGACGCGATTCTGGCCAGCATCCCGCCGTCGTCCGAGGCCAAGGCCTGGTTCGTCGAGGCCTGGTTCGTCGAGACCCGCTCCGCCAAAGACGCCATGCTGCGGCTCGGCTGTCGCGCCGCGGTGTGCTGTGCTCTGGCCATGAGGCTGCTCGTGCTCGGTGGGACGGCGTTCCTCGGCCGGCAGGTCGCCGTCGAAGCGCTGGGTCGTGGCCACGAGGTCACGTGCCTGGCCAGGGGCGTGTCCGGGGAGGTTGCCGACGGCGCCCGGTGGGTCCGGGCCGACCGGGAGGCCCCGGACGCCCTGGCGGAGATCGCAACGCAGCACTGGGATGCGCTGGTCGATGTGTCCCGCCAGCCAGGGCAGGTGCGTCGAGCCGCGCAGGCCCTCGCCGCCACCACGGCGCACGCCGTCTACGTCTCGACCTGCAGCGTCTACGCCGACCACTCGCAGCCGGGCGCCGACGAGTCCGCCGAGCTGCTGGACCCGCTGGACGCCGACCGGCTGGACGACCTCGAACAGTACGGGGAAGCCAAGGTCGCGTGCGAGGTCGGCGTGCTCGCCGCCTTCGGCGAGGACCGCAGTCTGCTGGCCCGCGCCGGCCTCATCGGCGGTCCGGGCGACGTCTCCGGGCGCACCGGGTACTGGCCGTGGCGGCTGGCGAACCCAGTGGGCGACGGAAGTGCCGTGCTCGTACCGGACGCCTTCGGCGATCCGGTGCAGATCATCGACGTCCGCGATCTCGCCGCATGGCTCGTGACGGGAGCCGAGCGGCGGCTCGCCGGCGCCGCCAACGCCGTCGGTGAGATGGTGACGTTCGGGGAGTACCTGGAGGCCTGTCGGGCGACGACCGGATCGTCGGCTGACCTCGCCATCGCCGGCAACGCCTGGCTGGTGGAGCACGACGTGCAGCCGTGGATGGGGCCCCGCTCGTTGCCGCTGTGGCTGGGCGGTGACCCGGAGTGGAAAGGCTTCGGCGCCAGGTCCACCATCAAGGCGCGCGAGCAGGGGCTCCGCACCCGGCCGATCGCCCAGACCATCGCCGACGCACTCGCCTACGAGCAGCAGCGCCGTGCCGACCAGCCTCGCCTGGCCGGCCTGAGCGACGAGGACGAGACTGCCCTGCTTGCGGAGCTGCGAGGGCAGCATCACCGTACGGAGGCTTGACGAACTCTTCCGCCACCCACGACGCTTGGCCCGCCACCGGCGGCTGAGCCGTCCGGGAAACAGGGGAGCGCCGATGCTGACTCACAAGCAGGCCCAAGGTTTCATGTCCAAGCGCCGGGCCGGATTCGCCGGGCTCCTCGTGACCGCCGCCGCGTTGGCGATCGCCACGATCGCGCCAGGGACCGCGGTGAGCGCACCGAGCGTCGCCACCGGTGGCTTGCAGACCACCGGTTTCCTCCTGCTGGACTTGGGGCACCCGGACCGCGTCGAGCTGCGGGACAGCACCGGAGCCGTGCAGCAGCAGCAGGCCATCACCACCACGACCCATCCGAAGTGCAAGGTGAGCCCGACCAGTGGCCCGCTTGCGGCACTCGTGGCCACCGGCGGCGACGTCGGGCTCGCTGGCAACGGCCTCGGCGTTCGCAGCACCATCTGGGGCCAGCCGTGCGGCACGATCAAGGGCAGCCAAAGCCTGTCGCTGGCCCTGGGCGCAGCGCTGGACGGTCAGGTCATCACGAAGGCCGAAGTCGACGTCGAGTCCTGGTTCGCGTGCCGGCTGAAGGTGACATGGCGACTCGACGGCGTCACCGTCGGCACCGAGGAGCGCAAGCTCAGCAACCGTTCCGACTGCGGCCCTGACGCCAACACCGCCCGCCTGCAGACCCAGACGTTCACCACGAACAACAACGTGCGCGTCCAGCTCACTGCCCCGGCCAGTGGCGCTGACGAGATCATCTTCGCCGCCGGTCCGCACAGCCTCATCAGCATCGAGGGGGGCGTCGAGAACTCCGCGCGCGGCCCACTCGGCACCCAGCTCGACACCAGCGCGAGCGTCTTCGCCCTCAGCGAGGTCGACGGGACACTCGATTGCGCCGGCACCGGCGACAACGTCTACACCGAGGGCGACGTGACGCTAACCCGTATCGACGCCGACTCACCGGAGTGCGAGAAGATCGCCTTCGCTCTGACCCGGGACGGGAACGACGTGGTGTTCAGCAAGGACCTCGCCGCGCAGCCACAGGCGGAGTTCACTCTCGACATCCCGTGGGATGTCGAGCCCACGACGTATCCGGTCGACCCGACGTTGATCGACTACTTCGACGGCAACGGTCTGAACCCCATGGTGGGCTGTGCTGGGACGACGGCCGACCCGTCGCTGCCCGGCGACCAGATCCCGAGCACCCCGGCGGTGGACGGATGGTGCGTGGCCAGCCAGTCCGTCGTGCTCGTCGGTGGCGGGAACATGCAGGTGACGGAGAAGTTGTACGGCTTGGCCGACCCGAGGTTCGGACGCCCGTAGCCGCTAGAGGACAGTCGAGATCGTCTCTGGTGCTGCAGCGGCCACCAAGGAAGCCACCCGCAGCGGCAGCACGCCAAGAGCTGTGAGTTCCACCGTGGCACGGCTGATTTCTTCGGTGTCTACCTTCTCGCCCGCACAGACAGCCAACTCCTGGGCTGCTAACCGCAGCCTGGCCCGCTCGTAGCCCAGTCCCTCACGATCGGCGGTTGCAACCCCGATCGCCAGTATCTCGGCTGCACTGACGAGGTCGCCGGTTCGAGCTGCGACGCGCACCCGCACCCGTGCTAGCTCGGCGGAGTAGACGCCGAGCTCAGAAGCCCCAAGGTGCTGGAGCGGGTTGAGTATCGCCGCGGCCGCATCGGGGTCCCCGGCATCGACCTCCAGTTCGGCCGCAGCACACGCCAACTCGACGACGTCCGCGACCTGGAGGCCGACGAGATTCTGACGCGCCGCGCTCAGCAGCGCTCTCGCATCGTCGAAATTCTCGGTGCCGGTCAAGGCGCGGCCAAGTTGGGCCGTCGCGAGCGCAATGCCGTCCAAGTAGCCAGCGGCAGACATGAACGCCAGCGTCTGGCGAAGAATCGGCACCGCTTCGGCGAATCGGCCTTGGGCAACGAGAAGCTCCCCGAGATTCGCCGCCGCTAGGGCAGCGGGGACAAGGTCGCCGGCTCGTTCCCCGGCATTAGCCGCTCGCTCGTACAACCGCCGCGCCTCCTCCCAGTCACCGTCGTACCACGCCAAGGCACCGAGGTTCCCCGTGATGGCAGCCTGGTCGGCCCGATGCCCGTGCCGCTCGTAGATCTCCGACGCCCGACGCAACGGCGGGGCCGCACCGGGTCTCCCCTGCATCGCCATCGCCGACCCCAGCACGTTCAGTGCTCGGGCCAAAGCGATCTCGTCGCCCGCTGCCTCGGCGGTGGCCACGGCCTGTGCAGCCGCGGCCTCGGCCTGGCGCAATTGGCCTTGCGCGAGGCGCACCGTCGAACGCATGGCTTGCACTCGGGACAGCGGGTCGACGCCGTTCGCGGACCCGCGCTCGCCGGGATGCGCGACGAGCAACCGCTCCGCCTTCGTCAGATCCCGATGCGCGGCAACGTAGCGACCCGCGCGCTCTCGGGCGCGTGCCGTCATGGCCAGGACCACGGCCTGATCGACTGGCTCGGTCGCGAAGGCGAGGGCGGCGCGATAGGCGGCCAGGGCCTCCGGAAAGCGGCCATCGCGTGTCAGCACGTCGCCGAGTGCCGTCCACACGCGGCGACGTTCGGTGGCCTGGACGTCGGGCAGCCGCCGACACGCCTCCAAGGCGCGGCGGTAGTGCTGAGCCGCCTCGACGTTGGCGTACCGCAGGTTCGCCCGGTCGGCCGCCAGGCAGGCCCACTGCCACGTCCGACGCACATCGCCACCGAGTGCGTAGTGCAGTGCCAGCTCGTCGGCGACCGACTTGGGGTCCTCCACGTGGCGCCGCAGCAGGACGCGTGCGGCGATCAGGTGCAGTTCCCGACGACGTTGAAACGGCATGCCCCGATACGCCGCGTCGTGCAGCAACGCGTGCCGGAACCGGAGGTGGCCGTCCATCGGGTCGCACACGTCGGCCAGCACGATCGCCGGATCCTCCGTCGGGACTCCGACTCCCGCCTGGCCGGCAATGTCGATGAGCAGACCGGCCTCGAAGGACGTCCCCAACACCGACGCGAGCCTGGCGAGACGACGGGCGGGCAGCGCCAGCGCGTCGAGACGGGCCGACATCAGGGCGTCGAGCGAGTCCGGCAACGCCTCCAGAGAGCCCGATTCCCTGAGGGTGCGCAGTGTCTCCTCAAGGAAGAGGGGGTTTCCGGCCACCCGGGACATCACCGCATGCACGACGGACGGGAGGAGGGGGACCGCCTGCATGGCTCGGGCGACCAGGTCTTTGACCGCGTGCTCAGGCAGGGGCGCCAGATCAATCGCGGTGCTGGACGAGGGGACGAACCCGCCCTCGGTCGGTCGCCGTGACACCACCAACGCAACGTTGTGGGTCCCCGTCTCGACGGCCCGTTCCAGCCGGGCGAGCAGCCCGCCGCCCGCGTCGTCGGCCCAGTGCGCATCCTCGGCGAGGACGACCAGTGGCGCCGGGGCGAGTCTGGACAGCACCTCGAGCACGACGTCGGCGGTGCGGGCCGGACGGAACTTCGGGTCGAGCTCGTCAACCTGGCGACTGCCAACGGTAGGGATCCCGAGCACGTCGCCAAGGAGCGGCAACCACCCCAGCAGGTCAGGATGGTGGCGCGTGATCGCATCGTGCAAGGCAGCGCCGAGCCCATCTCGTTCCACCCCACTGAGCCCCAGCACGTCGCGCAGGGGTTCTCGCCACATGCGATACGGGATCGCGGCGCCGTACGGCTCGGGGTGCAGCACCACCGCGGGCTTCAGACCGGACTTGGCGAGGGCCTCGGTCGCCAGACGGGTCTTGCCGATCCCGGTGTCCCCGGTGATCGTGACGACGCACCCTTGACCGTCCTTGGCTCGCTCCAGCGCGCCAACCACGGTGGCCAGCTCCTCGGCGCGTCCGACGAAGGGCAGCGTCGCTGCGGCCCCGGTGTCCCGACGCCCAGCCGGTGGCCCCACGTCGTAGGCCGTCACCGGGTAGCGCTTGCCCTTGACCAGGAACGGTGCCAGCGCCGTCGTCTCGAAGACTGTGTTGGCGGCCTCCAACGCAGCGGTCGTGGCCAGCACCTCGCCCGGGCCAGCCACCCCCATGACGCGGGCGGCGAGATTCACCGTGTCTCCCATCACGGTGAA
>Ga0224722_1002081_pt1 | contig 10754 bp, 10 predicted proteins | sample Balambano_FR1_Me_FD_161646 | JGI IMG/M metagenome (GOLD analysis project Ga0224722, IMG submission 161646) | Freshwater sediment microbial communities from Lake Towuti, South Sulawesi, Indonesia - Balambano_FR1_MetaG | ecosystem: Environmental > Aquatic > Freshwater > Lake > Sediment | place...
TCGCGCCGGCGGCGAACGGGTCAACGCCGGGCGAGGTGACATTCATCACGCAGACGGAAAGCGGGGCGAACACGCTGCGGATTTTCGTGGACGGCGTCTTGCAGGATACCAAAGCCAGCGGCGGGGCGGTGTGTAGTTCGTAGTGACGCGGATGCGGCAGCGACAATCCCCTGACCGTTCGGTTAGAAGTCGTTGACGCCCCCCACCATCCGCTTATAATCGAATCAATGGGTGAGTTGAAAGTGACCTCCTGATGGATAAGCGGATGGTGGATTTTATCCGTGTGCTGCGTGCCGCCGGTGTGCGTATCTCGCTGGCGGAGAGCATGGACGCGATGAATGGCACGGATGCAATTGGGATTAACGACAGGAATGCGTTTCGCGCCGCGCTCAAAACAACGCTGGTGAAGGAATCCCGCGATCACGGCACGTTTGACTATTTCTTCCCACTGTATTTCGGCAATGCCACACCGCCGATGCAGGACATCCCCAGCAAGATGAGCGAGGGCGATCAGCAAACCCTGCAGGACGCGCTGCAATCGCTGATGGGCGATCTGGCGGCGCTCAAGGAACTACTGCGCCAACTGCTTGAAGGCAGACCGTTCAGCCAGGATCAACTCGATCAGAACGCGCAGCAGGCGGGGATTCCACAGGCAAGCGATATGAGCCAGCGCCCGTGGTTTGATCGCCGCATGCAGCGGCAGATGAATATGCAGCAGCTTCAGCAGTTGATTGAACAGTTGATGCAGCAGCTTGAACAAATGGGCATGAGCGCCGAAACACGCCAGGAACTGCGCGAGATGCTGGAGCAGAATGCCGAAGGTTTGAGCGAACAGGTCTCCAATTATGTCGGCATGAGCATGGCGGAACAGCTCGCCAGTCAGGAGCCGCAGCCCAAGCCCGACCTGATGGATGTGCCGTTCACCCGCTTAAGCGACTCAGAAGTAGACGCCATCCGCGACGAGATTCGCCGCCTCGCCGCCCGTTTACGCAGCCGCGCCGCACTTCGCCAGAAACACGCCAAAACGGGTCAGCTTGATCCGCGCCGTATGATGCGAGCGAATATGCGCTACGACGCCGTGCCATTGGAACTGCGCTACCGCACCAAACACGTCAAGCCGCGCCTTGTGCTGATCTGCGACGTGAGTACATCCATGCGTTACTGCGCCGAATTTCTGCTCACGCTGATTTACGAACTGCATGATCAGGTTGCCAGCACGGACAGTTTCGTTTTCATCAGCGACATCGTGGACATCAGCATGATCTTCACCGAGAATGAGCCACAAACCGCCGTTGAAAAAGTGCTGCGCGAGAACCCGCCCGGCTATTACAGCACCGATCTGGGTAACAGCCTCAGCACGTTCAAGCGCGACCACATGGGGAAAGTCAGCAGCAAAACGACGATCATCCTGCTCGGCGACGGACGCAACAATTACAATGACCCGCGCACGGATATTGCTCAGGACATGATGCGCCGCAGCCGCCGCCTGATCTGGTTCAACCCGGAATCGCCGTCGCAGTGGGGAACGGGCGACAGCGACATGCACATGTACGCCGGGGTTGCCAGCGGCGTCTACCGCGTGACAAACCTGCGCGAATTGGCGGCAGCGGTGGATAAAATTCTGGTGGATGGATAAGCGCGATGGGCATTTATTCGGATCGCAACCTGTACGCGGGCGTGAACCCGCATTTGAACAGCTTCTTGCAGAGTGATCCCGAAAATGATTGGGAGAGTTTTCACTCGACACACATTACCCATTTGATGGAAGCACTTGACGCAACCTTGCCCCCGGGGTACGCCTGTATGGCGGAAAAATCGCTTCAAATTACCCGTGTCAATGACGAAAATGAGTCAACACGTTCACGGAGTAAAGCCGATGTCATGATTTATTCCACCAGCGGTATGCGTTCTGGCACGTCACCAGTTATGGAGATGAAATCGTTGCCATTTGCAGAAATGAGCCTCGCAGAGCTGGACGACCCGGATGAAGCCTTAACAGGTGTTGTGATCTACAAAATCACATCCACGCGCCGTATTCCTGTCACCCGGCTGGAACTGCTGTCGCCAGGCAACAAGCCGGGCGGGGCGCATTTTGAACAATACTGGCATAAACGTCGAGAGTCTCTGCGCTCGGAAGTCAACCTGGTAGAAGTGGATTATTTGCATCAGTTTCCACCGGTAGTGCGGCACTTGCCTTCTTATGCTCACGGTGACGAGAATGCCTATCCGTTCATGATCATCGTCAGCCATCCTCATCCGGCGTATGAGACAGGTAAAGCCAGATTTTTCGGATCACATGTGGACGTACCATTGCCAGGTATTCAGCTTCCACTTCTGCTTGAGGATACGATGCCATTTGACCTGAACAGCATCTATGATCGAACCTGTGTCAGCAATCGCATTTTTCGTGACGCCATAGACTACAGCCAGCTACCCCTCGCCTTTGACCGCTACAGTCCCGCCGATCAGGAACGGATCAGGGCGCGAATGGCGGCGATAGCAGCGGAGGTTGCATCCTGATGGGCATTTTCTCGGATCGCAATCTGTACGCGGGCGTGAACCCGCATCTGAACAGCTTCTTGCAGAATCCGCCCTCGCGGTGGGAGATGTTTCACAGTGCTCATATCATACACCTATCCGAGTATCTCGATAGAGAACTGCCTGAAGGTTATGGCTGTGCAGCCGAAAAGTCGCTTCAAATCAGCATGACTCCGCGTTGGAGTCACAAACCTTCGTGGACGAAAGCGGATGTGGTCATTACAGCAGACCCCACTTTGCAAATCCGTCCCAAATTCCAGAAAAGCCCCGCACCCGTCGCTGAATTCGATTTAATCGAGCTTGCTGATATTGACGATGAGGAAGAAACGCTCAATGCTATCGTGATTTATCAGATTAATCTCAAGGACTTGCCAGGATCACCTGTGACGCGAATTGAACTCATATCCCCGGCGAACAAATATAGCGGAGCGCATTACAGCCAGTACCAACGAAAAAAATATCAGTCGCTCAAAGCGGGATTGAACCTTGTTGAAGTAGATTATCTCCATCAGTTCCCGCCACTGGCGAATTCACTCCCGGATTATCGCCAATATGAGGAAAACGCCTATCCCTTCATCGTGATCGTCAGTAATCCACACCCCGCTTACGAAATGGGTAAAGCGCAAATATTCGGAGCATTTGTGGATACGCTCATGCCCCCGATTCCTGTTCCCTTGTTGGATGATGATAACATCCTGTTTGATCTCAACAAACCCTATGATTATACCTTTGCCAGCAACCGACTGTTCCACCATTTCATAGACTACAGCCAGCTACCCCTCGCTTTTGAACGCTATAGCCCCGCCGATCAGGAACGGATTAAGGCGCGAATGGCGGCGGTAGCGGTGGAGGTTGTGCCATAATGGGCATTTTCTCGGAGCGCAATCTGTACGCGGGCGTGAACCCGCATTTGAACAGTTTTTTGCAGAATCCGCCTGATAGCTGGTCATCATTTCACTTCCTTCATATCGTCCACTTATTCCAAGCAATTGATGATTTGCTTCCCTCAAATTATTACGCAATGCTCGAAACGGCGATTGAATTTGAACTCATGGATGATGGTGAACCTTCACTTATGGGAATCGTGATTTTTGAGGCAGGCAGGGGAAAGCTGCTTCGATCAGCGGTGACCCGAATAGAGCTTTTAACGCCTGAAAATAAAGCTAGCGGAACACATTATAAGGGCTATGCTCAAAAACGTGTTGAAACCGTGCAGAGTGGCATAAATCTGATCGAGATTGATTATCTGCATGAGACATCTCCACTTGATTCATCACTTCCTGACTACTCAAAGCATGAACCAGGCTCAAACCCTTTCTCGATTCACCTCATTATGGCTTACGAAACAAACAGCTTGACTTACGTTTCACATGTCGACTGTCCTTTGCCTACCTTCAACATTCCGTTATTAGAGAACGAGTTCTGTGTTCTTGATCTGAACAACCCTTACAATTACACCTGTACCATAAGCCGGCACTTCCGTTCCATTTGTGACTATACCCAGCTTCCCCTCGCCTTTGACCGTTACAGCCCCGCCGATCAGGAACGGATTAAGGCGCGGATGGCGGCAATCGCGGCGGAGGCAAACAGCCCGATTCCAGAAGAAATTTCGTCAGCCTGTGCAACTCCATCCTCGTATACACTCGATGTATCGGTATTATCAAAGGATGAACGTCATGTCGTGCCAGCGCGTCGCTGCCGTGGTATTCACTGTTCTTCTCATTAGCGTAATCCCCGCCGCCGCGCAGGACGATTTGCCTGTGGGAATGCCCGACCCCTCAGAGATTTTCGCCGAGGGGGTGACCGTTTCACATATCGAGGTGATTTTGCCTGAAGAAGACATTGTTCAACTGGACAATGATCAGCGGCTTGCGCGAATATACGACGTTGACGATGCACAATGGAATGAGTATCCGTTCCCTGATGACGCACCGGAGCTAAACGGCTATGCCAGGATAAATGAAACTGAGATCGCTATCCGTACAGGATATGGCACAAATGCGGTTTACCTGCCATACAGTGAAACATGGATTTTGAACACCGTTTCAGGAGAAATTTATCGTCCTGCCAATACTCAGTGTGGTGTAACGGTCTTTCAGGAACACGAGCGCTGGATATACTACGAAGAAGCTCAGGTTAATCGAGCCGCCTTCTGTAATATCTTGACGGGCGAGTTTGCGTTTTTATTTCCACGCGACTTTACTTTGTATCAAAACTATAGGTTTAATCTGGGTCCAATGAACCCGGTGTTGTCCCCTGATGGAAACTATCTCTTATTTGCCGGATGGGACTCTCAGACGTCGCCCTCAGATGTCACTATCTACACGTACCATCTTTTGACAGAGGAAGTGTTTCGAGTCGGAGATATACCTTTGAGAGGTGAGAATCTCGGACTTAAATGGGCATCCACCAATTTTATCCTGGCTTCGACGAGAGATATGCCAGAGTGGTCAGTGTGTAATTTTTACGCCGCATCTCCCCATGCTACTGATGGATTACGAAACGTGATCAGCAGTATTCGTCTTTGCCCTACAATCAATGAAGATATGGTTACACTCCAAAGCGAATTTGATCGCTCACTTACCGGCAGCGGAGAAACACTTGACTGCTGGATCGACTATTACAATCTGGAAACAAGTGAAAGCTGGACTGTCAACTACGGTGACTTGTGCTGGGCAGAATATACCGCACCTTCCGGGAGAAGTTACTACCGCGATGTGGATTACGAGAGCTACGCAGGAGAGTATCCTGATACTGCAAGACTCGTTCGCTTCAACGTGGAAACCGGTGAAATTGTCCCTTTGTATACGGGTGAACTGGAGCGTATTGTCTGGGTATCTGAAGATGAGCATTTTGCCATTCTGGTAATTGGTCAAAACGGTAAAATAGATTTGAGTCCAGGTTGGGATCAGCAATTCGGGCTGGCTGAACAAGGACGGCTCGCGTATGTAGATTTACTTACAGGACAAATCCTCTATGAAGCGTCCACAATCATCGTTCCCAATTTTGATGGGTGGGCGATTCGAGACCTGGGTATCGTTACGGGCGACATTCGTATTATTGCTCCAGACCAGTTACTTGTCATTGACGCTCCCAGTCAAAATGCAAATCGGCTGATTCGCGTCCATCTGAATGACGTAGGTGGGTATACAGAAGAAGTGCTTGCCGAGAATATCGTCTCTACCCTGACGGACTCGCGTTATCTCCTATACCAAAGTGCCGATGGTACGCTTCCCAGCGGAGCGCCACATCGGAGCTTTCCACTGCAAATCAGTGATGCGACGGCGGAAATCAGCCTGTATGACGCCGCAACCGATACCCTCACACCGATAATCAACGGCTTCGATGACACCCTCTATACACTGACTATTCAATCCGTCCAGGATGACCAGATGGTTGTGCGTGTGGAATGGCAAACAGAGGATCAGCCTTACCGGAGTCGAGTTGATTTCACCCTCACTTTGCCCTGAATGCGCTATAATCACGCCTACTGTACCCAACCGGATACCGCCTATGTCCTCGCGTGATGCCATTCTGAATAAACTCCGCGCCGCCCGCCGCCCGTTCGAGGATGCCGAGCCGCGCCCGAAAACGTATCTGCCCGTGGTGCCTGGCTATGACGAATCGCCTGACGGTCTGTTACAGCGCTTCACAACCGAACTGCTCAATCTGAAGGGTGAAGTCTTCGTCGTCTCCGGGGAGGACGCCGCCCGCGAGTGCGCCATCGAGCGCCTGCGAGAACACAACACGAAACTGATTATCGCGTGGGACTTCACGCACATTCCGGTAGACGGTCTTAAAGAGGCAATTTCCGGCGCGGGGATACAGGTACTTCACCCGGATACCTACGATGAATACCGCGCTGACATCCTCGCCGTTGCGGAAACGGCGCAGGTCGGGCTGACGAGCGCCGAAGCTGCGATTGCCGCCACCGGAACGCTGATCGTCCGCACCGCTAAAGGTCGCGGGCGGATTCCAACCGTGTTGGCGCCCGTTCATCTGGTCGTCATTCACCGCGATCAGATTTTGCCGCGCCTTGAAGCGTGGATGGCGCAGCAGCGGGGCAGAGGCTTTGACGATCTGGCTAAGCAGCACGCGAATGTGTGCTTCATTTCCGGACCCAGCCGCACGGGGGATATTGAAATGGAATTGATCCTTGGCGTTCACGGACCGGGCAGAGTGCAGGTGATTGTGAAAACATGAGTGACTTAGCCGATGATTTTCGCGCCCTGATCAGCGAGTGGGAGCAGCTTGCCCGCGAAGCACGGGAACGCGCCCGCATTGATCGTGTGGGCGATGTGCAGAACGCCTACTATTATCGCGGCGCGGCGGAAGCCTATACCCGCGCCGTACAATCCGCCCGCGCCCTGCTCGATGGCGGCGCACTTCCCGAAGCGGAGCAAGCAGCACCGAATTATGCCCACCTGAGCGAAGATGAAGTCTCATCGCTGCTCAACAACGCAGGATTGTTTGCCCGCTCCCTGCTCGTGCATGATGACGGCGCGTTTACGGCAGTCTTTTCGCGCTTGCAACCGGTCACGCAGGATAAGCGCCTGCAACTGCTGAACGCCGCCGACCCGCGCCTGACAATCCTCGATTATGGCAATCTGCCGGACAGCGGAGAGCCGTATGTAGATTTTGCATTCTCAGTTAAAAGTTAAAAGTAGAAAGTTAAAAGTAAAGTACAAAAGCAGGTTCTTCACATTTAACCTTTAACTTTTAACTTTTAACTATTTTGAGAGAAACTCCTGCACCAGCGTCTGAAAGTGATGGACGCCGTTCTCTCGCTTGACCGAAAAGCGCCCGCGATCATAGGCGCGTGAACGCAGCCCTTTCTGCACGGTCACGCAGATTTCGATGTCCTCCTGCTGAATCTCGTCGCTGAAGGCGATCGTCTGCTGCATACTCTCCCAGCCTTCGCCGGTGCCGGGTTCCTCAAAATACCACTCGAAGATCGTCAGCGTCCTGTCATGCGTGATCGGCAGGATGATGTTGATACTCATGTTATCCGGGTAAATATTGAGCATCGTGTTCGGGAATATCCAGTAATACAGCGCCTCACTTTCGCCCTCCGTGCGTACATAGCGGCGCTCGCGCCCCTGAATTTCGCCGTCCTTTGCCGGGCGAATCGGCGCGTACTGCGACGAGTGATAGCGAAACGTATCCACGCGGTACTGTTCATAATCGAGTTCGCGGAACAAGCCGGGATGGGCAATCGGGACGTGGTAGCCTTCCAGATAGTTGTCCACATAGACTTTCCAGTTGCACTCAATTTCGTAATCGCGCCGTTCCATCGCCCGCATCTGGGCAATGTCAAAACCTTTGGCGCGGATTTCGGCATCAATATCGCCGTACACATCCATGAAGTCGGACGCGTTCGCGTCGAGGTTGACGAAGATAAACGGACCCCACTCGACGACGCGCACATTTTGCAGGCAGATGTCTTCTTTGCGCCAGTCGTTCACGCCTTCAAATTCCGGCTGTGAGAGCAGGCGGCCATCCAGCGCATACGTCCAGCCGTGATAGCGGCATTGCAGGCTGCGGCGGTTGCCCTTGCCCGCCGCGACAGGACCCGCACGATGAGCGCAGACGTTATAGAACGCCCGCAATGCGCCGTCCGTGCCGCGTGTAACGACCAGCGGCTCGCCGACAACATCGCAGGTGAAATAATCGCCGACACGAGCGACCATGTCGGCGCGTCCGACGGGCTGCCACGTCGTCCAGAAAATATTGCGTTTTTCCAGTTCGAGAAAGTTTGGGTCTACATACCAGCGCGACGGCATAGTTGCCGCCCGCGACAGATCATGTGTTGGTGTGAAGTCGGAGAGATCAACGTTTTCCAGCGTGAGCAGCGTCATTTCAGATCACCAGTTCCTTTGGAAATGAGGTTAGCACTTCGATACCTGTTTCGGTTACGAGAATATCATCTTCAATGCGAACGCCGCCAATACCCGGCACATAAATCCCCGGCTCAATCGTAAAAACCATGCCCGGCTGTAATGGATAGGTGATGTTGCCGGCGATTTGCGGGATCGGCTCATGTCCATCCAGACCCAGACCGTGTCCCGTGCGATGCGTAAAATACTCACCATAGCCCGCCGCTGTGATGACATCGCGGGCGGCTTTGTCCACCGCACCGCAGGGGACGCCGGGCGCGGTGGCGGCAATCGCGGCTTCGTTTGCCTGTTTCACGGTGTCGTACATCCGGCGCATTTCGTCGCTGGGGCTACCGATCACGAACGTCCGCGTGATGTCTGAGCCATAGCCACCGATTTTACAGCCGTAATCAATGAGCAGAAATTCGCCCGCCTGCAACAGCCGATCCGTCGTTTCGCCGTGCGGGTTGGCGCTGTTTTCGCCTGTTTGGATCAGCGTGCCGAAGGCAAGCGCCTCGCCGCCGTGCTGCATCTGCAATTCTTCGAGACGGCGGGCGATCTGGCGTTCGCTCATGCCCGCGCGGATTTCCGGCAGCAGGTCATGAAGTGCCTTTTCGCTGGCAAGGATCGCCTTCCGTAATGCCGCGACTTCCTCCGCCGTTTTGATAGCGCGGATGGCGATCAGGTCGTGTTCGACGCCGTGCAGTTTGAGTGTTGGATCAATGCCGGTGAGCGCCTGCCCCTCGGTGATACGCATGGTCATGCCGTCCACGCCGAGCGTTTTACCCGTCAAGCCCATCTCGCGCAGCGCGTCCGCGAACGCGCCGAGATAACCTTCTTCGTCCGTCCAGGCGAAAACACGCCCTTCGAGGTCGGGGCGGGCTTGCAGCGACGGCACTTCCAGGCGCGGGACGATGAAGGCGGTTTCTTCCGGCGTCACCAGCGCGATGATCGGGCGTTCGGAAAGAAAGTAGCCCAAACCCGTGAAATAGCGCAGGTTTGAGCCGGGAACCAATGCAACGGCATCCACATCATTAATCTGGCGCAGTTGTGCCAGCCGCGCATGAAACTCGTTTGTCATGAAAATCTCCTCAAAGATTAGCCCTTAGCTGTTAGCCGACAGCTTTTGGCTTAAGGCTAACCGCTACCGGCTATCAGCTCAAAGAAACAGCCGCTTCACTTCAACGGGCTGCCCCAACAATGGCGAACTGAAGGTATCCTCTGAGTCATAGATGCCGACCAGTTCAAAATGCCCGTCTTTATGGGTGAAAACATCAACGACGCCGATGGGATCAAGTATCCAGTATTCGCGCACCCCATACTTTTCATACAGGTTGTATTTTTTGACACGATCCAGTTTGACACTGGCTGGTGAGAGGACTTCAATAATCAAATCGGGTGGTCCTTCAATTCGCATTTCGCCACGTCTGGCAACCGTATCAGGCGCTAACCAGAAGAGGTCTGGCTGAGGGATGTTCTCGTCGTCAAGATAAACGTCCATCGGGGCAATATAAAGATAGCCACCAAGCGGCTTTGTCAATTCGGCAAGCAAGAGATGACTAGCCCCGACGGTTTCCTGATGTACTCGTCTTGGTGAAGGACTCACAATAATCTCTCCATCCAATAACTGCATTGGCGTGCTTGTCTCTGGAAGTTGAGCATATTCCTGCGCCGTGATGCGCGTTTTCTCCATGACCATCGCTGCACCCTTTTCAGCTTTTCGCTAACGACTAGCGGCTAGAAGCTAACAGTTCATTCTACAATGCTTCGCGCATCGGGCGCATGGCGATCAGGAAAACCCGCGCCTTGGGCGGCTGCTTCACCGCATAAACCACCGCTTCAGCCACATCCTCCGAGTCGAGATATTCCTGGAGTTTTGGATCGCCCTGAGTTCGTCCCGTGCCAAGCGCAAAATACGTATCCACACCACCCGGCGCGACGTAGCTGACCTTGATATTATGCTGGCGGCATTCCTCATCCAGCGCCGTCGCAAAGCCGTGCTGGGCGTGTTTGCTGGCACAATAGACCGATTCGTATGCCAGCCCTTTCAAACCAGCTACTGAGCCGACAAAAACGAGATAGCCATCCTTCTGCGCCTGCATCCCCGGCAAAAACGCATGGGTGACGAGAAATGTCCCGCGCATATTGACGTTCATCATCCAGTCATAATCCGCCGCGCTCATGGTTTCCAGCGCACCGAACTTGCCCACGCCCGCGTTGTTGACGAGAATGTCCACGCGCCCGAACGTCGCCATCGTCCGTTCGTAAAGTTTAGCGACGCCGCTTTCCTGCGTTACGTCCGCAGACACGACCAGCGCCTTTCGCCCTAAGGCTTCAACC
>Ga0224722_1002082_pt1 | contig 10751 bp, 8 predicted proteins | sample Balambano_FR1_Me_FD_161646 | JGI IMG/M metagenome (GOLD analysis project Ga0224722, IMG submission 161646) | Freshwater sediment microbial communities from Lake Towuti, South Sulawesi, Indonesia - Balambano_FR1_MetaG | ecosystem: Environmental > Aquatic > Freshwater > Lake > Sediment | place...
AGCCTGCCGCCGCCGCGCCCAAGCCCGCCGCACCGGCCGCGCCCGAGCCGATCAGCCAGGAACAGATGGAAGCGCGCATCGCCGCCATGCCCGATGCCGACAAGTACAACTGGAAAACCTCGATCGTCGATCTGATGAAGCTGGTCGGCCTCGATCCGAGCTACGCCAACCGCAAGGAACTGGCCGAGGAACTGGGCATGACCGATTACGAGGGCACCGCCGAGCAGAACATTTCGCTCCACCACGCGGTGCTCAACCTGCTCGCGCTCGAAGGCGGCAAGGTCGGCGGCATTCTCAAGGACTAAGGCTGAGGCCGGGCCGGGCGGTCGGGGAGGTCGGGGGCGATTGACTCACGCCCGCGCGGCGGTAAGCCTCGCGGGTATGAGAGAGAGCCAAGCCGACATCACCCGCCGACGGGCCCTTGCCGGGCTTGGCGGCGCTTCCGCCCTCGCGCTGCTGCCCGCCTGCGCCGGATCGACCCCGGCACTGGGTGCAGCTGCGGCCGCGCCGCTGGGATCGCTCGATCCCGATGCCGCGCTCGACCGGATCGCCTACCGGATGCTCGCGCATGAACCGGGCCGCGCGACCGGGCTCGGCGTCGATACCGGCGACTACGCCGCATGGCGCGCGACCTTCGGCACCCCGGGTGAAGGCGGGCGGAGCGACTATGCGAGCACGCTCAGGCAATTGCTCGCCGAAGCCCGCGCCTACCCGCGCGAAGGGCTCACCAGCGACCAGCAGATCGGGTTCGAGGTGGTGGAAACCGCCTTTGCGAGCGCGCTTAAGGGCATGGACTTGCCCTATGGCGATGTCGCGGTCGGCAGCTGGCGCAATGCGCCCTATGTGGTGATCCAGAATGTCGGCGGCTACATCGATTACCCGCGCTTCTTCGGCTCGACCCAGCCGCTCAAAGCCGCCGAAGATGTCGGCCCCTATCTCGACCGGCTGGCCGAAGTCCCTGCGATCCTCGACGGCGAGTGCGAGCGGGTCCGCGCCGCCCGCGCGATGGGGGTGATCCCGCCCGCCTTCCTGCTCGACAAGGCGATCGCGCAGATCGAGGCGAGCATTGCCGGGGCGAGGGACAGTTACGCCGGCCCGCTTGCCGCCACCGCCTTTGCCGCGAGCGCGCAGACCGCCATGGCCGAACGCATCGCGGCGGGCGGCATCGTCCCCGCGCTCGAACGCCAGCTTGCCGAATTGCGCACCCAGCGCGCCGCTGCCGGGGATGCGGCCGGGATGTGGGCGCAGCCGATGGGCGAGGAATATTACGCCTGGGCGCTCGCCGCCTCGACCACCACCGCCATGTCGCCCGACGAAATCCACCGTCAGGGCCTTGCCGAACTCGATGAACTGCACGCCCGGATGGACCCGATCCTCAAGGAGATCGGCTACACCACCGGCACCGTTGGCGAACGCATGCAGGCGCTGTCGGACGATCCGCGCTACAAATTCGCCGAGGGCGATCCGGGGCGCGCGGAAATCTTCACCTTCATCGATGACCGGGTGCGCTGGATCAAGGCGCAGATGCCGCGCGCCTTCAACCGCCTCGTCGATCCGCCGCTCGAAGTGCGCCGCCTGCCGCTCGCCGAAGAGCCCGGCGCGCCGGGGGCCTACGGCGGCGCGGGCAGCAAGGACGGCAGCATTCCGGGGCGGTTCTGGATCAACCTCAGAACCACCGACCTTCACCGCAAATATGATCTCGCCGACCTCACCTTCCACGAAAGCATTCCCGGCCACGTGTGGGAGGGCGAGTTTTCGAACCGCCTGCCGCTGATCCGCTCGATCCTCGCCTTCAACGCTTTCAGCGAAGGCTGGGCGCTCTATGCCGAACAGCTTGCCGATGAACTGGGCGCCTATGACGATTTCAAGGTCGGGCGGCTCGGATACCTGCAATCCCTCGCCTTCCGCGCCTGCCGCCTCGTCGTCGATACCGGGCTTCACGCCAAGCGCTGGACCCGCGAGCAGGGCCGCCAGTTCTTCGTCGAGCGCAACGGCTCCAAGCCCGAGGAGGTGGCGAGCGAGGTTGACCGCTATTGTTCGTGGCCGGGGCAGGCCTGCGGCTACAAGATCGGCCACAGCGAAATCCTCCGCCAGCGCGCGCGGGCACAGGCCGAACTGGGCGGGGCCTATGACGTCAAGGCGTTCAACACCGCAGTGGTGCTGGGCGGCAACGCGCCGCTCTCCGTAGTTGGCAACACGGTGAGCCGCTACATCGCGGGGGCGAAGGGGTAGGCGCATCACGCCTCTTCCCCCTCCGCCCTTTCGCCACCCCGGGCTTGACCCGGGGCCACGTTTCCTGCTGTTGAACGTGGCAGCGAGAATGGGGACGCACAATGCAGAACGAATTGTATTACGGCGACAATCTTGACGTGCTGCGGCGCAAGATCGCGCCCGAAAGCGTCGATCTGTGCTATATTGACCCGCCGTTCAATTCGAAGCGCAACTATTTCCAGATCTACAACAACCAGGGCAGCGAGGACCGCGCGCAGGCGCAGGCCTTCGTCGATACCTGGAACTGGGGCGACGAGGCGGTCGAGGGGATCGACTATATCCTCGACATCGAGCGGCTCAATCCGAGGCCCGGCGACACGCGCTGGACCGAACAGACGGTCGAATTGCTGCGGGGGCTGGAGAAGGTGCTGGGGCGCGGCAGCCTGCTCGCCTATCTCGTCCACATGACGCTCAGGATCGTCGAAATCCACCGCGTCCTCAAACCCACCGGCAGCTTCTACCTCCACTGCGACCCGACCGCCTCGCACTACCTTAAGCTGGTGCTCGACAGCGTTTTTGTATCGGGTCGGCAGGGCGGTGACTTCGTGAACGAGATAGTCTGGTGGTATAAGCGTTGGAGCAATAGCTCATCGAATTTCCAGCGAATGCACGACGTTATTCTCTTTTACTCGAAAGGTAAGGAGAGGACGTTCAATGTCCAGTATCAGCCGTATGCTAAGCCAGACGCCATCGAAACGACCGTGCGAGGTGTCGTCGATGGCAAGCTAATCCGCTTGAAGGACGATGAGGGGAATTACATTCAGCGCACGAAAGAAAACAAGGGCGTGGCGGCGCATGACGTGTTTGAAATCCAGCATATTCAACCGACTGCTAAGGAACGAATGGGCTACCCCACCCAAAAACCCGAAGCGCTGCTCGAACGCATCATCCGCGCCTCGTCGAACGAAGGCGATACCGTGCTCGACGCCTATTGCGGCTGCGGCACCACCGTGGCGGTCGCGCAGCGGCTCGGGCGGCGGTGGATCGGCATCGACATCACCTATCAGTCGATCTCGCTGATCCTCAAACGCTTGGCTGATCGCTATCCCGACGAATGGCCCGCGATCGAGGCCGGGATCACGCTCGACGGGGTGCCGCGCGATCGCGACAGCGCCATCGCGCTCGCCAATCGCCGCGACGACAAGACCCGCAAGGAGTTCGAGAAATGGGCGGTGCTCACCTTCTCCGACAACCAGGCGCGCATCAACGAAAAGAAGGGCCGCGATGGCGGGATCGACGGGATCGGGCTGTTCTTCATCGACAAGGATACCAACGGGCGCTGCATCATTCAGGTGAAATCCGGCAAAACCGGCCCGCGCGATCTGCGCGATCTGATGGGCACCATGGGGCGCGAGAAGGCCGAAGTCGGCGTGCTCATCTGCATGGACCTGCCGACCAAGGCGATGCGCGATGAAATCACGGCGGCGGGCAAATATGTCCACCCCACGATCGGGCGCGAATATGACCGGTTGCAGGTGGTGACGATTGCCGAGATGTTCCCCGATGCGAAGAACGCCCGCGCGGCGCGGCGGCTCGATCTGCCCTGGGCGCGGACCGACGCGGTGAAGAAGGCCGCTGCCAAGGGCGATGCCGACAAGCAAGGGAACCTGCTGTAACCCCCCTTTCCTTCCTGCCCACCTGACCCCATGTTGCAACGCGCAGCGCGCAGGAGGGCCGCATGGAAACACTGGGACAAGACCTTGAAACCATGCGCCGGGTGCCGCTCGCGCAGAGCCACGTCGACGCCATCTGCGCCATCGGCGGGGAGAAGTTCTACCCCGCCGGCACCATCGTCATGGACATCGGCGAACCGCTTGACCGCTTCATCTACGTTCTCGAAGGCGAGATCGAAGTAATCAATCCCTATACCGGAGAGCGCTTGTTCGAACATGCGCTCGGCCCGACGCAGTTCATGGGCGAGATCGCCTTCCTCAATCGCGGCACCAATTACCTGAAAACGCGCGCGAGCGTGGACACCCGCGTGATCGAAGCCCCGCGCGAAGCCATGCTCGAGCTGATGAGCCGGGTGCCCGAGCTGTCAGACCACATCATCACCGTCTATGCCGCGCGCCGCCGCAAGCAGTTCGAATTGAAGAACAGCGCGGTCAAGGTGATCGGCGCAGACCGCGACGCGCGGGTGCAGGCGGTCGAACGCTTTCTGTCGAGGAACCGCATCCCGTTCCAGAGCTACGATCTCGACGGCGCGTCGCCCGATAGCGTGGCGGTGTGCAGCGCTGTTGGCCACGAACCGGCGGTGATCCTGGGCACCGGCACCCGGCTCGCGGAACCGACCCCGCGCAAGGTCGCGCAATATCTCGGGCTCGATCTCGATATCAACGCGCAGCACATCTACGATCTGCTGATCGTCGGCGGTGGCCCGGCCGGGGTGGCGGCGGCGGTCTATGCCGGATCGGAAGGGATCGAGGCGCTGGTGGTGGAAGATACCGCCGTCGGCGGGCAGGCGGGCACCTCCAGCCGGATCGAGAATTACATGGGCTTTCCCACCGGGATCAGCGGCACCGACCTGACCTGGCGCGGGCAGGTGCAGGCAATGAAGTTCGGCACCCGCTTCGTGATGCCGCGCCGGGTGGAGGGCTTGTCGCGGCGCGCGGACGGGGCCTATTGCGCCACGCTCGATGATGACGACGAATTGTGCGCCCGCGCGCTGCTGGTGGCGACGGGGGTGCAGTATCGCCGCCTGCCGCTCGATCACCTGGAAGAACTGGAGGGCGCGGGCGTGTTCTACTCGGCGACCGAGATGGAAGCGCGGTTCTGTTCGCAGACCGAGGCGGTGGTGATTGGCGGCGGCAATTCGGCGGGGCAGGCGGCAATGTTCCTGTCGCGCGCAGCGGCGCATGTGCATCTGGTGGTGCGATCGGGCAGCCTCGCCGCCTCGATGTCGAGCTACCTGATGCAGCGGCTGGAGGCCGATCCGCGCATCACCATCCACTACCATTCGCAAGTCACCGCTTTGCATGGCGAGACGTGGCTTGAGGGGATTACCCTCAGGACGGGAGCCAGCGAACAGCGCATCGACACCCGCGCGCTGTTCATCATGATCGGCGCGGCACCCAATACCGGCTGGTTATCAGGCCTTGCGGCGACCGACGACAAGGGCTGCGTGCTGACCGGCGCGGCTGCCGGGCAGGCCGATGACTACGCCACCACCGCGCCCGGCATCTTCGCGGTCGGCGACGTGCGCGCCGGATCGGTCAAACGGGTTGCAAGCGCGGTCGGCGAAGGATCGGTGGTGGTCAGCCGGATCTGGCAATATCTTGAGGATACGCGCCCCGATCCGGCGTGATCGGCCTCAGCTCTTACCAAACAGCTTGCCCGCCATGCCCATGATGTCGTTGAGCGGGTTGCCGTCCTTGTCGAGATCGAGCATCGAGGCGAAGTTGGTGAGCGAGCCTTCGCCCCCGATCGCGGCGACGATCTGATTGAGCACATCGGTGCCCATGCCGGTCTTTTCCGCCGCCAGTTCGACCGTGTCGCCTTCCATCTGGTGGGTCTTGCCCAGCACCGCGATGGCCTGTTCGACCAGCGCCGGATCGAGCCCGACCTGCTTGGCAAGGTTGACCACATCATCGGGCGCGCCGCCGATGTTCTTCAGAATGCCGTCGAGAATGCTCATACTGTCCTCCCCCACCTGGTGAAGCATCATACTTCACCAGCGATGTTACGCCATGGCGACGCTCGCGGCGAGCCGCAACGTCAGTTGAAGCTCAGGCGGCGACCGGGGCCGGGGCGGCGTTGCGCACCCCTTCGTCGACATGCGGGGCGAATTCGGCGAAGTTGTCGATGAACAGCTGCACCAGCTTCCGCGCGGCGGCGTCGTACGCGGCCCCGTCGGGCCAGGTGCTGCGCGGATCGAGGATGGCCTGGTCAATGCCCGCAGCCGCCAGCGCCGGGACATGCACCGGCACCTCGAAACCGAAGTGCGGATCGCGGCGATATTCGGCCGCATCGAGACCGCCACCGAGCGCGGCGTTGAGCAGCGCGCGGGTCGCCTTGATCGGCATCCGGCTGCCGACGCCGTATTTGCCGCCGGTCCAGCCGGTATTGATCAGCCAGCACTGCACCTGCCCCTTGGCGATGCGGTCCTTGAGGAGATTGCCATAGACGCTCGGATGGCGCGGCATGAACGGCGCGCCAAAGCAGGTGCTGAAGGTCGCCTCGGGCTCGGTCACGCCGATTTCGGTGCCCGCCACCTTGGCGGTGTAGCCCGACAGGAAGTGATACATCGCCTGATCCGGGGTCAGCCGCGCGATCGGCGGCAGCACGCCGAAGGCATCGGCGGTGAGCATCACCACATTGGCAGGCACCGGACCGAGATTGTGCTGCGAGGTGTTGGGTATGAAATCAATGGGATAGGCGCCGCGGGTGTTCTCAGCGAGGCGGTTGTCGTCGAGATCGAGCGCGCGCGTGACCGGATCCATCACCACGTTCTCGAGCACCGTGCCGAACCGCCGCGTGGTGGCGTAGATTTCGGGCTCGGCCTCTTCGGACAGGCGGATCATCTTGGCGTAGCAGCCGCCTTCGAAATTGAACACCGCGGTATCCGACCAGCCGTGTTCATCATCGCCGATCAAGGTGCGGCTGGCATCGGCGCTGAGCGTCGTCTTGCCCGTGCCCGACAGGCCGAAGAACACCGCAGTCTTGCCGTCGGGGCCGATATTGGCCGAACAGTGCATCGGCATCACGCCCCTTGCCGGCAACAGGTAGTTGAGGATGCCGAACACGCTCTTCTTCATTTCGCCGGCATATTTGGTGCCGCCGATCAGGACCAGCTTCTCGGCAAAATTGACCGCGATCACGGTTTCGCTGCGGGTGCCGTGGCGTTCGGGATCGGCGCGGAAGCTGGGCAGATCGATGATCGTGTATTCGGGCACGAACCCGGCAAGCTCGTCGGGCGTAGGGCGCACCAGCAGGGTGCGGATGAACAGGTTGTGCCAGGCGAGCTCGTTGATGACCCGGACATTGACCCGGTGTTCCGCCTGCGATCCGCCGAACAGGTCGGCCACATAGAGCGTCTCCTTCTCGGCCAGCGCGGCGAGAAAATCGGCCTTGAGCGCGGCGAAATGATCGGGCGCCATCGCCACGTTGACCCGGCCCCACCACACCGTGTCCTCGGTCTCGGCGTCGCGCACGATGAACTTGTCCTTGGCGCTGCGCCCGGTATGCGCGCCGGTCGCGACCACCAGCGCGCCGTGCTGCGAAAGCGCGCCCTCGCCCGCGGCCAGCGCGGCTTCGACCAGCGCCGCAGTGCCGAGATTGGCGTGGACGGTAGCGCGGGTGGCGATGTGCTGGGCGGCCAGCGGATGTGCGAGCGAGGTCAACGTGGGAACTCCTGAAGCAAGGGGCGCAGCGCGGGGCGGGACGACTCCGGGTGCAAGTGGTGCTTGGGGCGCATACGTATGCATACACCAGCCACCGCGCCCGGCAAGGTCGCCCGACCCCGTCGCGCGCCAATAGTTTGCGACTCCGGCGGCGTCAAACTGCCTGGGCCATAGCACTTTTGCCGGGCGCCAGACCGCGTTGGCGCAAAGCTGATGCGATGGCCGATCGGGTCACAGGCGCGATCACCCTTGTAACCGGGAAAGCCGCCGGAGTAGAGAACAGCGATCATGGCCGACCCCTCATCCGATCCCCTCCCCGTCGCTCCCGATGGCCCTGCGCACGATCAACGCCAGGTCCAGATCGCGCTGGTCGATGATGATCGCAACATCCTCACCACCGTCTCGATCGCGCTGCAGTCCGAAGGCTTTGCCACCCGCCTCTATTCCGATGGCGAGACCGCGTTGAAGGCGCTGCTCGACAATCCGCCCGATCTGGCCGTGTTCGACATCAAGATGCCCAAGATGGACGGGATGGAACTGCTGCGCAGGCTGCGCCAACATACCCCGCTGCCGGTGATCTTCCTGACCAGCAAGGACGATGAACGCGACGAGGAAGCCGGGTTCGAGCTGGGCGCGGACGATTACATCGCCAAGCCGTTCAGCCTGCGCCTGCTGGTCGCCCGGATCCGCGCGATTTTGCGCCGCGCCGAACCGCTCCCGCCCGCCGGAACCGGGGATGAGGGCGCGGTGACCGGCGGCGGCCCGGCAGCGCCCGCCAGCCTGATCCGCGGGCGGCTCTACATGGACCCGGCGCGCCATCAGGTGACGTGGGACGGGCACTCGGTCAGCCTCACTGTCACCGAGTTCCTGATCCTTGAGGCGCTGGCGGTGCGCCCCGGGGTGATCAAGAGCCGCAACCAGCTGATGGACGCCGCCTATCCCGACGATGTGTTCGTCGATGATCGCACGGTCGATAGCCATATCAAGCGGATGCGCCGCAAGTTCCGGCTGGTCGATCCGCACTTTGGCGCGATCGACACGCTTTATGGTGCAGGCTACAGCTTCACCGATGGCTGATCGCGCGCGCGTGGCCGCGGGCAGCGGCGAACAGCTGACCGCAACCGGGCGGTTCGCGCTCACCGCGCGCATTCTGGTGGTCAACATCCTCCCGCTGGTGATCATGGGGGGTGGGCTGTTCTACCTCGATGGCTACCGCACGCAGCTCATCAACGAACGCTTCAAGCTCGCCCGGATCGAAGCGCAGATCACCGCCGAGGCGCTCGCCGGCGCCACCCGCGAGCGGCAGGAGGCGCTGCTGGTGCAGATCGGCAAGGAACAGCGGATGCGGCTCAGGATGTTCGATGCCGACGGCAAGCTCGCCGCCGACAGCTTCGCGCTCGCCGACCCTTCGTTCCGGTTCAACGACATCAGCGACGATGACTGGGAACAGCAATTCGCACGCTGGCTCGATCGCACCGTCGACACGATCGTCAGCGCCGAACCGGTGCAGGACTATGTCGAACCCGAAGCCGACGATGCCAATGCCTGGCCCGAACTCGCGCGCGCGCGCGAACTCGGGCTCAGTCAAGTGCGGCTTTACGATTGGCGCGACGGCACCCCGGTGATCACCGCAGCAGCTCCAGTGGGCCTCCAGGGCGCGACCGTGCTGACTGTCCGCAATGCGGTCGACATCACCGACCGGGTGCGCGAGGCGCGCACCAATCTGGGCTTTGCGATGCTGCTGGTGCTGGCGGCCTCGGCGCTGCTTTCGCTGTTCCTGGCGCGCACCATCGTCACCCCGCTGCGCCAGCTCGCGCGGGCAGCGGTGCGGGTGCGACAGGGGCGCGAGCGCGAGGTCGAAGTCCCGCGCCTGCCGCAGCGCAGCGACGAGATCGGGCTGCTGGCGCGCGCGGTATCGGACATGACTGCCGCGCTCAGGCAGCGGATCGACGCGGTCGACAGCTTCGCCGCCGATGTCGCACACGAGATCAAGAACCCGCTCGCCTCGCTGCGCAGCGCGATCGAATCGCTCCCCCGGGTCGAGGATCCGGCGCTGCGGCACGAGCTGATCGCTATCGCCACCCATGATGTGCGCCGCATCGACCGGCTGGTGAGCGAGATTTCCGATGCCAGCCGGATCGATGCCGAGATCAGCCGCGCGACGCTCGAACGGATCGATCTTGCCGATCTGGTGCGCGCGATCATCGGTGGACGCGAGCACCGCGCAGAGAACGAGGGCCGCCGGATCGAATTCGTCACACGCGGGCCCGCAGCCCGGGTCCGCGGCGTCGGCGTGCGGCTGGAACGGGTGGTCGAAAACCTGCTCGACAACGCGGTCTCATTCTCGCCGCCTGACGCACCGATTGCGGTCACCATCGACAACGACGGGACCTTGGTGAGCCTCAGCGTGTGCGATCACGGCCCCGGCATCCCCGAGGACTCGCGCGAGAAGGTGTTCCAGCGGTTCCACTCGGTGCGCCCCGCCGACGAGGATTTCGGCAACCATTCCGGTCTCGGGCTCGCCATCGGCCGCGCCATCGCCGAGGCGCATGACGGCACCTTGAGCGCGCACCCGCGCCCCGATGGCGAACCGGGCGCGTGCCTGCGGTTGCGGCTGCCCGCGGCACCATGAGCGCGGCTCGGTCTCGCGTGATCCAGGCCGGGGCGGTCACGATCGGCGGGCGCGCGCTGTTGATCGCCGGGCCGCCGGGCAGCGGCAAATCGAGCCTCGCGCTCGCCCTCATCGATCGCGGCGCGGGGCTGATCGGCGATGACGCGGTCAGCCTGAGCCGCGTGGGCACCGCGCTGATCGCCAGCCCGCCGCCGCGCATCGCCGGGCTCATCGAGGTCCGGGGGGTCGGGATCGCAGCGCTTCCGCTGGCCGCGCCTGCACCGGTCGCGCTGTTGCTCGAACTGGGCGGCGCGCCGGGCGAACGCCTGCCGCAAACGCCGCTTGCGAGCCGGCTGCTCGAAGGGATCGCGGTTCCGGTGCTCGGCTTCGATCCCGGCGATATCGCCCCCGCGGTGCGCGCCGAATGGGCGTTGCGGCTGCACGGACTGGCCGCTGATCCGGCTTTTCTTTGCCGCGCTTCTGGGCGAAAGCGCCAGCCATGACCACCACCCCGCCCGCGCCCTTGCCCC
>Ga0224722_1002083_pt1 | contig 10749 bp, 12 predicted proteins | sample Balambano_FR1_Me_FD_161646 | JGI IMG/M metagenome (GOLD analysis project Ga0224722, IMG submission 161646) | Freshwater sediment microbial communities from Lake Towuti, South Sulawesi, Indonesia - Balambano_FR1_MetaG | ecosystem: Environmental > Aquatic > Freshwater > Lake > Sediment | place...
TACCATCTAGCAGAATGTTGTTAGTTTGAAAACCTCGAATCAAAAAGGCGTCGCCACTATTACCAAAATTGCTGCCTTCGATCACTCCGCTCACATTGCGGGTCGCTTCTCGAAGTTGAGTAATTTGTTGATCTTCTAGAACCTGATCGGGAATTACTTGAATGGATTGAGGAATATCGCGTAATGGTGTGTCGGTTCGGGTGGCAGTTGTCGCATCAGATGGGCTGTAGCCTTCATCCTGCTCACCAGTAACTACAACTTGAATTGCATCTTCTTCGGTTTCTGCCGACTCCGCTCCGGGCGTAACCGCCAACACTAGCCCGGAGGCTTCCACGCTGAGGTTGGCAGTCGGTGGCGCATCCACTCCAGTAATTGCCACCCGAACACGGTTATTTGGCAAACTCGTCACACTCACCAACGCAATCCCTTCGATCGGATTGGGCTGCTGAAACTCATCGCCCTCTGGCAACGCCAGCACCGCATTGGGAATATCCGTAATCAAGGCATTCCCCACCGTTTCCGTCGCTGGGGCAGACAGTTCCCCTTCAGCCGTCTCCAACACCACCTGCAAGCCAGTCTCAGTTGTCTCAATTCGCACCCCAGTAATCTGCACGAGTGCTGCTTCCATTTGGGCAACCCACTCAGCCACCGTAGTGGCGGGTTGTTCCACATCGTTGAGATCGAGAACTGAGTTCCGGGTCATTGGTTCTGGGTCATTCGTCCTTGGGGTTGCGAGTTGCTCTAATGACCCACGACTTTCGATCGATGCCGCCTCGCTGCTCGATGCTTCATTTTCCACCTCCGCTGCTGGAACGGGGGGAACAACCAGCAGTGAAGAAATACTCGATACAATTACAAGCTGCACAAAACACTTCACCATGACTCCACACACCGATAACAAGATTGGGGAAGTACCCTATGGGTCACTAACCCCTTGACTGATAAAAATCTTTCTCAACAAGATTACCACAGTGTGAAACTAGATAGGCGACTGTGATGTCTCCTAGCCGGAATATTTTTGTGAACTAGCCGGAATTTTTGCTTGAGCCGAGGCTGAAATGCCTCGCCTCCTGACTTTTGCGGTAGACTCCAGGTGTGCAGCCAAACTTTTGACAGAATGCCCTTGTGAAGTAGTTGCGGGCAAACCCAATGGACTGAGCCACCTGAGCAACGGTCATTTCTCCAGTGATAAGAAGCTGTCTCGCATACTCCAAGCGATAGTGATGCAAATAGCCAAATGCCGTTGTGCCAAATACCTGCCGAAACCCTCGCTTCAGGGCACACTCATTCAAACTCACCTGTCGAGCAAGTTGCGCCAATGATGGAGGATTTTGCAAATTCTGTAATAGGATGTCCTTCGCATAGTGAATTCGATCGACATCCTCTGGTTTCAGGTCCACAAATAGTTGGTTGCCTGAATGAATGTCTGCCTCTTCTAGCAGGAGTAACATCAATTCTAAAACCTTACTTTTTAGAAACATCCGCTGAGTGAACCCCTGATAGGGGCAGTGCAAAATCTGTCGCAAAGCGATGCACATAGCTGGCGTGGATTGCCCAAGGCGAACGTAGTATTCCCGATTTGGATCGCCGATTAGGTGCTGGAGTGCCTCAGGTAGGTCTCCATCAGGCTTGCCTGCAAACGAGTGAAACACCTCTGGCTCAAGATGCACACTTACCCAACGGATTCGCTGCCTAACAGATTTTTGACCTCGCTCACCGGGAGCCATGCCGCTACCAAAGAGGCTGTAAGGAATTGCACCAGTCAGTCCGGAAGTCCTGTCTGGCAGATAAAAGGTATACTCTAGCGGGTGTTCACGGTCAGCCGAATGAATGAAGTACCTTCATGGGATTGGTAGTCTGCGATCGCCTCTCTCATTGCTTTGTGGGTTGACGACATCGGTGGTGCTATCAATCGGGTTTGCTGGATTGTCATTGCGTACTGAGGCTGCGATTGCTCAAGTTGTAGAGGCAAGCTATCAGATTGATGATACGGTTGAGGTCCTCTGGGAGGATCGCTGGTGGGCAGCACGGGTGGTGCGAATTGAGGGCGATCGCGATTGCATCACTTTGAAGTGGAACCGGAAAACTGGACAGGTCGTTAAGCTCTGAACCCCCACTCATGATAGAAGTAGTTCATAGCAAACAAACGCAAACAATACAGTGCTCAATTCAAAGCTAAAGTTGCCCTTGCCGCCGTTCGGGGTGAGAAAACCGTAGCAGAGTTGGCAAGCCAGTATGAGGTTCATCCCACGATGATCAACAACTGGCTATCTACCTATGCTCAAAGGACACTTCTATCTGGTCGCTATCATGGATGGGTATAGCCGTAAAGTGTTGACGTGGCACATCTCGAACACAATGGATGTAGGTTTCTGCCTGGATGTACTGCAACAGGCACTCTCAGATTATGGTAAGCCAGAGATCTTCAACTCTGATCAGGGCAGCCAGTTCACCTCCAATGCCTTCACTGCCTGTCTTAAAGCGGCTGGAGTACAAATTAGCATGGATGGACGAGGACGATGTCATGACAATATTTTTATTGAACGGTTATAGCGATCGTTCAAGTACGAGTTGATATACCTGAAGGCATTTGAGGATGGGAAACATTTGAACCAGGAGGTAAAACAATGGTTTGCAGGGCTTCCAGCTTGGCAGCACAAGGCAGGGAAGCTGGAGCTTCCGAAATGGCATTACCAAGCGGGAGCTTGGTAACAGGAAAATACTTTATTTGAGAGGGCGATCGCGTTTCTGTTGTAATTGTTCTACAAAGGCTGTATGAGCAGGTGAATCTAAACCCATTTGTAATACAGCTAACACTTGTCTCATTTGATTGGATAACACTGCCTTGACATCTAACCATAAGCCTGGGAATGCTTGGCTACGAATAATTCCATCGGCATCAGCCAGAAACAGTTGATATTCACCCTCGACCCAATGAAACCAATCTAACTGGTTCTCATACGATTGCCACACAATGTACTCCAATATGCCGTTACGGCGATAGGACTGTTTCTTACTACCTGTATCGATCGCGGCACTACTGGCCGCAATTTCCACGACCAATTCAGGGATTCCTTCCAGATAACCATCTTCAGTTAATCGAGCACGACCCCCTACAGCTTCATTTAGAAGCAATACAATATCAGGCTGAGGTTCGTTGTCACCGTCCAATCGCACCGTGGGTTCAATGCCAGATCGCGTTTCTGGTGTAAAAGCAACATAGGTGCCCAACCACGTCACCAGCCGACTATGCAGTTCTGCATGAGGGGCAAAGCGTAAGGGAGATGCCACGTATACGACTCCTTCGATCAATTCTGCTTTTTTGATATGAGAGGCGGCAGCGTAGCGACGCTCAAATTCGGGCCGTGCTAGATGATCTCCGCTCTCTAACGGTGGACATCGCCCATTCGCTGAATCGGCGTGTAAATCAGGTGAGGTGTCTTGAGGAAACTGAGATAAACGCTCTCTAACCATAATTGTGATTTGGCAGCTTTAAGGATTGCCTTTTTCAAAAGCAACACCTCTATCCTAATGGTGTTTTGCAGGTTGCGATCGCTCTCGGCTTGTTCGATGTCTACTCGTCCCTGGATGGCGGTTAGCGCTTTTTCTATACTGTGACAGGTCATAGATCTGACGTTTGTAGTGACAACTTCAGTTGTCATGGAGCGGCTAAAGCCGCTACTACAAACTTGAGTACACTTTAAAGCTATGACCTGACAAGGTATAGCTGGTATCCCGAAAACTCAGCAGTCCGGTACGAACTGCATGATGGAGTCATTGACGATTCATGACGCTAATAACGCAGTGACAGCTTCCTCAGACGTAAACCTGCCAGCAACCTATACCTAACTCACCTCTAAACTAAACCCTGGCAACACATCCTCCCCCGACAACACTACAGGCATTCCCACCACTTCCACCGCTTGCCCTTTGCGATAAATCTCCACCTGTTTATCCTTATGATTAATCAGCCAACCCAAGCGCAACCCACTTGCTAGATATTCCTGCATCTTGTTCTGTAGCGGCTTTAATCGATCGCTGCGAGAACGTAATTCAATCAAAAAATCCGGACAAATTGGCGGAAACCCTTCTCGTTCCTCCTGACTCAACCCTTGCCACCGTTGCAACTGCACCCAAGCCACATCGGGAGAGCGATCGCCACCTCCGGGTAAACTAAATAAAGTCTGAGAGCTAAACACCACTCCCAACTGAGTCTGTTCATTCCAGATCGCGACTTTCGCAATCAAACTTGCCTCTTGATTGCCACTTTCACCACCAATAGGTGTCAAAATAATCAATTCTCCATTAGGTGAACGTTCAAGCGGTAAATCTGGATTCGCCTGACACAACTGAAAAAATTGCTCCCGCGTCAGGGTGGTAATTGGCTCTAAATTCAGTACCGTTGTCATAGCATTACCTCTTTATCCTTCATGCTCCCTTAGCGACTATCTTAAAAGTCATGCGATCGCATCTCTAGCACTAGCGACACCGATCGCTACTTTCACCAACTGCGCCGCTTCCATATCCAAACACAAACCTGCCAGAAGACCATATTCCAGCAGGATAATGTCAGTGATATGGCGTAACAATAACTCTTTAGGCGCTAACCTGACTTCTGTGGGTAGGACGCTTACGCTCACTTTTGCGAGTACCGCATGCCATTGCATATTCGTAGCTGTCCTTACCGTATTTTGCTAGCTAACATAACTCGCTCCGCCGATTAATCAGCTTGCACTGGTTCAAGTCCAAATTATAGCCGTAGCCACGGCGGTTAGGACAAGGACGTTTTTGTGGGGGCGCTTCGCGCCCCCACAAAAACGTCCTAAGAAAAGTGGCTACTGCTATATATGGTACTTTCATTCTCGGAAATCACCTTAGGGGAAGTTTTGCGTCCACAAAGAACCTATTTTGGCAGCGCCTTCCCCCAGAGCTTCCAGATTGGCAGCATCAGGCAGGGAAGCGGGAGCTTGGTAACGAGGAGATCAAGCCGCTTGTTTCACAGGGAAAGTAGTGCGACCTGCCCGCAAGTAAGCCTCTAGAGAATTGAAACCCAGATAATGCAACACGGCATAGCCATGCTTACAGCAACCTCGACCAAACACCTGTTGTTGCATCGTGTAGTCTTCACAGGTACAAGCCAACTGCGTCGGCGTGCAAGTGACAGGGTACATAGAGTGGGTTTGGGGATTTGTCACAGTAAAGCGATCGCCCACCAATCCATCGGGCGACACCTTGAGTGATTGAGCCGCTGCCTTACGCTGTTCTACAAAATGGGCCTTGAATCGGGATTTAGAGATAAAGGTGGGGCGTTGTCCCTGCACCCACACCCAGATGACCCGAAAGAACTCTCGAATTTGCACTGGAGTGGACGCGCTTAACCCCAGCATTCGTCGGGTTGCCGCAATGGAGTAAAGGAGATGAGAACGGGTAGCCATAACCCTGAAAAGATAATTTAGAGTACTTTAATTTTACCGCGTTACACGGCAGAAAGCAGCAGCATCTACCGTGTTACACGGAATAAATGGGCTAGTCCAAAAGGATGATTTATAGTGCTGCATGGGGTGACTGCATCTCAATTTTGCGAGTGGACGGGCTGCGCCCACGCCACTCGCAAAATTGGTTCAGAGAATTGTAAAGGCGAAATGTGCTGCATCGGGTGACAAAGGATGATACATTAGGGCAGGTGTACTAGGAGGCAGTGGATGGTTAAAGCCAATCAACTCAAAGCATCCGCCAGTAAACCCTGGGCTGGTGCGGATCAACCCCGAACGGCAGCAGGTAAGTTTGAACAGAAATATCCAGAGCCACGCGGAGAGGCGATCGCCTTGCGTCTACCTCAAAGTGTCGATGCAGAACTGCGGCAAATCGTGGGATGGAGTTCTAAGGAGGACAACGCCACATTGAGGGCATGGGTCGAGGCGGCGATTTTGGAGAAATTGGAACGCGATAAACAGAAATTACAAATTCCTGCAATGCCTGCACGTAGCACTGACTAGAATCTACAGTTGAAGTTAATTGAGCGCAGGTGAAGTTGGGTTGAAGCAAATCATTAAAGCGACTGGATTAGGGATCTGGAGTCAGCGACTCCTGGCATCGACATTGCTAGGTGGGCAGGTGATTGTTCATCTCACGCGGGGCAGAATTCATCGCCGCAATGTGATGGAGCAGATGTCTGTGGTTGGTCCGGGTTCTGTTTTGATTGCTCTTTTGACGGCGGCAACGGTAGGCATGGTGTTTACCATCCAGGTCGCCAGGGAGTTTATTAATTTTGGTGCGACTTCGGCAGTTGGGGGAGTGCTGGCTCTGGCTTTAGCACGAGAATTGGCCCCTGTTTTGACTGCGGTAATCGTGGCCGGACGAGTGGGTTCCGCCTTTGCTGCCGAGATCGGCACGATGCAAGTGACCGAGCAAATCGATGCGCTCTACACCCTGAAAACTGACCCAATTGACTATCTTGTCATTCCCAGGGTAATCGCCTGTTGTTTGATGTTGCCGATCCTGACGGTTCTTTCTTTGATCACAGGGATGCTCGGAGGCTTGCTGGTCGCGACCACCATCTATGACATTTCTCGAACCGTTTTTCTGAACTCGGCTCAAAATTTTCTCAGCGATTGGGACTTAATCAGTGCCCTGATTAAAGCCTTTGTCTTTGGTGCATTGATTGCAGTTATCGGTTCCAGTTGGGGGCTGACGACTACTGGAGGCGCTAAAGGAGTCGGACAATCAACGACAACGGCGGTCGTCACTTCGCTCCTGGCTATCTTTATTACCAATTTCTTTCTCTCCTGGATCATGTTCCAGGGATTGGGCAGCTCTGCCTTAGGATTTTGAGCGATCGCCCAGCACATCTCCCTGTCTGCTCTCTTCCTGTCTGCGCTCCTCTAGAATAGAAATGCAGTCAATCTAGCTCTTACAAACCAGCGACTATGACTCCCTCGACTCCAGATTCCACTGCTCCAACCGTTGCGGCTGCCACATCAGCATCTACAACAATGTCTTTTCCAGCAGACGGAGTTCAACTCGCACCCAATTATCGGCTTCCACTCGCGTTAATTGTGGCCGCCCTTCCTCTGTTTCTGGTGCAACCTTGGTTGAGTAGCGCGATCGCCCTGTTTGGACTGTTTTTGTTCTATCAAACTCTGACTCTACGGCTGTGGTTCATGCCAGCCGCTCTAGACATCTACCGGGGAGACACGCTAATTCGTCGCTTTCCCTATCAGGACTGGCAAAATTGGCAAATCTTTTGGCAACCTGTGCCAATCTTGTTTTACTTCAAAGAAGTAAAAAGCATTCACTTTTTGCCGATTTTGTTTGATCCACAAGCCCTACGCTCCTGTTTACAACAACAGTTTCCTCCAAAGAATTGAATATCTTGGCAGGCTAGAAGCCCGCGCTACAGTTGTCTTGACTAGACCCAGAAGAGCCGTTGCTCTCTTATCCCTTCCTGTTCCGTTTATCTTGTTTTCCTGCTGATATTCCTTCCCCAACATGAACGCAGACCCACTTCCCAATCTCGAATCCCTGGGCAAACCCAGCGAAGGCTCAACTCCCTCATCTCCTGTCAACGTCAACATTGATGGGGTCAACTTAGAACAGGGAGTCACTGACTTGCAACAGCAAGAACGGCAACTGAAGCAAGAGATTGCTGAATTACAAGCCACTTATGACACCTTGCGGAGCCAGGTATCAGAGACACAATTGGCATTGGGGCAGTTGGTGAAGGAGGGTTTAGCTGATTTAGAAAAACGCAGGCAGACCTTACAGATTGCCGTAGAACAACTGGAACGCCGCCAGGAACGCATCAAAGCCGAAATGCGAACCAGTTTTGCTGGAGCCTCGCAAGACCTGGCAATTCGAGTGCAAGGGTTTAAGGATTACTTAGTCGGTAGCTTACAGGATTTAGCCACTGCCGCCGAACAACTGCAATTGGCTACCCCAACTCCCGTTGAACAACGGCAACCTGCTCATCGCAACCGGGAGCCAGAAGAAGCCCCTGTTTCTCCCAAATTTGCTGAGCAAAATTTTCAAGAACAGTCCAAACAGATCCGTCGCTTGCTAGATCAGTATCGCTCTTCACCCGATTACTACGGCCCGCCGTGGCAACTGCGCCGTACCTTTGAACCGATTCATGCCGAACGAATTTCTGGCTGGTTCTTCACCCAGGGAGGTCGTGGAGCCATCCGCACAATGGGATCGCGACTACAAAATATTTTGATCGCCTCAGCCGCCATTTCGGTGCTGCGGCAGGTGTATGGCGATCGCCTCCGCACCCTCGTCTTAGCTGACTCGCCGGAGCGTTTGGGCGAATGGCGACGGGGCTTGCAAGACTGTCTGGGAATCTCGCGCAATGATTTCGGGTCTAATGAGGGCGTTGTGTTGTTTGAAACCCCCGAACCGTTGGCGCAACGAGCCGATCGCCTGACTAAACAAAAACTGTTGCCGCTAATCATCATCGACGAAGCAGAAGACGATCGCATCAGCCTATCTCTGCTGCAATTTCCGTTGTGGTTGGCGATCGCCTCCGACCCCATGAATCCACCGTTGTATTAGGTCATAACGAATTCTTTAGAGAATTGAGAACCACAAAGACACAGAGGACACAAAGGGATTAAACAGAGATGCAGTATTAGAGTTCCTAAAGTTAGTGTGTCTGCTTTTCCGCTATCTCCAAACTATTCCTTTTGAGTAAGCCTCAACTCAAAAAGTGATGTTGTATCCTGAGGGGTTTCCAAGAGAGGCTACAGCGATCGCTCTCGGCTACGTCACCCGTGAAGGTTTTTTCTGCCAAACCTGGCAGCACAAGTTGAGCTTGTGCTGCCTAAAAGTACATATTGAGTTAGAACAGATTGAGTTAAACCTGTGGCTCACTATTAATCGACTACAAACGACAGATTGTAAAGAATGTTAGCACTGCCATAGCGGGTTAACCCATCTCCTAAATCAACTGGAGCAGTTGCCTGTGCTTCCACTTGAAAGATATAGGTAATGCCAGGTTGGAGCCTAGCATAGATACGTGTAGGAACCGATGTCAAAAATGCTCTAACCCTTGGATCAGGATTGAATGATGCTCCTGAATCAAAGAAAGGAGGCAATGGTGAGTAGACAACATCACCACTGAGGCGTTGCCCAAAAATTTCTTCATCCAAAATGCCATTACCGTTTGAATCCTCATTCTGCAAAGGATCTGGGTTGAAATCAAGCAATCCATTATTATTTCTATCTTCAGTTGCGAGATCAATAACTCCATCTCCGTCCAGATCTTCATTCGGATCAAGGATTCCGTTATTGTTTGCATCCTCATTGACTCGATTCAAAATGCCATCACCATTTAAGTCGGTTCCAAGCCGTAACCCAGCTAATTCGGATGATCCCGAACCTGTGTAAGTAATAACAACAGTGCGGGGTTGATCGACGCTAAAACTATAGAAATCGCTTCGATCTGTGGCTCCAACAAACTGCTTAAAGTTGACAATACCACTTAGCACTCCAAGCTTGAAACTAGGGTCTAGGACATTGTCTGCTGCTGGCGGTTCTGAAGTTAAATTCTGTAGCGAGATTGGGTTGTAAAGGCTAGAGTCGAGGACAGTATCAGTAAATTGGTTGTTAGCAAATAAACTGATATCGTAAGTGGAGTTGTCAATCACTTCTTTCTGAGTGACCGCAATGTAATATATTCCAGGTCCAACCAGTTTATTAATCGATAAAGTTGCCCCACCTGCACTAGCGCTGGTAAAACCTCCTCCCAGAAAGTCACCTGCAACAACAAGCCCATCAACAATTTGACCAGGATTAGCAATCCCGTTGACATTACCATCAATACTGCCATCATTGATTAAAGATATGGTGATATCTCCAGTTGGCTGATTGGTGTTGAGCAAGATGGAAAGGTTTGTCACCTCATCTACAGTTGTGAATCTGTAGATATCTGTAGTGTCAACTGAACCAACGAATTGTCTAATCGTTGTTCCCGAAATTGCAGTGCCTAGATCAGTTGCTTGTCCCAGGCTAATAAATGGATCTGGAGTCGCAAAGTTAATACCTGTAATGACAGTAGGACTCAGTGCCAGGTCATATCGGATACTCGTCCCAGATTGAGGGGTGACCCTGATGAAGTAAGTGCCTGCTCCCAGCGATCGCGTAACTGAACTTGCACTACCCGTTGAGGTCAGGATATCACCCGGATCAACAATGCCATCTCCATTGAGGTCGAAGATCAGTTCAAAATTGACATCGCCTCCATCAAGATTTTCCTTGGCGATCGTGAGGCGAGTCGTTTGAGTGAGGTTAAATCGATAGAAATCAATTGGGTCTTGCTCGTTAGCCTCAATTACGCCATTGCCATTGAGGTCGGTATTACCGATTGTGTCACGGTATCTAAGGTTGCCACTGACTGTTCCAATGTTAAAGGCATTGGGTAGAATTGGCCCTGGCTCAGGTACGGGTGTAATAGCTGGAGGAAGGGGTGCTGGGGTGGGACTCGGACTCGGATTGGGAGTTGGTTCAGGAGTGGGTTCAGGGGTAGGATTAGGAGTGGGTTCCAGGGAGGTTGAACTGGCTCCGAGGCGGTAATTAGTTTGAAATCCTTGCAAAGTAACCAATGCATAATAGGTGCCTGCTCTCAACCGCCTCTGAATCGATTCCGATCGCCTCCCCCCCAGTTCACTGGCAGCAATGCGTCGAAAGCGGCTGTTAAACAAAATTAAATCTGCATTCTCTTGCAATCGATCGAGGGTGAAATTAACTCGACTG
>Ga0224722_1002084_pt1 | contig 10743 bp, 10 predicted proteins | sample Balambano_FR1_Me_FD_161646 | JGI IMG/M metagenome (GOLD analysis project Ga0224722, IMG submission 161646) | Freshwater sediment microbial communities from Lake Towuti, South Sulawesi, Indonesia - Balambano_FR1_MetaG | ecosystem: Environmental > Aquatic > Freshwater > Lake > Sediment | place...
CCCTTAAGGTGAGGGGCTATTGCAACAAGGACACCCCATCATGACCCGCCACGCCGTGATCGTTTCCACCGCCCGCACCCCCATCGGCCGCGCCTACAAGGGCGCCTTCAACGCCACCCCGGGCGCGACGCTTGGGGCGCTCAGCCTGGCCCCGGCGATCGAACGCGCCGGGATCGAGGCGGGCGCGATCGACGATGTGGTGTGGGGCGCGGTGCTCACCCAGGGCACCCAGGCCGGCAACATCGCCCGTCAGGTGGCGCTGCGGGCCGGCTGCCCGGTCACCGTCGCCGGACAGACGATCGACCGCCAATGCTCCTCGGGCCTGATGGCGATCGCGACCGCCGCCAAGCAGATCGTGGTCGACAATATGGATATCGTTGTCGGCGGCGGGCAGGATTCGATCTCGATGGTGCAGACGCCGGAAATGCGGGTCGCGCCCGACCGCTCGCTGATCGCGATGCACAAGGATGTCTACATGCCGATGCTCGGCACCGCCGAAACCGTTGCGAAGCGTTACAACATCAGCCGCGAGGCGCAGGATGAATATGCGCTTCAATCGCAGCAGCGCACCGCCGCCGCGCAGGCCGAAGGGCGGCTCGATGCCGAGATCGTGCCGGTCACCGCCACCATGGCGGTCAAGGACAAGGAAACCGGCGAGGTCAGCAATGTCGAGGTGAGCCTCGCCAAGGACGAGGGCAACCGTCCCGAAACCACGCTCGAAGGGCTCGCCAGCCTCCAGCCGGTGATGGGTCCGGGGATGAACATCACCGCAGGCAATGCCTCGCAATTGTCCGACGGTTCTTCGGCCGCAGTGCTGATGGAAGCGCGGCTCGCCGAACAGAAGGGCCTCGAGCCCCTCGGCCGCTATGTCGGCATGGCGGTCGCAGGGACCGAGCCCGACGAGATGGGCATCGGCCCTGTCTTTGCGATCCCCAAGCTGCTCAAGGCAACCGGCCTCAAGATGGACGACATCGGGCTGTGGGAACTGAACGAGGCCTTTGCGGTGCAGGTGCTCTATTGCCGTGACCAGCTCGGCATCGACAACGCCATTCTCAACGTCTCGGGCGGGTCGATCTCAATCGGCCACCCCTACGGCATGACCGGTGCGCGCTGCACCGGCCATGCGCTGATCGAAGGCAAGCGCCGCGGGGCCAAGTATGTGGTCGTCACTATGTGCGTTGGTGGCGGTATGGGGGCAGCCGGTCTCTTCGAGGTCTACTGACGCGGAACAATCCGCAGCGACGATGCTTGCGCTTCCTGTTCCATTAGTCAGGGAGACGAGCATGAGCAACGACGCAGAAATCCGCAGCAAATTCTGGAAGGCGTTGAAGAACGACCGCACCATGTTCCTGGGGCTTGCCGAGGGCGAAGACGGCCACGCACGTCCCATGACCGCGCAGCTCGACGACGCGCTCGAAAGCAACGGCGAATATAGCGGTCCGGTCTGGTTTTTCGCCGGGACGGACCACACGCTCTATCAGTTAATCCAGCAGGCAGAGCTGGCGGGCGAAACGCCGAGCGCAATGGCGCATTTTGCCTCCAAGGGGCACGATGTGTGGGCAACGGTTCACGGCACGCTGTCCACCACCCGCGACCCTGCCATCATCGACCGGCTCTGGAACCGCTTTGTCGCTGCGTGGTACGAAGGCAAGGATGATCCCAAGATTGCGCTGATCCGGCTCGACCCCGAATATGCCCAGATCTGGATCGATGCCTCTTCGGTCGTGGCGGGCATCAAGATGCTGTTGGGGATCGATCCCAAAGAGGATTACAAGGACAAGGTCGCCGAAGTGCAGCTTTAAGGTTTGCAAACAAGCGGATGCGGCGCGGAGGGCAACTTCCGCGCCGTTTTCTATGACGCGCGTAAGGCACCTCGACGCGCGGCGCGTGATAGCGTATTCGTGCCACCGGGCAGACTGTCATCAAGCGGGCCGCGCTTTCAGGCAGAGTACGACCAGTGAAACAAACGCTTATCAACTTGTTGCCGCCCGCGACACTCGCGGCGGTGCTGGCCTTCTGGGCCTTTGCGCCGACGGCATGGGTCGAAGCGCCGTGGACGCTCATGATCGTCGGCCTGTCGGTCCTGCTGTTCGTGCAATTGCTCGAACTGGTGTTCGAGCGGCACGAAGGCTGGCGGATCAACGGGCGCGAACTGGCGACCGATGTCTTCTACGTCGCGTTCTCCTATGGCGTGCTCGGCTTCGTCAGCGATGCGCTGGTCAATATGCCGCTGGCGGAATTGAAGGAGCAGCTCGGCATTGGCACCCCCTGGCTGGCCGCCAGTCCGTTTCTGGTGCAGGTGCTGGTGGTGGTGCTGGTGTTCGAATTCGGCCAGTACTGGATGCACCGCGCGATGCACAACTGGCATCCGCTGTGGCTGACCCACGCGCCGCACCATCACGTGACGCAATTGAATGCGGCCAAGGGGTTTATCGGCAATCCGATCGAGCTGTTCCTGATCGGCCTCAGCGTGATCGCGCTGCTCGATGTCGATCTGAACGCACTGTTCGCCGCGTTTTCGGTGGGCGGTGTGGTTTCGACCTATGCCCACGCCAATGTCCGCGCCGATCCGCCGATCTGGTACGGGTTCCTGTTCACCACCATCCGCAACCACTCGCTGCACCACACCGCGCTGAGTTACGAGGACACGCGCTGCAATTACGGCAACACCGTGATCCTGTGGGACCGCCTGTTCGGCACCTACCGCGAAGGCGAATCCGCCGTGGTCGGCCAGGACGAGCGCAAGCGGCTGTCGATCCGCGAACAGTGGCTGTTCCCGATCCTGCCGTGGCTGGAGAAGCGCAAGGCGGCAGAGGGCTGATCCGCAGCCGCATGGGCGTCATCGAGATCATCGGCATCGCGGGGAGCGTCAGCCTGCTGTCGGGCTGGCGGCTGTATCTGTGCATCCTCGCCACCGGCCTCGCGATGCGGCTCGATGTGCTGCCCCTGCCCGAGCATCTTGCGAGCCTCGCGGTGCTGGCAAACCCGTGGGTGATGGGCGTGGCGGGCGTCGCCGCGCTCGCCGAGTTCTTCGCCGACAAGGTGATGTGGCTCGATAGCGCGTGGGACGCGGTGCATACCTTTGTGCGGCCCATCGGCGGGGCGTTGCTGGCGCTGGCGATTATCGACCCATCCGATCCGGCGACGCAGGTGATCGCGTTCGTGCTGGGCGGCGGGGCGAGCTTCCTCGCGCATGGCGGCAAGGCGAGCGCGCGGGCGGTGGTCAACACCAGCCCCGAGCCGGTGAGCAATATGCTCGTGTCGAGCGCGGAGGATGTGGCGACGGCGGGGTTGTTATGGGCCGCGTACGAGTATCCGATGATCGCAGGCGGGATCGCGCTAGTGCTGCTGGGGCTGGTGATCGCGATGTTGTGGGCGGCGCAGCGGGTGATCAAGCGCGTGTTTTTCAGGAGGCCGAAGGCGCCGGGGTGATTTCGCAGGAAAATGCATGAATGGGCGACTAGAGAAAAACTTAGCATCTTTGCACTAATGTGATACCGCCGAAGAGATGGGTGATTCTTGCGATAACGCCAACGAATGTGTGATGCGTACTACACGCCCGTAGTCCTAGTAAGAAGTTCATTTATTTGGATTTTCGCGATTTTGGTGGAGAATCTAATTATGCGAACCTCGGTATCGATAATTGCAGGATTGAGTCTTTTTTCCCACTCTTCTGCTTTTGCCATGTGTGACCCAAAGGGCGCTTCGGCGGCGACCATCAATGTTGCACCAAATTCTAAGAAAGATATATTGAATGGCGGTGGTGCCATGGAGGGCATTTTATTTACCGTCTGTAATGCAGATGGCGGTAATATACCCGCAGTCGACGTGATTTATATTGATGAAAGTCGAAAGTCCCGCATCGACCCGGGAAGTTGCGCATCATTTTCTGTGAAACATATCTTCTACGTGTCGAACTCTGGCAAAGTTCCCGCTCGTATCACATACTGCGTGGAAGCCATTCGTCAGCACAAATAGGAGGGGCATAGTGAAAAGGCTTGGATTACTCATACTTTTATTTGTGGCCGGTTCGGCGAATGCTCAGGATGCAGATCCGTTCCGCTCGGCTTGGTTATGCACATTCACCAAGCAAGAGCTTCATCGTTGCGCAAACGGAAAATGCGAAAGCGATGGCGGTCTTAATGATTTTGAAGTAAAAGTTGACTTTCCCAAGAAGAAGATAAGTTACGATGGGTTCCCTGCCAAAAAATTTAAAACCGTAAAGAGTGATGACGGCCAAAAAACTTTTTATTTGGTTGATTCCGGCATCGTTCATATATTCACAGCTGGCCATGAAGGACGCCAAAAAAATCTGTCATATTTTGCACCAAGCATGGGGGATGGCTCGTCCTACATTCACGGTTTCGTTCAATGCCAGTAAGTGATTTACTCAGATTTCTTGCTCGACATTGGATTGAGTGTTAGCTGGCAAGATTGATTTGTAGTCGCACGACGGTGATCTGGTGCACTTCACCGTGCATTCATCCCAATCCATTCCTCGACTACCGGCGCGACCTTGGTGCGCCACTTGCTGCCGTTGAAGATGCCGTAATGCCCCGCGCCTTCGGCCATGTAGTAGCGCTTCATCGCATCCGGCAGGCCCGGGGTCAGCTTCAGCGCCGCGCGGGTCTGGCCCAGCCCTGAAATGTCATCGCGCTCGCCTTCAATTGCCAGTAGCGCGGTGTCGGTGATCTGGGTGATGTCGACAAGCTCGCCCTTGTGGCGGAACTCGCCCTTGGGGATCGAGTGCTTCTGGAACACCTCCTCAACCGTCTGGAGGTAGAATTCAGCCGTCATGTCGCACACGCTGCGATATTCGTCGTAGAAATCCTTGGTCGCCTGCGCGCTCGCCTCGTCGCCTGCGGTGAGGTGTTTGAACATCTCGTAATGGCTCATCATGTGGCTTCGGAGGTTCATGCTCATGAACGCCGACAATTGCATGAAGCCGGGATAGACCCGCCGTCCCGCGCCCGGATACTTGAACGGCACCGTGGCGATCACGCTCTGCCGGAACCATTCGATCGGGCGCTGCATCGCCATGTTGTTGACGATGGTGGGGCATTCGCGGGTGTCGATCGGGCCGCCCATCATCGTCAGCGTCAGCGGGGTGGCGGGCGACTTGTGGAGATTGAGCAGCGCCGTCGCGGCGAAGGCCGGAACGCTCGGCTGGCACACCGCCATCATGTGCGGGCGGCGGCCGTCGGACTTGGCGGTGATGTGTTCGAGGAAGGTGATGAGGTAATCGATGTAGTCGTCAAGATCGAAGTCGCCGCGGTCGATCGGCACCATCTTGGCATCGGCCCAGTCGGTGATGAACACCTCGGCACTTTCGAGCATGCGTTCGACCGTGCCGCGCAGCAGGGTCGCATAGTGCCCGCTCATCGGCGCGACGATCAGGAGGCGCGGGCGGTCCTTGGCCACCCCTTCGACGCGGAAGCGCTTCAAGTCGCCGAACGGGCGGCGCAGCACGGTCGATTCGGTCACCGCATGGCACTGGCCGCCGACCATGATCTCGCGGATGCCGAATTCGGGCTTGTCATAGCTCGCGGTGGCATGGGCGAACACGTCGAGCGCGCTCGCCGTCAGCGGGCCAAAGCCGGTATAACCCAGCGGGTTGACGGGGTTGGACAGCATTTCCGCGCCGATCGCGGCCAGCGCACTGGCGCTGTTCATCCAGCTGCGTTGCAGCTCGTAGGCTTGATACAGCATTGCTAGGCCCTCCAGCGTGACGAACATCGTGCGTCTCTGATCGCGGACGCTTGCGTGCATTGATGCGCCCTTGCCCGGCGTTGTGCAATGCACAATCGCACCCAGTCCACGGGCAGGCATCCCCGGTTTTGCGCTTTTTGCGCGTGAATTTCGCCCGGGGCGCGGCTAGAGCCCTGCGATCATGCATTCCGAAACCCCCGATCACGCGGCCATGGGCCTGCCCGGCGAGGACCGGGGCGAGCCTGCGCTGGCGGAGGCGCCCGGCACCGAGGCGCGGCGCGAAGCCGCCCCGATCGCCCCGGCCACCCCACGCCGGACGCGCTCGCTGGCGCCGCTCAGGATGGTTTACGGGTCCGCGGCGCGCTACCCGCGCGAGATTGCCTTTGCGCTCGCCGCGCTGGTGATCACCTCGGCGGCGACGCTGGCGATCCCGTGGCGGTTCAAGGTGATCATCGACGAGGCCTTCACCGGGCAGGCGACCACCGCCGACATCGGCCACGCGTTCCAGTATCTGCTGATGATCGTGGCGGTGCTCGGGATCGGCACCGCGCTGCGGTTCTATTTCGTCAGCTGGCTGGGCGAACGCGTGGTTGCCGATATCCGGCTCAGGGTGCAGGAAAACCTGCTGCGGCTTTCGCCCGGCTTCTACGAAGTCAACAGCCCCAAGGAAATCTCCAGCCGGATGACCGCGGATACCGCGATCATCGAGAACGTCGTGGGCACCACGGTGTCGGTGGCGCTGCGCAACACCCTGACCGCGATCGGCGGCACGCTGCTGCTGCTCTATCTTGCCCCGACGCTGACGCTCGGGCTGTTGATCGGGATCCCGCTGGTGATCGCGCCGATCGTCTATTTCGGGCGCAAGATCCGCGCGGTGTCGCGCTCCAGCCAGGACCGGATCGCCGATGTCGGCGCCTATGTCACCGAGGTGCTCACGGCGATGAAGATCGTGCAGAGCTTCGGGCAGGAACGGCGCGAGGGCGAGCGCTTCGCCGGCGTGGTCGAACGCACCTTCGATACCGCGCGGCGGCGCATCATGCTGCGCGCGGCGATGACATCGGTGGTGATCCTGCTGGTGTTCGGCGGGGTAGTGCTGGTGATGTGGCGCGGCGCGATCGCGGTCGCTGAAGGGACGATCAGCGGCGGCACCATCGCTGCCTTTGTGCTGACCGGCGGGCTGGTGGCCGGTGCGCTGGGGGCGCTTACCGAAGTCTACGGCGATCTCCTGCGCGGTGCTGGCGCTGCGAGCCGGCTCGCCGAACTGCTCGACGCGCGGCCCGAGATCGCCGCCCCGGCGCGCCCCGAACGCCTGCCCGAACCTGCGCGCGGCAATCTCAGCTTCCGCAACGTCACCTTCCGCTACCCCGCCCGGCCCGAGGTCGCCGCGCTCCACGATTTCACGCTCGAGATCGAACCGGGTGAGACCGTCGCCATCGTCGGGCCTTCGGGGGCGGGCAAGTCGACGATCTTCCAGCTGGTCGAGCGGTTCTACGATCCGCAGGGCGGCACCATCCGGCTTGACGGGGTGCCGCTGACCATGGCCGATCCCGCCGATATCCGCGCGCGGATCGCGCTGGTGCCGCAGGACGGGGTGCTGTTCAGCGCCAATGCCCGCGACAACCTGCGCTATGGCAAGTGGGACGCGGGTGACGAGGCAATCTGGCAGGCCGCGCGCGCCGCCAATGCCGAAACCTTCCTGCGCGCGCTGCCGCAGGGGCTTGACACCTATTTGGGCGAGGGCGGAACCCAGCTTTCCGGCGGCCAGCAGCAGCGCATCGCGATCGCCCGCGCGCTGCTGCGCGATGCGCCGGTGCTGCTGCTCGACGAGGCCACCAGCGCGCTCGATGCGGAGAGCGAACAGCTGGTGCAGCAGGCCCTCGAAGGCCTGATGGCGAACCGCACCACGCTGGTGATCGCGCACCGGCTGGCGACGGTGCGCGCGGCCGACCGGATCGTGGTGCTCGACGAGGGCCGGATCGTCGAACAGGGCACGCATGAGGCGCTGGCGCGGGCAGGCGGGCTCTATGCCCGGCTTGCGCGGCTGCAATTCACCCACGCCGCTGCCTGAGCCGCGGCGCGCAAGGCGATTGACTTGGCGCGCGCCGCTGCCATGGAGCGCGGACCATGACGTTCCTGCAGCTGTTCATCATCGCCGTCGTCCAAGGGATCACCGAATTCCTGCCGATCTCCTCCTCGGGGCACCTGATCCTGATCCCGGCGCTCACCGATTTTCCCGATCAGGGGCCGATGATCGATGTTGCGGTGCATGTCGGTTCGCTGCTGGCGATCGTGATCTATTTCTGGCGCGACGTGCTGGGCCTAGCGCGCGGCGGCTTCGCAACCATCGGGATGGGCACGGATCCGCTGCAGCGACGGCTGTTCCTGTGGGTGCTGGCGGGCACCATTCCGGCGGTGGGACTGGGGCTGTTCCTCAAGCTCGGCGGCTATCTCGACAGCTTCCGCAGCACCGATCTGGTGGCGGCCAATCTCATCATCTTCGGGGTGCTGCTGGGGCTTGCCGATCGCTTCGGACGGCAGGAGCGACGCTTTGAGGACGTGACGCTGCGCGATGCGGTGCTGGTCGGGATCGCGCAGGCGATGGCGCTGATCCCGGGCACCAGCCGTTCGGGCGCGACCATGACCGCGGCGCGCGCGCTCGGCTATGGCCGGGTCGAGGCGGCGCGCTTTTCCTTCCTCCTCGCGATCCCGGCGGTGGCAGGGGCAGGGCTGCTGGCGGTGCTCGATCTTGCCGAGGCGAGCAGCGAGATGCAGACCGACGCGCTGATCGCGGGGGTGATGACCTTTGCCGCCGCTTTTGCCACGATGGCGTTCCTGATGCGCTTTCTCCAGCGCGCCTCGATGCTGGTCTTCGTCGTCTACCGCATCGCGCTGGGCTGCGCGCTGTTGGCGCTGTTCTGACTGGCCCGGGAAAGTCAGCCGGAACCTCCTGCACGGCTGCGGGTTGGCAGAGCAGACCGGGTGCTTCCGGTCACAATGGAGCGAAAGCGGACTGATGGCGTTGCTGGTGCTGATCGTGATGGGGGCAAGTCTGGGCTGGCTCGCCTCGATCCTTGCCCGGACCGAGGCGCCGGGCGCGATCCTGCGCCAGATCGCATTGGGCGTGACGGTATCGGTGGTCGCGGGCGAGATCGCCAACGACTGGGCGATGATCGGCAGCCTGTCGCTTGCGGCGCTCGGGATCGCGTTGGCGGCGAGCGTCGCGGCGCTGGCGCTCTATCACGCACTGGTGCGCCGCCGGGTCGAGACCTAGACCGGCTTTGCCCCGCTCCCGCGCCCACCGCGCAGGTGATATTCCTGGGTGCCGCGGTGGAGCACATTGTCGACATCGATCACCGCCGCATTGGCATAGGTGAACCCGGGCGCAAGGCTGCGATAGAGCCGGTCGAAATCGCGCTCCACCGTCTGGCGATAGAGATCGGCGAAGCTTTCGATCACGAAATAGGTCGGTTGCAGATCGCTGATGACGTAATCGGTGCGCATCACCCGGTCGACATTGAGCATGATGCGGTTCGGGCTTTCGGCCTCGATGGCAAAGCGCGCCTCGGTCGGCCCTGACAGGATCCCGGCGCCGTAAACCCGCACGGAGCCCGCCTCCTCGATCAGGCCGAACTCGACCGTGTACCAATAGAGCGCGCCCAAGGCCTTCAGCCGGTTGTAGCGCATCGCCTTCCACCCGGCGCGGCCATATTCCTGCATGTAATCGGCATAGACCGGATCGGTCAGCATCGGGACGTGGCCGAACACGTCGTGGAAGACGTCCGGCTCCTCGATGTAATCGAAGGTCGCGCGCGTGCGGATGAAGTTGCCCGCCGGGAAGCGGCGGTTGGCGAGGTGCCAGAAGAACACGTGATCGGGGATCAGCATCGGGACAGGCACGACGATCCACCCAGTGAGCGCGCCGAGTTGTTCCGACAGCTTGCCGAATTCCGGCACACCCCCATGTCCCAGATCGAGCTTGTCGAGCCCCGCCATGAAAGTGCTGCACGCGCGGCCGGGGAGCACCTCCATCTGGCGGGCAAAGAGATCGTCCCAGACCCCGTGATCCTCGGCAGTGTAGTCGGTCTGCGCTTTCTCGAGCCAGTCCTCGCCGACATGCGCCGGGCGCGTCAGCGGGGCGGTAAAGACATTGGCTGCCAGGTCTGGCAGGCTGGCAAAATCGGGCTGTGGGTCTGCGAGTAGAGCCATGGTTTCATGCGATACTACGTTCGCGCGGCGAGGACAAACCACGGCATGCGTGAGCGGGCGGCGGCCTTTCCGCCGGACTAGACGCTGGCGCTCGCCGCCGTCACCTGCCGTCCATCTCCGGCGAAGGCCGCCAGCTCACACCCCGCCTCGCGCCTGCGCATCACCAGATGCAGCGGCTCGCCCGCGATGGCGGGGGAGAGGCCGCGGAACTGGAACGCCCGCAAGCGGTTATCGCCCAGTTCGCGCGCAGCCAGTTGCAGCAGCAGGCTCGCGGTCAGCGGGCCGTGGACCACAAGGCCGCGATAGCGTTCCACTTCGCGGGCATAGGGCGCATCGTAATGGATGCGGTGGGTGTTGAAGGTCAGCGCCGAGTAGCGGAACAGGAGGCGCGCATCGGGCACGAGGATGCGATGTGCGTCCCACCCGGCAGGATCCAAGGCTTCCTCGCCCGGCGGCGGCGGGCTGAGCGGCGCATCGGGCGCCGCGGCATCGCGGTAAACCAGCGTCTGGGTTTCGATCACCGCGATGGTGCCGTTGGCCTTGGTCATGTGCTCGACATCCACGAAGGCGAGACGGCCCGAGCCGCCCTCCTTTTCACTGACAGAGGCGACGCGGCTGGTGCGCTCGATCGCCGCCCCGATGGTGATGGGGGCGTGAAACGCGATCTTCGAGGATGCCCACATCCGGCGCGGCATCGGGAAGGGCGGGAGAAAGCTGTCGGGGCTGTCGTCGCGCGCCGCGTGCCCGTCCTCGCCCAGTCGGGCGGTGGGCGCCTCGGGGGGGCACAGAGCAAAGTGGATCCCCTGCGGCATGATCGGCGGATGGGGG
>Ga0224722_1002085_pt1 | contig 10739 bp, 7 predicted proteins | sample Balambano_FR1_Me_FD_161646 | JGI IMG/M metagenome (GOLD analysis project Ga0224722, IMG submission 161646) | Freshwater sediment microbial communities from Lake Towuti, South Sulawesi, Indonesia - Balambano_FR1_MetaG | ecosystem: Environmental > Aquatic > Freshwater > Lake > Sediment | place...
TAAGATCGGTTTTTGTAGGATGTGTTAGGCGCTAGCCGTAACGCATCGCAAGCCCAGGAGTCGATGCGTTACGCTGCGCTAACACATCCTACGCAAGAATGTGGTTTTATTAAATCCATGATCCTTAAAAACCGCCTAAGCAGTTGGAACCTTCTCCAGGGATGCAGCTTTTTGCTCAAACATTAATTTAGAGCGGCGGACTAGCTCTGGCACTTCCACCGGGTAGTCACCCGTGAAGCAGGCCGAGCAGAAATGGGCTGGATCATCCTGCGTGGCAGCGAGCATCCCGGCCCAACTGAGATAGCTGAGAGAGTCTACACCGATTTGAGCCGCGATCGCTGCAACTGACTTGGTGGCGGCAATCAATTGATCTTGATTATCCGTATCAATTCCGTAGAAACAGGGATGTGTGACCGGTGGGGATGAAATCCGCATATGCACTTCAGTCGCTCCAGCATCTCGCAGCGCTTTGACAATCTTGCGACTGGTGGTGCCTCGCACAATGGAATCATCTACAATCACAACTCGTTTACCAGCCAATACATCTTTGAGCGGGTTAAGTTTCATGCGAATGCCCGACTCGCGCATACTTTGGGTGGGTTGAATGAAGGTGCGTCCCACGTAGCGATTTTTGATCAATCCTTCGGCGTAGGGGATGCCGGATACTTGCGAGTACCCGATCGCAGCGGGAATGCCAGAATCGGGAACCGCGATGACTATATCTGCATCGATCGGCGCTTCTTGAGCCAGGATGCCACCAATACGCAGCCGATAGCTATACAGACTTTCGTTATGCATCACGCTATCAGGACGGGCAAAGTAGATCATTTCAAAGATGCACAACTTAGGCTGGGGCTGGGTGGCCCAGTGGAAGGAGGCTAACCCTTCGGCTGTGATCCAGACCAGTTCACCCGGTTCTACCTCGCGTAAATACTCAGCCCCAATAATATCCAGACCACAGGTTTCAGAAGCCAGGACATAGTAGGTGGGGGCCGTGGGAGATTCTTTGGGGAGGGTGCCAATCACCAACGGGCGAATGCCATTGGGATCACGGGTGCCCATGATGCCGTTGGGAGTGGCGATCGCTAAGCTGAAGGCTCCCCGACAGCGGTTGAACGCGCTGATGGCTCCTTCTAACCAGGTTTTGCCGGAATTGATTTCTTCTGCAATCGCGAAGGCAATCAGTTCCGAATCGGTGGTTGTGAGTAAATTGTGATTATTTTGGAGTAACTCTGCCCGCAAACTGGGCGTATTCACCAAATTACCATTGTGAGCTAGAGCCAGCGGCCCCAAAGCCGTATCAACGACTGCAGGTTGAGCATTGACTACGCGACTTGAACCAGTCGTGGAGTAACGAGTATGTCCGATGGCTAAGGTACCGGGTAATTCTGCCAAAATTGATTCGTTAAACACTTGCGATACCAGTCCCATGCCTTTGTGCAGGTGCACCTGGTTGCCTTCAAACGTGGCAATTCCTGCCGACTCTTGCCCCCGATGTTGCAGCGCATACAAGCCAAAGTATGTCAGTTTTGCCACATCTTCACTCGGTGCGAAGACTCCAAACACGCCACATGCTTCTTCAGGTTTGTCGGGTTGATCGAGCTTGGCTAAGTTGCGATCAAAACTATCAAGGGCGGAAGAAGCACCCATCAAATCAGAATCATTGGGCATCATGAGTTGGATCTGCTCCGAGCGATTAAAAGGGCAAAGAGATATAGACTAACAAACGAAGTTTAGAAATGTAACGTTAAGGTCTTTTAATCTTCCCATTAACTGAGGGATACATCCTAACAATCCTTGACTAGGTTCTATTGATTCCTGTGCAGAATCTAAACAACTAACTTGCTTACGCTTTCAACGCCCGTTCAATTGCCAATTGCCAACGATCGCTCAAATCTGACACAGGGATCTGGATTAAGAAATGATTATTACCAGTTTGAATCGTCAACGGAACTGTCGGAGCGGCAACTGTGCCCAACCGTTGCCAGCGATCGTTTAATTGCGCTTGTAAAAAGGTTTCCCAGTCAGCTTGATTGGATGGTGCCACCGATACAATGATACGTGCGCCACCTTCAGCGAAGAGGACTTCATCCCACCGCCAGGAGAATTCAGGCTCGATCGGCAGTTGAATCGTTGCACCTTTACCAGCACTGATACACGATTCGGCCAGTGCTACCGCCAATCCACCTTCGGCACAATCATGGGCTGACTGCACCCAGCCTTGACGAATGCCTTCGCGGCACACCTGTTGCACTCGTCGTTCCAGGTCAAAATCGATGATCGGAGGCCTCCCAGCGATCGTGTCATGCAGCGCGGCCAAATACTCTGATCCTCCCAAAGTGACACCTGGAGACTGTTTTGGAGTAACAGGCGTGCCCAGGAGATAGATCAAGTCGTCTTCAGTTTGCCAGCCTTGGCCGCAAATTTTAGTCAAATCAGGAATTAAGCCCACCATACCCACCACAGGCGTAGGATAAATCGGTTGAGGTTTGCCGTCAACATCTAGGGTTTCGTTGTATAAGGAGACATTTCCGCCCGTGACGGGTGTATGCAACTCCCGACATCCCTCTGCCAAGCCGCGGCACGCTTCTGCCAGTTGCCAATAGCCGATCGGTTTCTCTGGGCTGCCAAAATTCAAGTTGTCAGTTACGGCTAACGGTTCTGCCCCCACACAGCTTAAGTTCCGGGCTGCTTCTGCCACCGCATGTTTTGCCCCTTCATAAGGATGCAGATAGACATAGCGGGCATTGCAATCCACGGTTGCCGCCACCCCCGTTTGCCTGCTGCCTTCTAACTGCGGCCCTTCTACAGGACGGGCACGAACGATCGCGGCATCCGCACCACCGGGCAGCATGACGGTGTTGTTCTGCACTTGATGATCGTACTGGCGATACACCCATTGTTTGGAGGCGATCGTCGGCGTTGACAATAGATTGAGCAGCACCTCGTTCCAGGAATAAAATTTGCTTTCAATTGAGATCCCCTCAACATCGTCAGGTGGGAGATTATCAGCCGTCCATTGCCAGGCAACTTGCGCATACTCTGGCGGCTCAGCCAACAGTTCCCGTTGATAAATGGGCGTGTTGTCTGCCAGCGCAGTTGCCGGAATTTCGGCTGCAACCGCTCCTTTAAACAGAATGCGGACGATCGGTTCCTCAATCACGGTGCCAGCCACAACTGCATGTAGGCCCCACCGCTCGAAAATGTCAATGAGTTCTTGCTCGCGGCCTTTTTCAGCGACGAACAACATCCGTTCCTGGGATTCCGACAGTAGATATTCGTAAGGCACCATCCCCGTCTCGCGCACTGGAATTTGATCCAGATCAAATTCCACACCCACGCCGCCTTTCGCTGCCATCTCGGATGTGGAACAGGTAATGCCCGCTGCGCCCATATCTTGGGCTGCTACTACTGCGCCTGTTTTAAATGCCTCCAGACAGGCTTCAATCAAGGATTTTTCTAAAAATGGATCACCGACTTGCACGGCGGGGCGATCGTCCAGCGACTCATCGCTCAATTCGGCACTGGCAAAACTCGCGCCGCCCATCCCATCCCGGCCAGTTGTGGAACCCACATACAGCACCGGATTGCCAATACCTTTCGCCCCCGATTTGACGATTTCTGGCGTTTCCATTAAACCCAACGCCATCACATTCACTAGCGGGTTGCCTGCATAGGCGGGATCAAAATACACTTCACCGCCCACCGTCGGCACGCCAACACAATTACCGTAATGGGAAATTCCCGCCACCACGCCCTGAAATAGCCGCCGCGTCCGGGCATTCTCCAGGGTGCCAAAGCGGAGGGAATTGAGTAAGGCGATCGGTCTTGCCCCCATTGTAAAGATATCGCGGAGAATACCTCCCACGCCAGTTGCCGCCCCCTGAAACGGTTCGACTGCTGATGGGTGATTATGAGATTCGATTTTGAAGGCCAGTCGTAAGCCATTACCTAAATCGACCACACCTGCATTTTCGCCGGGCCCGACCAGGATACGATCGCCCTCGATGGGAAACTGCTTCAACAACGGACGGGAGTTTTTGTAACAGCAATGCTCCGACCACATCACCCCAAACATCCCCAGTTCCGCTTGATTTGGGTGTCGTCCCAGCCGTTGCACAATTTCTTCGTATTCTTCTGGCTTAATCCCTTCTGCCGCGATCGCTTCGGCGGTAAACGGCGCGGACGATAAAGCAGACATAGGGCAGTTCTCCAGATTAAACAGGGCAATATGCCTCAAGACCGCTCTATTTTATCAAGGTCGACATCATGCATTTCTGAAGCAAATTGGCGAAATCATCCTTGCCGATTGTGCTATCTGCCCCACCAAGGACTAACAACCAAAAGTAGTCTCTCGTGATGTGGGATGTCTGCCTGGGTCTGATTCAGACTGTTTCTTCGGCCCAGAGGCGCAAGTCACGCAGGGCGGTAGATAGGCCGATCGCGTCACTTTGATCAATGAATTGTAGAATTCTACCAACTGGCAGAAATGGGAAAGCAAGACCGTGATCTTCTTCGCGGTAGGTGTTGCCATCCAGGTAATGAATGAAGAACTGTCCTTTCAAAAAGGTTTCGCCCGGTTTGGAGATGTAGCGCCACACTTCGGGAATGCCCAAATCAGCATAAATCTCGAATTTGTTGAAATCACTGCGGGAGAGTTCAACTTCCAAGATTAGATCAGGCACTGGGTCAACTTCGAGGTTAATCTTATTACGCCGCGCCATCCGTTCAGCATTTTGAATGTAATAGGCGGTGTCAGGTTCCACCCCTAATTGCAGATCGACTCGTTTAAGCGTGGGCGTTTTGAAGCTCTCGATGGTGATACCCATCTCATCGGTGATAGTCAAAATGAGAGATTCGATTAGCTTGTGACAGCGTTCGTGTTCTTCTAGCGGCGTCATCATTTCTAACTGCCCCCGGTAATAGCTAAAGCGAGCAGTCCGATTTCGCTCCATCTCGGTCAGCAGTTGTTCATACCGCTGCCAGTTGACTTTTTTGAGAATGGTGCGGTACTCGCTGGGTTGGGGGGTTTTGCCAAACGGCTTCAGCATCTCAGCAATCCTTTTTGTGGCGTGGGCTGACAGATTGCTGGAAATGATTTGAGCGATCGGGCAACCTGCATTACCAGAGCGTAGAACTTGAGGGGATACAGCGTCAATCTAAGGTGGCAGCAGGGCCAGAATTTCAGTTGCAGCCCGATCGCAAACTCCTGGCTCACCTAAAGCCTGTTGCATGGCTTGATAATCGGCCAAAATATGTTGACGTCGCTCTGGCTTCAAGAGAATGTCCAACGCTTCTTGGGCCAGATTTTCTGGAGTGGCCCGGTCTTGCATAAATTCCGGCACGACAGCTTTCATCATGACCAGGTTGGGCGGAGACATAAATGGAATTGAAAAGCGCAGCAAATGCTGCATAATCCAGGCCGTCACCCGATTGACTTTATAAAGTACAACCTGCGGTGTCTTCAGCAGGGCGACTTCTAGATTCACGGTGCCTGATTTGGTGATGGCCAGATCTGCCGCGGCGATCGCCTGTAGCGTAACTGACTGGGCTGGGTCGTTGGCTTGAGTGCCTGCTTGATCGGCAAGAATTCTACCTTGCAACCCATATTGCTCGATCGCCTGTGCGATCGGTGGGCGATACTTTTCTAGAGCTAGAGGAATCAAGAATTGCACTTGCGGCAGTTTTTGTTGAATCCGTTGGGCTGCCTGACAAATAATCGGTAACAAATACTTGATTTCCTGTTGGCGAGATGCCGGCAACAGCGTAATCACCAGTTGGTCGGGGGAAAGTCCCAAAGCAGCACGAGCCGCGTGGCGATCGAGCGCTGTTTGCATGCGATCAAGCAGCGGATGGCCAACCCACCGCACTTCTGCGCCTTTGCGTTGCATGTAATCGGCTTCTGCTGGGAAAATCGCTAAAACTCGGTTTGTAGCCTTGGCGATCAAATCGGCGCGAAAAAGCTTGACACCCCACTTCCAGTGATCGCCCCACACCCATTCCTGGGGGCAAATGTAGTACACCAGGGGCGGCGAATCGGGTTGCTTGAAAAAGTACTCACACAAGGCCAAGTTTGGCCCCATGTAGTCAATCAGCACAACGACATCGGAGGGCGACTGTTTGAGATAGGCTTTCGCCTGATTTTGAATTTTGAGCGTAGGCAGTGCGAAGGGTAATGCTTCTAAAATGCCCATGGCCCCAATCTCGCTGGTATGGGCCAGCAAGGTTGCCCCAGCCTGGGCCATGCGATCGCCCCCCAGCGCCAGGATTTCGAGTTCAATCCCCTGCTGCTTGGCTTGTCGCTTAAGAGAATGAATGAGCAATGAACCCTGAAGATCTCCAGACACTTCACCCGTACTAATAAAAATTCGGTAAGGGCGGTGGTTAGCGGTCGGCGTGTTAGTCATCGTCTGCATCGCTGGCTTTTGCACCAGAGGTCGGCCCTCGTCGGCCTTCCTGCCGCGAAAGGTGCAGGAAGTGATGAAGATGGCGGAGATGATCGTTATCGTGCAGGATTTCTATTTTCTCCAGGGCTTCAGCAAGAGACAATCCCGATCGATACAGCAATCGAAACGCCTGCTTCAGGCTCTCGTATACTTGGCCATCATTCAACGCTAAAATCCCGGCTCGTTCCAGCCCAACTCGGTTCAGGGAACGAACTCGCGCTGAGTTTCCTTCTACCAACATATAAGGTGGCACATCGCGGGTAATTCGACTCATCCCACCCACCATTGCCAGGCGGCCAATTCGCACACCCTGGTGAATGCCGCTCATGCCGCCGACTCTGGCCTGTGACTCGATGTGAACATGGCCGCCGAGAGAAACCGCGTTCGTAATAATCACCTGATCTTCAATGACGCAGTTATGCGCGATGTGGGTGTAGGCCATAATCAAATTGCGATCACCAATTAGCGTCATTTCATCTGAGTAAGTGGCACAATTGATTGTGACAAATTCGCGAATGCGGTTATCGTCGCCAATTTTGACCAGGCTATCGGTGCCGTCATATTTCTTGTCCTGGGAGGCCAGCCCGATCGCTGCCCCTGGGAAGATTTGATTGCGTGCCCCAATTTCGGTCCAACCATCAATGACCACATGTGCCCCAACTATAGTGTCTGGCCCGACCTTAACTTTTTCGCCAATCACAGCATAAGGTCTGACCTCAACGGTGGGGTGTAGCTCTGCACCAGGATGAATTACAGCAGTTGGGTGAATTAGGGTTGCCATATCAATGTGAGTGATGAGTGATGAGTGATGAGCTACGGCGAGTTAAGAGCTGAAACCTCAAAACTCAAAATTCAAAACTCAACCCTCCTTAGTCTACAAGCGAAAACATAAACTCGCCTTCGGCTGCCAGTTGGCCGTCTACTTCGGCTCTCCCTTGCATTTTGCCAAATCGCCGCCGCTTGACGCTGAGAAGTTCCACCGTCATGATGAGCTGATCCCCTGGTACAACAGGGCGACGAAACCGAACGCCATCGATTCCAGCAAACATGAACAAGCCATCGCTCAGGTCGGCCATTTGAGTCAGCACAACGCCACCCACTTGCGCCATCGCTTCAATAATTAGGACACCTGGCATCACGGGACGACCGGGGAAATGGCCTTGAAAGTGAGGTTCATTAAAAGTGACATTCTTAATGCCGACTGCTTTTTTCCCGGGGACATAGTCAATAATGCGATCGACCAGGGCAAAGGGATAGCGATGAGGCAGCAACTTTTGGATTTCTTCAACTGTCAAAACAGCTTGAGCCGGCTTGATTGCAGGGGCAGACGGTGAATCACCATCGGCAGAATGAGCGGGAAGGTTTACATGGCTGGGCGATGCGTCGGCAGTGTTGACATCAGTGAGAATGGACATGGGCAGCCTTGGGGTTAACGAAAATGATTAAAAATTGGGCGTTGTTAGGTGTGCATTAGAGTGTGCATGGCTGAGCACCTCGCCATTGGTGAAGCGATCGTGCCAGTTGAGTGTGTAAAGCATGGCTGGCCTTATATCCCAAAAAATGGGCGGTTGGCATCGTACCAAGTAAACTCAAATCCCCGATTAAATCTAAAAGTTTATGACGGGCAGGTTCATTTGCAAATCTCAACGGTGGGTTCAACCATCCCTCTGAGCCGCAAACCAGTGCGTTATCTAAACTACCACCCTTGATCAGTCCTTGTGATCTCAAATACTCGATTTGCTCTGCCAGCCCAAATGTGCGAGCTGGTGCAATCGTTGTGGCAAAAGGGTCCTGGCTGGGAGACCAACTATGCCACTGGTTCCCGATCGCGGGTAAGGCAAAATCAATTCCGTAGGTAAACCGCAACTCTGGAGACGGTAAAGCCGCCACAAACGCATCTCCGTCGCGAATCCAGAGCGGGTCGGTTAACGTCCACACGTCTCGCAGATCGACCTGAGGACAGTCTCCAGCCTGCGCGATCGCCTGCGCCCACTCTTTGGCTGACCCATCCAGTAAAGGCGCTTCCGGGCCATCAATCTCGATGCGAGCATTATCAATGCCCATGGCCGCCAGTGCTGCCAGGAGATGCTCAACCGTCCGAATGCGCTCTTCGCCTGTGCCCAACTCTGTGGAGAGGCGCGTTTGGCTAACCTGCTCAATGTGGGCTGGAACGATCGGCATTTGGGGCAAATCAGTCCGGACAAAATACCGTCCCTGGCCGACCTCCGCTGGTAAAACGCGGACTTGAACGGTGGTGCCTGTGTGTAAGCCAACGCCCGATCGCACAAACTCTTGTCGTAGGGTGTGTTGAACCGTTTCCAAAAGCGAACTAGGACGAGTGGACTGCGCTAAAACTGCCATTAAAATCTCTCCCCAATGCCGAAGTTAATGCGGGTATCGCCCTGGTCATTCACACCAAAGTCAACCCGAATGGGTCCCAACGGAGACTGCACCCGCACGCCAACGCCATAGCCAAAGCCTTGCCCTGGTTTGTTTCGAATCCCACCCGGATTACCCGGAACCAGTCCCTGCGAACCAAACCCGTAGGCCCCATCCACGAACAGAGCACCGGAGAAGATTGAGAAAATTGGGAAACGATATTCTACCGTCCCTTGGATGAAGTAGCGAGTAGCCGCCAATTCACCTTCGTCATAGCCTCGCACCGAGTTCGCGCCACCCAAGGAGAAGGCTTCGTAGGGAGGTAAGTCACCCAAAAAGGCTCCACCCTGAACATTGAATGCGAACGTCTGCGGGCAATCAGAGGGGCTAGGGTTTGCTCCTCGGCAACCACGGGTCAGGCGCAGGAGTTGGGTTGGTAAATAGTAGCTGTAGCTGCCCCGGAGGCGATTTCCCAGAATGTTACCGGAACCCAATGGGATAAATTGCTCACTCCCTAAGCGTAAGAAGCTGCCCCGGGTTGGGCGAAGAGCATCATTTCGGCGATCCTGGACAACTCCGAACTGGAGCGATAGGAGGTCGTCTCGCCCCGTACCACTGAAGCTCAAGTCGTTGCCCAGTTGATCTAGCGGGCTGAGATCACCGTCTCGATCGCGGATCGACACCCGCTGGTACTGCAACCCAAGAGATGCCGTCCATTCCGCGCGTTGATAAGGATTGCCGTTGAGCGGGCGGGTAAAACTGATAAAACCGCCTGTTCTCAAAATCCGGGGCGTGTCACCGTTGGGCAAATCGATGTCCGGATCACCACCGTCAAAAATCAGGGAGATGGTGCGACGACGGAATAGGTTCACTGTATACGAGGTGCGGAATGGGTCACCACCAATCCAGGGATCGGTGAAACCCAGGTCAAACAGTAACTCCCGTTGACCGACTTGCACTTCCGCTGAAAGTCGTTGGTTGTTGCCACCCAGGTTTTGCTGTTGATACCCTACAGAACCAAATAAACCACTGGCAGAGCTAATCCCAGCGCTGGCAAAAATCGAGCCAGTATTCTTCTCAACGATCGTTGGGACAATCACCACCTTACGGGGATCATCCGGGCTGGGTTCCAAAGCTAATCTCACATCATCGAAGATGCCCAGCCCAAATACCCGTTGGATATCTTGTTCAACGGCGGCCCGATTAAAAATATCTCCGGGCTTCGTCGCAAACTCACGGGTGACGATAAACTCCCGCGTGCGATTGCGGCAACCGGTGGGATTACCGTCCTTGTTCAGAATGGGTTGCTTCGTTTCTGGATCAACCAGGGTAAAGCCACCTTTTTCATTGCGGATACATTCGTTCCCCTCTTTATTCAGGTAGCGCACCCGTAGAGCCGCCACTTCGCCTTCCGCCACCTGAAGGGTCACGACCCCACTCGGTGAGACGGCTGGCGAATCTAGCACTTGCCCCAAGACATAACCGTTATCCTGGTACCACTTGTTCAAACGCTTGATCCCTTCCTGCAGCTCATTCAGGTTCAGCACTTTACCGACCTGATCTTGAAAAGTTTCGTTGACCACTTGTTGGGGCAAAACTCGGTTCCCTTCGACCTGTACTGACTGCAAAACAGGGTTGAGTACCACTTCAAAAGTTACTCGTACGCCCAAGGGAGTATCTTCGGGAACGGCCCTGACATTGGAGAAGAAGCCAGTTGCAAAAATGGCGTTAATGTCTTGTTGCAGTTGAGTCCGAGTGGTGGTTCTGCCCGGTCTAGTTTGGATGGCGTTGTAAACTTCGTCTTGAAACGCTCCCTCTACCCCAGTGACAACCACTTCAGCTACAAGGACGCGCGGATCAGCATCCGTTGTGGGAGGCGTAGGAGCAGGAGGAGTCGCAGGGGCCGTGGGCGGT
>Ga0224722_1002086_pt1 | contig 10736 bp, 6 predicted proteins | sample Balambano_FR1_Me_FD_161646 | JGI IMG/M metagenome (GOLD analysis project Ga0224722, IMG submission 161646) | Freshwater sediment microbial communities from Lake Towuti, South Sulawesi, Indonesia - Balambano_FR1_MetaG | ecosystem: Environmental > Aquatic > Freshwater > Lake > Sediment | place...
TCTAACAATCAAGTGTACGCTTTGCTGCGCGACCCGCGCCAATGGGATGCCGCCGCCACTACGCTTGCTAAAGTAGGCAAGGAACACTACCGCGACCGCGCCGGAAAGCAAAATCGGGTACACAAACTGCAAGCTCTGTCCGATTTACATTACAACGAAAATTACTATCACTCCGGCTCGCACCGCACGAGCAAGACCCGCCTGCAGGTGTTGAGCACCATCGGCATTTTGATTTTGGTATTGGCGTGTTTTAATTTTATCAACCTGGCTACCGCCCAAGCCACGCTGCGGGCGCGCGAGGTGGGCGTGCGCAAAACCCTGGGCAGTCGGCGCAGCCAACTCATCGGGCAGTTTATGAGCGAAACGGGCTTGATTGTGCTGCTCGCTGTGGTGCTGGGTGCCAACCTGGCGTACTTGACCGCTCCCCTGTTGAAGCGCATTTCCGACGTGCCCGACGCGCTGCCCTTCTTTTCCAATCCGGCGGTGTGGGTATTTTTGATCCTGGTCACCATCGGCGTGACGCTGTTGGCAGGGCTTTACCCGGCTATGATACTGGCAGGTTTCCAACCCGTGCTTGCTTTGAAAAACGCTTCCCCCTTCAGGGGTGCAGGGGGCTTCGGAGGCGGAGGAGGTGTACCCATTCGTAAATTTTTAGTGGTACTCCAATTCACCATTGCACAGGGTTTAATCATTGCCGCTATTATCAACATTGTACAACTCGACTACATCCGCTCCCGCGATTTGGGTTTTAGTCAGAATCTGGTTTATACCTTCTCGTTTAATGCAGATAGTACCACGCTGCCCCGCCAGGAAGTCCTACGCCAGCAACTGCTGCAAATCCCTACAGTAGAAGCGGTGAGCCTCAACAGCGACCAGCCCCTCTCCGGCAACAACTGGATCTCTAACTTTCGCTATGGCACCCGCACCGAAGATGAATCTTTTGGCATTGCTTTAAAGTTTGGCGATGCCGATTACCAAAAAACCTACGGCATCCGCCTGCTCGCCGGGCGGTGGTGCGCCCCTTCCGACACCGTGCGCGAAGCAGTGATAAATTATACCGTATTAAAAAAACTCGGGATTACGGATGTGCAGGCGGTGCTGGGTCAAAATATTCGTTTGGGGAGCAATATTATCCTGCCCCTTGTCGGCGTGATGGAAGATTTTCACACCCACTCCCTGCACGAGGAACACCAGCCCCTGCTGATGAGTACCCGCAAGGAATTTTACTGGAGTGCCGGGGTGAAAATTCGCCCGACCAACCTCGCCTCCACTACCGCCGCCATTCAACGCGCCTTCGACCAGGTATTTCCCGAACAAGTTTTCGTCGGCAGGTTTCTGGACGAAAGCATCGCCGAGTTTTATGAAGACGACAACCGCCTCTCCGCCACCACCAAAGGCTTTGGTATATTGGCTATTGTCATTTCCTGTCTGGGCTTGTTTGGGCTGGCTACCCACGCCGCTGCGCAGCGCGTGAAAGAAATCGGCATCCGCAAGGTGCTGGGTGCCTCCGTTGCCAACATCGTGTCTTTGCTGTCGAAAGATTTTCTGAAACTCGTCTTCCTCGCGCTGCTTCTTGCCTCGCCCCTGGCGTGGTACCTGATGAACCAATGGCTGGAGAACTTTGCCTACCGCATCACCATTCAGTGGTGGGTCTTCGCGCTGGTGGGCATCCTCGCCGTGGCAATTGCCCTGCTCACGGTGAGTGTGCAAGCCCTGCGGGCAGCGGTGGCAAATCCAGTGGAGAGTTTGAAAAATGAATAAAGATGTAAATTTGTTCGTTTATAAAAGTCAGTAAATAAGGTGCACGTCTTGATAGTACCGGTGTGTAGCGGTGCGCTTCAGTAGCCGTCGTTTTGGTGCGGAAATCCTTGTATCAACATAGTCTAATTCCGCAGTTTCTTAATTTCCAGATTCAACTCGGTGAGTTGCTCCCCTGCAATCTCCGACGGGGCATCAATCATCATATCCCGTCCTTGATTATTTTTTGGAAACGCGATAAAATCCCGAATCGAAGTGTGTCCCGACATCACCGCGCACAGCCGGTCAAACCCAAACGCAATCCCTCCATGCGGCGGCGCGCCATACTCAAACGCCCCCAGCAAAAATCCAAACTGCGCCTCCGCCTGCTCCGGCGTAAAGCCCAGCAAGCTAAAATTCTTTAGCTGCAAATCGCGGTCGTGTATCCGAATCGAGCCGCCGCCAATCTCCACTCCATTCAACACCAAGTCATACGCATCTGCCCGCAAGCTTTTTAACGTGGCGCGGTCTTCAGACTGCATCTTCTCTATATCCTCCGGCTTCGGCGAGGTAAACGGGTGGTGCATGGCATAAAACCGCTCGGTCGCCTCATCCCATTCCAACAGAGGAAAATCCACCACCCACAAAGGTTTAAACACTTTTGGGTCGCGCAAGCCCAGGCGATTGCCCATTTCCAAACGGAGTTCATTCAACTGCTTCAAGGTCTTCTCTTCCTCACCCGCCAAAATCAACAACAAATCGCCCTGCTGCGCCCCTGCCCGTTCCAACCAACTTTTCAAATCCTCCTGACTATAAAATTTATCCACCGACGACTTCACGCCTTCTGCATCCCAGCGCACGTACACCAAACCCTTCGCCCCAATCTGCGGACGCTTCACAAAATCCGTCAACTCATCTAACTGCTTCCGCGAATACCCCGCCACACCCGGCGCACAAATGCCTACCACCACCTCCGCACCGTCAAACACCGGAAAACCCTTTCCACCTGTCAAATCGGCTTGCTCCCCTCCTTGGGAGGGGCTGGGGGAGGCTTGGAAGGCTTTGAGATGCGTGAACTCCATCCCAAATCTTACATCCGGCTTATCCGACCCATAGCGGCGCATCGCCTCATCGTAGCTCATCCTCGGAAAATCCGGCAATTCCAACCCCAACACCGTCCGAAACAAATGCTTCGTCAATCCCTCAAACGTTTGCAAAATATCTTCCCGCGTCACAAACGCCATTTCACAGTCAATCTGCGTAAACTCCGGCTGCCGGTCGGCGCGCAGGTCTTCATCCCGAAAGCATTTTACAATCTGAAAATATTTGTCCATGCCTGCTACCATCAAAATCTGCTTGAAAGTCTGCGGCGACTGCGGCAGCGCGTAAAACTGCCCCGGATTCATCCGACTCGGCACCACAAAATCCCGCGCGCCCTCCGGCGTACTTTTGATCAGAAACGGCGTTTCAATCTCGGCAAAACCCTCGCCTGCCAGGTATTTCCGCACTTCCAGACTCATCCGACTTCTAAACAAAATGCTCTGCTGCACGGGGTTGCGCCGCAAATCCAGGTACCGATATTTCATCCGCAGGTCATCGCCCCCGTCGGTATCGTCTTCAATCGTAAACGGCGGCACCTTCGATGCATTGAGCACCTGCAGGCTTTTCACCTCCACCTCCACATCGCCCGTCGCCCGGTTCGGGTTTTTATTCGTGCGCTCGCGCACCACCCCACTCGCCCGCACCACGTACTCGCGCCCCAGTTCCCGCGCCTGCGCACTCAACGCCGCATCGTCCTCCACATCAAACACCAATTGTGTAATGCCATACCGGTCGCGGACATCCACAAACGTCAGGGCTCCAAAATCCCGATTCACCTGCACCCAGCCACTCAGGGTTACGTTTTGCCCCACGTGTTCTATCCGCAATGCTCCACAGTTGTGCGTTCGATACATCTTCTAAAAATTTAATAGTTTGAAAGTTTGGTGTTTGAAAGTTGTCTCTCTGCTCCCGCTTCTCGCTTCTCAAAAACGCCGCAAAAATAATTTATTTTTCCACGCTGTCGCAAGTTTGCAACTTGCGATTTTTTTATCTGTCTTCTCATATCATCGTGTCTCCCGACGCGTGTCAACGTCAAAAAATCGCATTCATCACAAAAATCATACAAATCATCGTTCAGACAATTTGGGCGAATGCCACCTACAACATTTCAGTTTCAAAAAAAAACATCCTACTCGGCGGCACCTACCTGCGCTCGCCGTCCGCGTGTCGCTGAAGCTTTAGCGGAGGCACAAGCTATGCGCAGGCGCAGTCTGCTCTTTCCGCCGCCTTTCAGGGCGGTAGAACCGCTGCTATCTCTTTTGCAAAGACCACATTTTCAAATTAGAAACGTAAAAAAAATTTTCAAAATGAGTTCTCCTCTACCGAAATCGTCAGAATTTGAATTCGTCCGATTTTTGGATGCTCGTATTGCAGGAATCCTTTAATCTACGAATCCCAATTCAAACAACTGCCTCCGCCCCAACTACCAATCACTACCCTGTTTAGACCTTTTCCAAATTAAAAGCACCTTTTCCAGTTTACACAACAGTGACATTTGCCCCAAACCAATCGCCTACTTTTGCGGTATCTATTGGCAAAGGAAAACAGGAATGCTGCGGAATCTGAAACTGCTCACAATCACCCACAAGACGGCAAAGCTCAAAGAACTCAGCGGGTTTGTGTTGAAACCAACTACTGAAAACACGGTGCAGACGCAATTGTACACGCTCAAAACCACGTTTGCACTGGAGGAATTGTGCTACCTGGCTACCTGCAATCGGGTGCTGTTTGTGTTTACAACTTCGCAACAAACCGATCCCAACTTTGTCCATCGCTTTTTTCAGGCAATCAACGCCGATCTTCCCAACGATTTTCAAAAATCCGTACAAATCCTCGAAGGCGAAGCCGCCATTGCGCATTTGTTTGAAGTAGCCGCCTCGATTGACTCGCTTGTGGTGGGCGAACGCCAAATCCTCGGTCAGCTCCGCGAAGCCTACGACCGGTGCCACGCCTGGGGCTTAACGGGCGACACGCTGCGCCTGGCATTTCAGCAAGCCATTGTAGCCGCCAAAGATATCTACGCTGATACCCGCATCGGCGACAAGCCGGTGTCCGTCGCTTCCCTCGCCGTGCGCAAAATGCTGGCGGCACATCTGCCTAAAACTGCGCGGGTTTTGCTCGTCGGGGCGGGGCAAACCAACGCCCTGGTCGCCAAATTTTTAGCCAAACACGGATTTACCAATGTAGCGGTTTTCAATCGAAATACTCAGAAAGCCCGGGAAATTGCAGCTTTAGCAAGCGGAAATGCGCACGCGCTTGCCGATTTAGACCAGTATGAAAACGGCTTCGATTGCCTCATCGTTTGCACAGGCGCACACGAGCCGATTATCACGACTGCTGTTTACAGACAATTGTTGAAGGGTGAAACCGATGAAAAAATCGTAATTGACCTCGCCATTCCGCATAATGTAGAAGAAGCCGTTGTACACAACTTCTCCGTTCGTTATATTGAAATCGAAGGCTTACGCGCGCTGGCGCAGGAAAATCTCGCTTTCCGCGAAGAAGAAGTGGAAAAAGCCAAACTGTTGTTGCAAAAACACATCAAACATTTCCCGCATTTGTACCAACAACGCCAAATAACCCTCGCCCTTCACCGCGTACCTGACGAAATCAAAGCCTTGAAAATCAGAGCATTAAACGAAGTTTTTCGGAAAGAGGTAGAACAACTTGACGCTGCTACCCGCGAATTAGTAGAAAAAATGCTTACGTACATGGAGCAAAAGTGCATTGCCGTACCCATGAAAGTAGCCCGAGAAGCGAGTGTGCAGTCCGCCTTCGCTACCGCTACTGCGGATAAATAGGCAGTTTTCAGTAGGCAGTAGGCAGTTACATCAGGCAACACGCGCCAGATAACATTAATCATCTCGCACGCTTCATCTCTTGGTCTCTTGATCACTCCTTCACCTCATCCGTAGAACGCTCCACGATCGGACCCTTCGGCTTTTTCGCGAGCCATTCCTTTAGGGTTGCAATAATGGCAGGCAGAATAGAAATGAAAATAATCAGCAGAATCACCACGGAGAAATTGTCTTTTACAATCGGGAGATTACCAAAGAAATAGCCCAGTAGCGTGAGTGGAATGACCCACAACAAACCGCCGATGACGTTGTAATACGCAAACCGCCCGTAGGGCATCTGCCCTAAGCCCGCTACAAAAGGCGCAAAGGTGCGCACAATGGGCACAAACCGCGCCAGTACAATCGTTTTGCCGCCGTGTTTTTCATAGAATTGATGCGTTTTATCGAGGTACGACTGCCGGATGAGGGGGCGTTTCATTGCCAGAATGCGCTTGCCGGACGTAGCCCCGATGAAATAATTGACCGTGTCGCCCAGGATGGCGGCTATAATCAAAATTAAAATCAGGAGCCAAACCGGCAGGTGTTGCGGGTACTTGGCTGCCATAGTGCCGGCTGCAAACAACAGCGAATCGCCCGGTAAAAAAGGAGTTACGACCAAGCCCGTTTCGCAAAAAACAATCAGAAACAGAATCGCCAGCGTCCAGAACTGATAATTTTCTACCAGATTTTCCAGATGTTCGTCAATATGCAAAATGAAATCAATGATGATATCCATGCGGTAATTGGTTATCGGTGAGAGGTGATCGGTCACTCGTCACTTCGTTTCTCCAAAAGCGTCGCAAAGATATGCCAAACCTTTGAAAGTTGCAGGAAAGAAATTTTAAGCGGAAGATGCTACGCACGCTGTTGATGCTATGGGTGCCGGTTGATACTGTTGATTTTGGATGCTAGACGCTGGATAACAAATTGCATAAGCACCTCTTACCGCTCACCAATCACCTCTCACCATTTGTCGTTTACCTTGCAATTGCTTGAGGATTTTGGTTAATTTGTGGTTAAGACGAAAAAAAAAAGTAAAAAACATTCGCACAATTCAAATTATTGCTTTTATCTTTGAGAAAAGTTCAGACAGCGAACAATTTTAACTTTATTAGCTAACCTAAATTTTTCTTTTATCGAGTAGAACTTGTACACTAAATAATTATAAATCAGTCCCATAACGCAAAATTATTTAGTTATGCAAGTAATGACTTCTTTGAATGATCAGCAGCTGATCGCGCTGTATCTGGAAGGTGATGAGCGGGCATTTGAAATGCTGCTGGGTCGCCACCAGCAAAAAATCTACACCTCTATTTATTTGTTTGTAAAAGATCAAAGTCTCGCCGAAGACATTTTCCAGGAAGTTTTTATCAAAATCATTGACACCCTGCGCAAAGGCAAGTACAACCACGAAGGTAAATTTCTGCAATGGGCAATGCGCATTGCATACAATATGTGCGTGGACTACTTCCGCCGTACCAAACGCCGACCGCAGGTATCGCCGACGGAAACGTTCGACATTTTTGATATCCTGCCTGTGGCAGATGACAACGCCGAGCAGGGCATCATTCGCAGCCAAACCCACGACCGCATCCGCAGTCTGGTGGACCAACTGCCGCCCGAGCAGCGCGAAGTGGTTATCCTGCGCCACTACGCCGATATGAGTTTTAAAGAAATTGCCAAACTGACCCGCGTGAGCATCAATACCGCACTGGGTCGGATGCGCTACGCCCTCATCAACATCCGCAAGATGGTGGAGGAGAAGGAAGTAACTTTGCAGTAAGGAATATAGGAGGATTGGGGGATGGGAGGATAGAAACACGCCTTGCATCCTCCTGTGTTCCCATACCCCTATCCTCCAAAAAAGGTCAGGCAGTTGCATATTGTCCTGACCTTTTTTTGTTGTCTGAATCAGGATTTGTAGAATTTTAAGATTTCTATGTAAAACGCTGCGTACTCCTTGCCGAATAGGCAAGTTAAACTCTACTTGGGGAATAATACCATTTTAAAAAAGTAAAGACGTATAAAAGGTCGAATAATCCTTTGTTATTCAATGCTTTTGGACTCGCGACTTATGACTTGTGACTTTTAAACTGGTATAAGAGCAAAAAAACCGCTATGTGACCTTGCACCCTCTGTGGTTAAAAAATGTGGCGCGAACTACTCTAAGTACAAACGAAAAATATTAACTATAAAACCCTTCAGCATGAGTAAACTCACCGTCAGGAGCGGCAAAAACGAACTCACTCTCCGCAAAAGTCAACAACTCGTTGGTCTGAAACGCACCGCCACCCGCAGCCTGGAAGAGCCGGATTTTATCGAACAGGAAGTGATGAAGAATCTGGGGGGCTTCAACATTGTAACCCTCCAACCCGAAGCGGGCAAGACCATTGACGAAAAACTGGACGAAGTTCGACAGTCCGACGCGGTGGAAGTGGGTACTCATGTGTATTTTGCCGAGGGCAGCAACCGCCCGCTCGTACCCACCGGATTCATTTACATCACTTTTCAAACCGGGGTGAGTGAGCCCGAGCAACAAGCACCGTTGGAAGAATTTCATCTGGAACTGGTGAAACGCAACTCGCCCAGTCAGATTTTGGTAAAAGTCACCCCTGATTCTCCCAATCCCATCAAAGTAGCCGCCGCCCTGCAGGAAATTTCGCTCGTGAGTTCCGCCGAACCAGACCTCGACGCGCCGATGGATCACTATGTCTTTTCGTTGCCACCCGACGACCTTATTCCTCACCAATGGCATTTGCAAAACAGTGGCATGGTAGCCGATGTGGACTACGTGCTGCGTAAAGGTGCCGATGCCAAAGTGATCAGCGCCTGGAATCGCCTGGGCAGTATCGGTTCGCCGGATGTAACCATTGCTGTGATTGACAACGGTTTTGATCTGACGCATCCTGATTTGAAAAATAAAGTAGTCAAACCCATTGATTTGTGGACGCAATCCTCCGAGGTGTCGCAAGGTGATCCGCGCTACACCCATGGCACGCCCTGCGCGAGTGTGGCACTGGCGGCTTCCAACGGGCAGGGCATTGTAGGTGCCGCTCCAAATGCGAAATTCATGCCCATCAACGGCACTTCGTTTAGCAATGTGACCACCGAGCAGATGTTTGATTATTGTATTAAAAATGGAGCCGATATTATCAGTTGTAGCTGGGGTACCACGGACGGCACGTTTTCGCTGGGATCGGTCAAGGAAGCTGCCATTGCGCGGGCGGCACGCGAAGGGCGCAAAGGAAAAGGCTGTGTGATTTTGTTTGCAGTAGGCAATGATGATTTGGATTATGTCAACTTCTACGCTGCCCACCCCGATGTAATTGCCGTTGCCGCCTCGACGAGCAAAGACGAGTACGCATCCTACTCCAATCGGGGCAGACAGGTGAGCGTGTGCGCGCCTTCCAACGGCGACTGGCCCATCATTGCGGCGCGCGCCTGGTGGGACAAAGGCATCACGGAGTACAGCGGCAACCAGAAATTTTGGTACGACGGGCGTTCCCGGGGGCAGCATTACAAACACTTCGGCGGTACCTCGAGTTCTACACCACTCGTGGCAGGCATTTGTGCCCTGATTTTATCTGCCAATCCCGATTTGACGGCAAAAGAAGTCAAGCAAATTTTACAACAAACAGCGGATAAAATCGGCAGTCCGGCAGAGTACGATTCGCGCGGGCATTCGGTCAAGTTCGGCTTCGGTCGGGCGAATGCCGACAAAGCCGTAGCGGAAGCACTGCGCCGCCGCGATGCGAGTAAAGTCACGCCCCAACCGCCAACTGAAGTTGCCACGAGTGTTGCTACGGGCAAGGGTTTGTTTCGGTTCAGCGTGCAACGCCAGCCCGCACAAGGCTGGGGCGTGCAGATCGGGGTGTTTTTTGAATACGGCAATGTATTGATTCAGGCAGAAAAGTTGCAAAATCAATTCGGGCAGCCAGTCATTGTAGATATTTCGGAGTTGAATGGAAAGACGGCGTACAAAGTCATAGTGGGCGTGTTTGCAGATGCGGGCGGGGCACAAGCCTTGCATCAAAGGATGCTAACGGCAGGGGTGAAGGGATTTCCGAAGAATCTGGCAGGATGAGGAAAGTCGAGTGAACGAGCGACCAAGTGACTCCGTTAACCAATATACCACTAACCGATAAGTACGTGCCCAAATAACATTTAACCAATAACAAGCTTTATGCGTACCGCTATTCTACTTGTGCTTTCTAGCCTTCTTTCCTTTGCCTCCTCCGCTCAGAAGGTGTTGCAAATAGAAAGATACGGGCGGGTGAAAACGAAGAAAATGTATATCGGGCAGGAAATTACCTACCAACTCAAAAACGACGACGGCTGGTATCGCGGCGTGATCGAAGACCTGGATGTGGAAAAAAACTGGATCGTAATGCGCGACCGCTACGTGCCGCTCGACAGCATCGCCGCCTTTCGCCGCCCGCAAAACTGGAGCCGCGCCGCCCGCACTTCGCTCTATACCTTCGGCGCGGGCTGGTCGGCAAATGCGCTGGTGGGTACGCTCACCGACGGCAATCCTGCCACCAACTACCTTTGGTCGGATGCCGTAGTAACCGGCACCTCCTGGCTCACCGGCTGGATATTACCCAAAATTTTTAAAAATAAAATCACGAAATTTGGCAAAAAACGCCGCCTGCGAATGCTTGATTTGACGTTTAAACAAGGGGCACCGATTAAGGCGTGAGGCGTGAATAGGAGAGTGGTGAATCGTGTTAAATAGCTGGACTTGCGGGTACAAATCAGCCTGTTCAAGTGAACATTTGCTCTTTATTTCGTTTAAAAATCAGACAAAATTCACACGAATGAAAAAATTTACCTCTATTCTACTTCTTTGCTTGCTGAGCTTGTCTTTTTCCACCCCCACTTATGCCATCCTCGCACCCGCAGCCGAGGCAGGCACAGTCGATGCCCGACAAGAACGCCTCCAACGCCGGATGCAGCAATTTAAAGCCCGACTAGAGTATAAACTTTTTAAAAAACATAAAAAATCCGCGCCCCCGCAACTCTGGGAAGACGGGCGTTTCCGGATGGGCATCATTGCGCTGG
>Ga0224722_1002087_pt1 | contig 10734 bp, 7 predicted proteins | sample Balambano_FR1_Me_FD_161646 | JGI IMG/M metagenome (GOLD analysis project Ga0224722, IMG submission 161646) | Freshwater sediment microbial communities from Lake Towuti, South Sulawesi, Indonesia - Balambano_FR1_MetaG | ecosystem: Environmental > Aquatic > Freshwater > Lake > Sediment | place...
GTTCCCGAGCGGCCAAAGGGATCAGACTGTAAATCTGACGGCTCTGCCTTCGAAGGTTCGAATCCTTCTCCCTCCACCATCATTCAAGAAAACCCGGCCCAGTGCCGGGTTTTCGCTTTTCATGCCTATCTCCATTTGACACTGTCAGATCTGACAATTGCCTGCCGGCCCGCTTTTGGAAACAGTATTGCCATCGCATCAAGAGACATGACCATGTTCGAGATCTGGGATGAGAAGGGACAGGCAACCGGGCTGAGTCTGCTGCAGCTGCAGCAACGACTGAGCTCCTATCGCGGCGAGGTGATGGTGCGTTACATCAACCGTATCGGCCTGCCCACCACCCTGTTTCTGACCATCGACCAAGGCGTTGCCTATCAACGCTTCAAAGCTGGCTCGCCAAAACTGGACTGGGAGTGGCTGGACGGCGCAGGCAATGGCCATCCCTCCCGAAATTTTATGAGTGAGCAGTTCCCCTTACTCCAGCTCTCCCTCGATAACTGAGTGCCCTTTCTCGCTCAATAACGTCAATTCATCGACGATTTGCTGTAACTGGGCACGAAAGCATGTCAGCTCATCTGCACAAGCTGGCGATCCAAACTGACGGATTTTTTCTTCCAATCGCCATGCCTGTTCAGCCAACTCCGGCGCCATCATCATGCTGATAGTCCCCGCCTGACGATGTACCCAATTGGCCAATGCATTGTCATCGAGTGGCACCTGTGCCATCGACTGTTCAAGATCCTGGCGAAAAAACGGAAACATCTGGCGCAACTTGTCACCATGACCAAAAAAAGCCTCCATTGCTGCGATATCGATCAAGGTTGGCGATGGCATAATTTGCCACTTCTGCAACATCTGACGTAGAGCATCCAGCAGCACCGGTTTGCCCAGCAGATCGTCCATACCTGCGGCAAAACAGCGTTCAGCCTGCTCCGGCAACACATTAGCCGTCATGGCGATGATCAGCAGCCGCTCGCCTTTCTCTGCAGCACGTATCCTGCGTGTGAACTCATAACCATCCATCACCGGCATCTGACAGTCACAAAGCACGAGGTCATAGGGATGCTGCGCGACCATCTCAAGAGCTTGCTGGCCGTGCTCTGCCAGATCACAACTCAGCTCAAGCTGCCTGAGCTGTCGTATCACCAACGACTGGTTGAGGGAATTATCTTCCACCAGCAATACCCGACAGGGCAGCATGGGTGCGCTCTTTCGTATCGCTTTCGTTGCGGCCCTATCGCTCAAGCCAAACTGGCGATAGCAGACTTCCCGCACCGCATGCCAAGTCATGGGATTGCTGTTGAGGATGTAACCACCCTCATCACAGCGATAGCCAAGCGGAGTCGACAGCGGCAGCACCCGGATGATCCCCTTGGCTGCAAACTCATGGTCAGTGAAACGCAACTGAGCATCACCAGATTCCGATGTTCGTGTTACCCCCAATGCATCGAGATGCAACAGCAGGGTGTGACACAGCTTCTCGTCATGCAGTTCGATGCAGGCTTGCACGCCATTGAGACGGAGATCCGGCTCTCGCTGTGCCAGCACCGGCAACCTGACCTCCAGAGTGATGAAAGTACCGAGCCCAGGGGCGCTCTCCAGCCGGATCTCGCCCCCCATCAAGGTGGCCAGGGTCTGGCAGATGCTCAGACCCAAGCCAGTACCACCATAACTGCGGGTGGTGGAGCTCTCCGCCTGCTCAAAGGCATTGAAGATCCGGTCACGCGCTTCGGGTGTCATGCCAATGCCGCTGTCGCGCACACCGAAACGCAATTGCTGTTGCCCCTCCCTCTGTGCCAGAAGTTGCACCGAAATCTCGATAAAGCCCCGCTCAGTGAACTTGATGGCATTGCTGACAAAGTTCAAGAGGATCTGACGCAAACGCAGCACATCACCGCTTACCCGGGCCGCCACACCGGCATCCGCCCAGAGATAGACGCGTAACCCCTTGCGGTGCACCTCGCTCACCGTCATGGTCAACACACTGTCGAGCAGATCCCGGACAAGAAACGGGGCCTGTTCGAGCTGCATCTTGCCCGCCTCTAGCTTGGCGAAGTCGAGCACGTTGTCGAGCAACGCATGCAACCCTTGGGCACCGCGGTTGATAACCTCCACCATTTGGCGTTGATCCTGCGTCAGATCGGTAAAGGTGAGCTGTTCCGCCATACCTATGATGCCATTCATGGGGGTACGGATCTCGTGGCTCATGGTAGCCAGAAACTCCCCTTTCATGGCCGCCGCCGATTCCGCCCGCTCTTTCGCTCTGGCCAGTGCCAGCTCCACCTGCCGACGTCTGGTAATTTCCTGACGAAGGCGCCAATAGGCGATGCAGATAACCAGGATAAAGAGGGTTATACCAGACCCCAACGGGATCAGTGTGCGCATCAGCTGCTGCCATGGCACCCCCTCGCTGTAGTTCAATGCCAACCAGGTATTGCGGATCTGCCGTCGCTCCTTGTCGCTCATGCTGGCCAGCACCCGATTGACCAAAGGCAAGAGAGGGGTATAAGGCTCACGTACCGCCACCACCAGCTCATCCTTGAAAGGAGAGGGAGCCGCAATATTAAGCTGGTCTTCAAACTGCTCCGCAATAAGCCGTGACACCACCACCAGATTCCCGATATAGGCATCCCCCTTCCCGGCGGCAACCGCCGCCAATCCCTCGCTGGCGTTGCTTGTCACCTTAATTGTTACATCCGGTAACAGCGCCTTGATCTGCGGAATTAACATGCCGTCTGTCAACAGCAGGCGCTTGCCTGTCAGGTCCGTGATATCTCCGATGGTGGGCGTCCCGCTTGCCGTCACCAGTACCATGGGAAATGATGCGAAAGGCTGGCTGGCATGCCAACCTATCAACCTATCGATGATGCGTGTTGGCAACACAACAAGATCGACATCATGATGCAGCAACTGTTGTTGAAGATCAGGCCAGCTCTGCACCGGCGCCTTGCTGTAAGCCAAGCCAAGCTTCTCTTGCAGCAGCGCCAGATAGTCAACTGCCATTCCAACCAGATTGTCATCTCTGTCGCGATAGTAGAACGGCATCCAACCGGGGCTCAATCCCAACTTCAATGGTGGCAAGGCCGACAACCATGCTCGCTCATCAGGGCGCAGCAAAAAATTACTGTGACCCATAAAATTGGGAACCAGGTTCTCCCCCAACCAGCGCTTCTCCAGCTCGCTGCGGGTCTCTACCGTCAACGCCTGAATGGCAGTATTAAGCCGGGTAGAGAGTGTTTTATTCTGGCTAGCAACACCAAGATGAAGGGTCTCCATCAACAGGGGGGACTGTGCCACAACAGCCAGCGCAGGATGACGCTTGATAAACAGGTTGGCTACATACAGATTGCCGATATAGGCATCGGCTCGCCCTTGCTCCACCGCCTGCAGTGCACTGCGCGTATCTAAAAAGAGCCGTGGGGTAACCTTCGGATAGTGCAGCTTGACCAGCTTCTCCGTCATAAAGCCCTTTTCGATGGCAATGCTCGCAGACTGTAATCGGCTCACGTCGCGAAAGAGGGCACTATCCTGACGCACCACTACCACTGTCGGTGAGGTGTAATAGGGCAAACTGTAAGTAACACATGGGCGTCCCTCAGCATTAAAGGCATCGAGCAAGATATCAATCTTGCCACTACAAATATCAGCATACATGGCATCCCCATCTGGATAGGCATGCCAGGCAATCCGGTAATCCAGTTTTTTAGCTAATTGCTCCATTAATTCCACGCTGAATCCGGAGGCAACCTTACCATCCCACCGCTGAAAAGGAGCCCATCCTCCTGCTAATATACCGACTTCAATAGTGGATACTTCAGGCAGCTCGGAGGCCAGTAATACAGGTGCAAAGAATAAAGAGAATCCAACAATAATGGTAAACTGACTGAGCAATGACTTTATTGAGCAACATATCGACATAGTGGTTTACATATTTTTACAAATCAGTGCATGCACACAAAAATGGTATGTACGGTAGTATATCAACGTCGGCTTTGATAGCCTTAATTTCACTAATTACATTAATTGAGACTCATTTATGACCTTCAAAGTTATACTTACTGATGATCATCCATTGATTTTAACTGGTATCCGTAGCCTGATTGAAAGAATAACCCCACATTGTGATGTGGTAGCCGAGGCATATAGTGTTTCTGATTTGTATATTTTATTAAGTAAACAGCCATGTGACTTGCTGATAACCGATTTCAGCATGCCGGGTGATAGTCGCAGTGATGGCTTGGTCATGATACAAAATTTGCGCAGAGAATATCCCCATCTGGCAATCATCGTGCTGACACAACTGCATAACAATGCAATATTACAGGCTCTGCTTCAATCTGGAATCCGTGGCCTGATATTAAAAAAATCTGTTATCACTGAGTTATCAGAAGCCATTCACCAGGTGCTTCTTGGCCACACTTATATAGGTAAGTCTGTTAAAACCTTGCTGACCGAGGCCGGACTATCCCGTCACACCGAGATCACCCCGCTTACACCAAAAGAGAGCGAGGTAGTGCGTTTGCTGGCCAGTGGTATGTCGGTCACACAGGTAGCAGAACACTTGAGTCGCAGCGTGAAGACCATCAGTACACAGAAAAAGAGTGCCATGATGCGACTAGGCTTGCAAAGCGATAGTGAACTTTTTAAGTATGCCAATGAGTATGGGTTATGTTAACATTGTATTGAGATCCATAGTTTAATCAACAGCTACAAACTATATATCCAGTAGCCTATTAAAATCCAAAATACAATGTTGTCATTTACCATATAATTAAATAAGAACGTCAATCATAATGGTTATGTCACCTTTATAACGACTCCCGGGACGTTTCATCATCTCACTCAATTGCCACCCAGTTATTTCAAACTTGAATGGTCTTTCCTCACCAGATAAAACAGTATGCCCACTGAAATTTTCATGTTTACTTGCATATATTGGCCACAACCTTCGATTAATTCCTGTTGCATATACGCGAACAATTGCCGAATGATTTTTTTCATTTTTAATCATGCAGTCATCCCCTACTTGATTTAAATATTGACATTTTACTTTCACATTATACTTTGCTGAAGTCCATATTCTGGCTGATAGTGTAGCCTCCAATTTTTCTGGAATACCACGGTTATTTCTATGTATCCAGTCGTGCCATCCCCTTGGGGGCTGTAACTCTACTCGATTTCCATTCATCGGGAACATGATTTTGAACTGATGATTAACCACAAGAGTAATGTTTATTAAAAGAACATTATCAGAATAAATTCCATTACCCAGACTGATATCGCCATCTTTGCCAATAGATAATTCAAGACTGCCTTTATATTTACCGTTAGGAATGTTAATAGGGGACGGAGGCTTTATTGCGAACCCAAATAAAACCGCCTTGACAACACCACTTGATAACACAGAGGCTTTTGTATGACATCTGTTTCCCGCAGAACCTTGCCATAATACCATCCACTCACTCGTACTTTTCCCGCCTTCCATGTATTTATCAATCTGATTACATCCTCCAATTATACTTGACAGTTTATTGTTAAAAAATTGCCTGCCGATATCAGGGTCAACATTCGTACTATAATGAATACCTATGGTTTTTGGTAGAAATGATACCGTGTATTTATCACCACTCTCTGAAGTTAGTACCACATTTCTTTTCCTCGGTATTTCCAGATAAGTAAACGCATCCTTCGGATCTGAAAATTTTTCCTTGGTCGTACGTAGCATATCCATACTGATAGGGAAAAATAAATTATCTAGGGGGAGTACACCACTCACACAATTGTAATTAAGCACCCCTGATGCACCTTGACTACATTTTGTGGTGCTATTAAAGGAGTCACCATTAATGTCGTATGACTGTGGTGTATACTCGGCTGTCACTTCGATAGTTTTTGCAGAAACATTTAACGACAATAATAACAACGTTATTGCAATATAGACGCAAATAAACGTGTCACCACCTAGATAAAAATGACAGTTTTTAAGATTCATTATTTTGTTAATGCCTGATTCTGATTGGCCATTTGCCACGATGAACATGTCAACTCTCCTAGCATGATAATATCTATTTCTTCCATGCGCTCCTTGTCGCCCATCGAACGCCAGCAATAGAGAGTGCCATTTTGTTCCACACTAAACTCCGGCTGTCGCCGACTCGACTCCAGAGCAAAAAAACCGTCGTTTTCAGTAAATGTCCGTCCAATGGGGTTACTGACCATGGCGCCACGCAGCGGCCGGTTTTGCTCGTCCAGCAGGCGACCAATCACAGTAACGGTACTCACAGCATTCACCTGTCCATAACCCACCCCGCCGCGATTAAGGTGATAGGGGAGCACACTGGGTTTGATGGTGAGTGGTGTCCCTTCGTGGTCGGCCATCTCCAATTGTAAGGAGCCACTTTGCAAGGCTGGCACAGAGACCAGATGGCGACCGGGCCCCAGTGTCTGCACCCCGCCACTATCGTTACTGACCCTAATACGCGCCGCCTCGTCATCGGCGTCGATATCGAGGATCATCGCCGCCTCATTACCCATGCCGCTCATATCGCGGGAACCGAGAGCCACCTCTCCTGCCCGCCCCAGTGCCACCGTGCTTTCCAGATTGATTCCACCTGTCACCTCACCGTTATAGGAGGAGTGCTGAGCATAAAGATCCCCGCCCAGCCAAGGTGCCGCGAAGCGGCCATAGCCGGACAGACCAGTACCATAACTATCATGCGTGCTGCCGACTCTCACCTGGCTAAGCGGTCCCCACTCCACCTGCTGTTGATAGTTGAGATTGGCGCTGCGCTGAGCGCCGCCTGAACGGGAGGTATTACTGCCCAGCCCCAGCGACAGCTGTCTATCAGCCCCCCCAAGGTTGACGGTCAGACTCAGCGTGCTACCGCGATCCCGCTGCTGCGCCGTGCTCTCGCTACCGGGACGATCGAACAGGGTCACGCCCCAGGTTACCCAACGCCCCCACAACCGATCGCTATAGTGCCACCCCACATCAGCACCGTTACCACGACCAGACTGGTGAGAAACATAGATACCGAGGGAGCCCCACTTTTCCAACGATTGCTGCAACGACAGGCTGGAGGTGGTGCTAGTCTCACCCTGCTTACGCAGGTTGCGCGAATGGCTGGCCACCAGACTACTGTTACCATGCCAGTAGATCCCCTGCAGATCGTAACCCCACCCCATATCGATACTCTGGTTGACAGAGGCAAAGCCATGGAGCTGGCTGCTAGCCTGCCAGTCGAGCGAAATGGCGTTCTGGACCCGTCTATCCACATACTGGCTACCCGCTCCCACCACCAACGAGGGAAGCAGCAGATGGTTAACGGCAATGCCACCACTGGCCCCTTCCAGATCACTCTCCCCCTGCCGTTCCAACCAGCGGGTCTGGCGTCCGGCAAACAGGTTAAATCGCCACGGTTCCTCCGGCGTCTGCCAGTTGGAAGGTTTGTAGACCATCTCGCGCCAACGGCGGCTCTCTTGGCCATCCTCCAGCAGCCGCAGCTCCACCTCATAGATGCCACTAGGGAGCGAGCGGGTATCGAGCGCCTGCAAGCCAGCAATCACCGGCTGTGACTGGATAAGGTTGCCATCACGATAGATCTCCACCATGCCGGGCCGTGCTGGCGCGACCTGGATCGGAGCCAAGCTGGGCACTCCGCGCTCTCGACGCAACAGATCCGAACTACCCCACATAACCCCAAGTACTGTGGGCGTTGCACCACTGTAGTAGTTCGGCTGTCGCACCAATCCCTGCGCTGTGGGAAAAAAGAAACCAAGGCGATAAAAATTGGCCTCATGGAGCCGTTCTCCATAGACCTGAGCTATCCCCAGATCAGTTGGCCCACCCTCTTGCCAGGTGGCATCCCCCTCCATAAAAGGGGTCCACTGTCCCCAGCTCCCCTCCAACTGCAGGTTGTAGTGTCCATTGCGCTGGCTGCCCTGCACCAGGTTCAGCTGGTTCTGGACAAGCAACCCCTTGCTTTCCTGGGGCGAAACCATAAAGCGCTGATCCCGTGCCCCCCGCTCCACCTGAGAAGTCAGCACCGAGAGCTGGGACTCTTCCAGGCTGTATTGCAGTCCCAAGATTCCTTCTTGGCAGCCTCGGCCACACTCACCGAGCGGCATTTTTTTTCCCAGCCTGCTCAACCAGCGTTCACGCGCCCCCTCGTCAAAATCGCTATCCTGCACATCCACCAGCGATAGCAGTTGTACCGAGTTATCCCGCCCCAGCAGCACTTCACCATCCCCCAGCAACCGACCGTCGACGGTAACACGCACCATCAGGGGCACACCAAAAAAGTGCTCTTCAAATCCCTCCGGTAATTGCTGTGCCTGTTTCAACAGCAATACAGGATCTCCTGCCAACACCAACCAGGGAAAAAAACCGAGCGAGAGGAGAATAAAACGAATCATTACGTCACTCCCGAATGCATTTCATCTCAATAAAAGAGGGGCCTGTGGCCCCCCGAATATTCATCTCAAGCTTTCGGTGGTGCGTCTGACTCAAACATCATGCTGACTATCCCCTGATAGTTACCCGGCTTGTAACCACCAGTTGGCGCAGCAGCGGGAATAATCTCGAGCCCGACCTGTCTACCTGTCTTGGCATCAGCCTGATTCAGCAATTCCGATGATGTAGTGGTCAACGCTACCCCCCCAACTTTGACTGTCAAGCCGATGCTATCCTTACCACTGGCCATAGTCGCGGGATAGACCAGATAACCCTTGATGGGGCCAAGCGAACTCTTCATCTCCAACTGCTTGGTCAACGGTTCCAACTTCTGGCTAAAGGGGTTAAAAGACAGTTTTTGTGGAGTATTCATCCAGTCCCCTACTGGCTGTACATAAAAGTTTTCGGTCGGGATCTGCGCCGTCACCGTCACCGTATGTTCGACTCGTTCGACAGCCATCAGATAACCACTTGCCAGCAGCAGAACGGGGGCGAACCATAACATCTTCATAATCACTCCTTATTGTGAGACTTTTCTTGTGAAATACCGACACTCAGGCTTTGAACTCCTTGAATATCGATTTATTACCTTCGAGCAGTTCAAAACGAACCGTCTTGGTGGCATCTTTGCTGAGCCGTTTTTTAACGCCGGGCAGCAGATGTACTTTCTCCGGTCGACTACATGAGGTTTCCTTTCTGTCACACAGTTCCAGATAATCGAGAATCACGGTGGAATTGCCTCGGTTCTCCACATATAGAGCTCCGTTGTCACGGTCAATCCGGGTGTCATAATGAGGCTCTTTGGGGGCGACAAATAAAATGGTGCCAAAACCGGTCATTATGCTGACACCGGCACTGACTTGCTGATTAAGAGACAATGTGGTTATTTCATCTCCCTGTGGTTTGGCCGGAACAAAACGCACACGAAAATAGCGCTCCCGCTCACGCCCCCCCATATATATAAAGCGGGTAGCTTGTGAGCCACCAGCAGGAATAATCAACCTGGACGGGCTGGTCACCAGTTGGCGAACACCCTCCTCTGGTAGGGACTGCTCCTTTGGCTGCCCGTCGTCCCCATATACAATTTCGGCCAAGTTGATTTTGACAAAAGCCGTTTCATCGCCGAGATTACGAACTCTTTTTAGCTGAGTGTTCTTTTCTGCTGACATGTAGTCATATAAAGTACCAACACTGATATCAGGCGATGCAAAAACGTTACCGCTAAATATTAAAAATAACGCAAGAAATCTATTCATTGACATTAAACCCAGCAAAAGCAAGGAGAAAAATAGGATTAGGAAGTATGTGCAACATTGAAAGATTCAAACCGAAAGATTCAACCCAAGCTCAACAACCCATCTCCTAGCCAGTCTAGACAACCAGCACACCATAATTAATAGGAATATTCTGATACAATCAGAATATATTTCGCCAACATTCAGACTATTCCTACAGCGGTTCTTTAAAAACATCCTGTATTATTCATCCCCATTTCTTAAACAGGTAAGTGCCGTGTTTGCATTTCAAGAAGAGTACCCAATTAGTGACATGGCAAGCATCGCGGCCGCCGAGCTTGCTGTGCCGTTTTATCAGCCGATCATCGGTCGGGATCATCAGGTCAAGGGTTATGAGGTACTGGCCAGACGTTGGGAGCCGGCCCAGCAGAGCTATCAGGGCATCGACTTTGCCTCCCTCAGTGAGGAGCAATCCCTGCATCTGGACATCGTCATGCTCAGGGCCATCATGCGAGATCTACCGACCCTGGCGCAGGCCGGACCCTATTTTCTTTCCATCAATCTCAACCCAACCCTGAACAGCCCCACCTATCAGAACCTGTTGCTGCTGGTGTTGATGCAGGCGCGCAAACTGGGGATCGAGGTCTGGTTCGAGGTGCTGGAACAGGCCCCGCTGCAGCGGCAGCACAGGGCGCTGATCGAGGTACTGCGCAGCCATGGTGCCCATATCGCCTGCGATGACTTTGGCACCCTGGAGTGCAACTTCCAGCGCATGCTGGCGCTGCCCTATGAGATCATCAAGCTGGATCGCTCTCTGCTGCTGCAAGCCAGCAAGACGCCCCACGCCCTGCGCATGCTGACCGGTCTGGTGGAGTACCTGCAGCGGCTCGGCATGAAGGTGGTGTGCGAAGGGGTCGAAACACTGCAGCACATCGAGACAGCCAACCGCCTCGGTTGTGACTATCAGCAAGGCTACGCCTACGCCATGCCCTCCCCCCTCTCTCGCTGGGCCTGAACCGCCCATTTTTGGCAGCCGACTCGCGCCAG
>Ga0224722_1002088_pt1 | contig 10734 bp, 11 predicted proteins | sample Balambano_FR1_Me_FD_161646 | JGI IMG/M metagenome (GOLD analysis project Ga0224722, IMG submission 161646) | Freshwater sediment microbial communities from Lake Towuti, South Sulawesi, Indonesia - Balambano_FR1_MetaG | ecosystem: Environmental > Aquatic > Freshwater > Lake > Sediment | place...
TCCGGCGCCACCTGGTGCCCGCCGCCGCCCGCATGCCCACCCTGTTCGACGCCGCGGTGCGTCAACTGGCGTGACACCCGGGTCAGCCGCCCGGGCGGCCGAGAGCCAAGACCACGGCGTACCCAGCCGCCATCAGCAGAAGGCCGGGGAACAGCAGCCGGCCGTGCCGCCACACGGCCAGGGCGCCGAGCGCGACGAGCTGGGCGAGCAGGACCACCAGCCCGGTCGGGCCGAGGTCAAGCCCCAGCGTCAGTAGCACCGCCGCGACGGCAAGCAGGACGACGACGCCGATCCGCGCGCCGGCATCGCCGAGCCGGGCGGCCAGCCCACCCCGGCCCACTCCGAGGTCCGACACGACGTCACCGGCGGTGTTGGCCAGGTGGGCGGCGACGCCGAGGACGGCCGCAGCCCCAGTGAGCCACCACGGGACCGTTGTGTCGGGCCGGGCCACTGCGCCGACGACCGACGGCACCAGGCCGAACGCGACCGCGTAGGGCACTGGTGACCACACCGTGTCCTTGACGCGCAGGTTGTAGGCCCACGCCATGATCAGGGCCACCGTGTGCCCGACCGCGGCGGGCCCGGGGAGCCAGACGAACGAGGCGATCACCGCCGCAGCCAACGCCACCCAGGCCAGACGCCGGAGCTCGGCCGCGGTGACCCAGTGTCGGGCCACCGGCTTCGCCGTCCTGCCTGCTGCGATGTCGGCTGCGGCGTCGACGGCGTCGTTGCACCATCCGACGGACAACTGACCTAGCAGGACACAGCCGGCGAGCGCGCCGACCGCGGCAGCCGGGGCGCCGGCCGCCGCCGCGAGCCCGGCAACCGCGACGCTCACCGCGAGCGTGGGGCCGAGGTGAGCCGCCAACGCCAACCCCGCCGCCCGCGTCGCGAGCGACACCGGCGCCCCAGGAGACGGGGGCTGTTGATCGCGGCCCACGCGACGATCCTGCCCCCCAGCAGGGGCGGCGCCTGCGGCGGGCGCACAGCCCCCGCCCTCGCGACCTTCCTCACCCGCTGTCCGACAGTGATTGACTGCTCGTCGTACCACGTTCTCTCAGTTCGCGGCTGAGATGCACCCCAGTTTGTCATGATTCATCCGAGGACTCTGGATGAGAACGTGGTACGACGGACACCCCCCCAGGCGAGGAGGGCTCATCATCGCCCTCCAGGCGAACACGTGTCGGCAGTGACCGCCGAGGCAGCAGGCTCAGTCCTGCGCCGACCTGGCCCGCTGGAGCGCCAGACGCTGCTCGGTGAGCTTGTGCACCCGGTACGGCGTCCGGGTTCGCAGCGCCAGGTCGAAGATCCCTCGCCGCTGCACATCGAGCACCGAGAACAGCTGAGCAACGGCCCACACGGCGAAGCCGGCGGTACCCACCAGGGCCCGGGCCAGGGAGCGGCCGAACCCGAGCCCGTGTCCGTCCTGCCGCACCACGACCACGCCGGCCAGCCACTCGCCCAGCGTCCGTCCGGCCAGCCACCAGCAGAGGGTCAGATAGGTCGGCAGCAGGACGGCCGCGACGACCGTCAAGCTGCCGACCAACCACGCCGGCGCTTGCGTGAACAAGGCGTCGACCAGCGCGATGGTCGCGCTCAGCGCCTGGGTGGCGACGAAGGACACCACGCCGGCGTCCACGGCCAGCGCCGTTCCACGGCTGACCAGCCCGGCGTGTGAGCGCCGGCGCCCGATCGGGACCTCCGCCGCCGGCTCGATGAGTTCCACCGGGCGCCGCCGAGCCACCCACCGCAAGAACCGCTCGGCCACGTCGTCCGCCTCCGCCAAACCGGAGCGGAGCCGCTCGAGCGCGTCGATCAGCAGGCCCTGGCTCTGCTCGCGGATCAACTCGCGCAGCTTGGGGTCGTCGACGATGTCGTCGAGGATCGCCGGCACGACGTCGGCGCGGATCTTGGGCAGCAGCCCGTCGATGATGGCCGGCGCGGTGGTGTCGACGATGTGCCGGGTGACGCCGTCGACAACAGAGGGCACCAGCTCGGCCTCGAGGTGGGGGCGCAGCCGCTGGAGAATCTCCGGAAGCAGCCGGTCGACCAGCTCCGGCGTGATCCCGTCGACCACCTGCGGCACGGTCACCTCGACCAGATGGGGGACGACGTCGTCGATCACCTTCGGCACGGTCACCTCGACGAGGTACGGGGTGAGGCCGTCGATGAGCTCCGGCGCGACCACGTCAATGAGGTGCGGCAGGACCGCGTCGACGATCCGTGGCACGGTCTCCTGAGCCAGGTAGGGCTCCAGATCCTCGATGATGCTGCGGGTCGGGTCGACCACCACGACCTCGCGGGCGGTGGCCCGCATCGACGAGACCGCGCGCCCGAGCAGGGAGCGGTCCTCGCGGCGCACCTCGGTCAGCTCGTCGTCGGACACTGACCCAGGCTAGGGCCGACGGCCTGGACGTGGGGGGACCTGAGAGCGCTCACCGCCCGGCCCACCACCGGGCCTGACCTCTGCACCGCGACGGCTCAGGCGGCGGCGCGCACCCAGTGCCGGAATTGCTCGGGCACCCAGTGCAGCCACTCCGACTCGCGCGCGTCACGCCGAGTTCGTGAGGGGGCGGCAGCACGCCGGAGCGTGACGACGAAGTCCTCGTGCAGGACATCGCCGACGTGGCAGCGCCACTGTCGACCCGGCCAGGTCAGCGACAGCGCCCCCGCTGCCGGCTCGTAGCAGGCGGTGTACAGCGTGCCGAACCCGCCGGCGTAGTCGGTGGACCGCAACGGAGGTTCCAGCATGGCCGCGACGACGTCGCCCGCGGCCCGACCGTCGCTCGCCGCGTCGGCCAGGGCCGCCAGACGCTCTCGGCTGCGGTACCGCGCGGCGTGCTCGGGCCACCGGACGCCGTCCTGGTGGTTGGTGGTGGCCCGGTCGGCGACCACCCGAGGCTGGCGGGCCGGGCCGAGGAACACCGTCGCGTGGGAGGCAGCCCGGTCCAGCAACGTAATCGAGTACGCCGCCTGCACGGGCACCCGGCGCAGTACCTCGACGGCGTCGGCCACGGTGGTACAGGTCTCCAGGACGTGCCGGAGCACCATCGGCATCGCGAACCCCGGCCCCGTCTCCCTCCGGCCACCGAAGGCCAGTGAGGCCGCCAATCCGTCGGCGTTCATCCCGTCGACCAGCCCCCACAGGACGTCGGCCACCCCGACGACCGGCCGCACGAAGTCGGTAGCCAGGAGGACACCGTCGGCGAGGTCCGGGTGCCAGTCGTAGTTGCGCACCAGGGCCGACGATGCCCCCGCGACGGGGCCGACCACCGCCTGCGAGCAACCGCGTACCACGGGTGGGGTGCCGAATCCGGACAGCAGTCGAGCGTCGACCACGTCTGCGGCGACGGCATCGACGACGCGACGCCACCACGGCAGCATCGCCGGGAGGTGCTCGGCGAGCGCTTCCCGGCACGCCGCGAGCGAGGGCCGCGCTGCGTCACCATCCGCGAGGTACCACCGCCGGTACGCCGCCCGCCGAGCGCCGTAGAGGTCGGCCAGCACCGGCCCTGGGCTGACCTCGCTGCGGGCCTGCCACGACATGCGGACCTCGCCCGACGGCGCGTCGCGCCAGCCAGCCCAGTCGCCGACCTCCGCCTCCGCCTCTGCCTGCCACGACACGTCCCAGACCATCGCCGCACTCTCGCCGGACCTGACGCCGGCGTCAAGAACCGTCGGGCGCGTCGGGCCGGGCCGGCAACGGAACCCTCACAACGCCACGAATCGGACCCTGCCGTCGGCCAACGACTCCGGGGCCAGCCGAACCCGGGCAGTACTGCCCAACGGCAGCGCCGGGTGGCACCGGGCCACCACCGCCGGGTTCGTCACTGCCACCTCGCACCGCCCCCGCTTCTCGTCGGTCTCGACGACGACCCCGGTCATCGTGCGCTGGGCGTGGCGTCGCATCACCGCGACCTCGACCGCGTCGAGCACCTGCCGCTCCACAGCCCTCGCGCGACTCGTCCCGGCCTGCATCTGGTCGGGGAGCCCCCGCAGCGCTGCGGTCGCCCACTCCGGGGTCGGCCGACCTGCCGCTGCGGCGAGGCACACTTCGTTGACGAACCGGTCGACCAGCCGCCGCAGCGGTGCCGTGCAGTGGGCGTACGGGGCGGCGATCGCGGCGTGGGTGAGCGGGGGCGGCGCCGGCTCCGGCGCGGGCCCTGGCGCAGGCTGGGACACGTCAGTGGCGACGCCAGTCGAGTCGCCTCCGTTCGGGCTGTCCCCGACCACGGTGTAGCTGGCGCCGCGGAACAGCGACGCCGCCTCGTTCAGGAACGCCACCTCCGTCGGGCTGAGCTCGGGCCCGATGGTGGCCAGCAGCTCGCCGTAGGACACGTCCGTCGGCCAGTCGACCTGCAGCCCCGCGGCCACCCGGCGCAGTCGGCGCACGTCACGCTCGTCCGGGGGTGGCATCGTGCGCAGCACCCCGCTGCCCACGTCGAGCATGAGCCTCGCCGCAGCCCGCCCCGTGAGCAACGACAATTGCGCGTTGTGCTGCTCCACCGGCAGCGGGTTGCGGTAGCCGAGCCGATAGCCGCCCGGGCCCTCCTCGATCTCCTGGGCCGGCAACGGCAGGCTGGCGCCACCGCGGGCCAGCTCGGCCGCGGCGAGCAGCGCGCCGACGTCAGGCAGGAGCGCCACCATGTCGTCGGTGGTGCCCGCCTCAAGGGCCGCCTGGACGTCGGGGTACCCCAGCTTGGCCCGGCTGCGGACCCATGCCCGCTCCACGTCGACCTCGGTGATCTCCCCCAAGTCGTTGATGCCGATGCTCCACAGCACCGCCGGCCGCGGCCCGTCCGGCCAAAGCGACGCCGCCTGCTCGCTGAGCACCGGAGGGTGCAGCGGCACCCTGGTGTCAGGGCAGTACAACGTGACGACACGGCGCCACGCCTCCTGAGCGACGGCGCCGTGCGGGTCGACGAACGCGGCAACGTCGGCGATCGCGTACCGGACCAGGTAGCCGCCGCCGTTGCGTCGCTGCAGGTGGAAGGCCTGGTCCAGATCGGTGGACGATGGCGGGTCGAGCGTGACGAACGGGATGTCCGTGCGGTCCTGCGTGGGCTGCCGCGGCGCGGTGGTCGCCCGCTCCGCCTCGGCCAGGACCTCGTCGGGAAAGGCGGCCGGCAGCGCTTCCTGCTCGCGGATGCGGTCGAACTCGCGGTGCAGCGCGGACCGGTCGCTGATCCTCGCTCGCAGGACGCGGCTGGGCACGGCACTCCAGAGGGTCGGGGATCCCTAGTCTGCCGTCGCGCCGGGCACCTCGGGTAGGGAACGGTCCGGCTCCGAGGCCCGCGCCGTCCCGAGCACCACCGCGCTGGCCTGGGCCACCTCGTCGAGCAGGTCGACGCCGTACGTCGGGCCACCGGCCCCGAGGTAGCCCGCCAGGCGTCGTCGCCCTCGCTCCAACAGACGTCGCGCCCCGATGTCGTTGCCGCGCGCCGCGTGGGTCCGGGCCACGTACAGCTGCGCCAACCCCTGCCACAGCTCGCGTTCGGCGTCGGGGCCGGCCTTCCAGCGCGCCTCGGCGACCTCGTGCGCGGCGAACGGCCGCCCTGCAGCGAGCAGTCGTCGGATCTCGGCGACGGTCTGCTCCGGGGGCAGCGGCTCCTCGCTCACCGGCTCGACCCCGGCGCTCCCGTAGGGCAGCGGCCGGCCAAGCTCATCGCGCGGACGCGCCTGCCGTGGGCGGCCCTCGTCGTCACGGTCTCGACGTTGGGGCGGCTGCAGCGGCTCGTCCGTCATAGGGCCGACGGTACGGCCGCGTGCCGGGGCGTGGCCGGTGGCGGCTCTGCGCGCAGCCAGCACTGGTCGAGAGCGCCTGCTGGCCTTTGTCGCTCAGGCCGTCCCGACCGTCGCCTCCTCGCTAGGCTCCGGCTGGGTCGCCGCGGCGACGACGTGCACCGGCCCGTCGGCCGAGCGGCCAGGAGAGGAGACGCCCCGTGGAGCTCGCCGAGCGTTTCACCGCGGCCACCGAAGCGGTGAACGGCCTGTCCAGCGATCCCGGCAACGAGGCCAAGCTGCGTCTGTACGCGTTGTACAAGCAGGCCACCGCCGGTGACGTGTCCGGGAAACGGCCGGGCATGCTCGACATGGTCGGGCGGGCCAAGTACGACGCGTGGGCCCAATGCCAAGGCATGAGCAGCGACGAGGCGATGACGGCGTACGCCGACCTGGTCGACTCGCTGGTGGCCGAGCACGGGTGAGCAGCCCCTGCGGATGATCCGAACTTCGCGGTTCGGCGGACACCCGGTGCGGCGGCGGAGCAGGATCGGAGCGTCCAGGCACTCCGCCGGAGTTGGACGGCGGGGGCACACGGTCGACTCGTAGGAGGACCCCATGGGCAGCGTTGCCCGCATCAGCCAGATCAGCTCGCGCTCCGAGACCAGCATCCAGGATGCCGTGGAGTCCGGCGTCGCGCGCGCGAGCGCGACGTTGCGCAACGTGTCCGGCGCCTGGGTCAAGAGCGTGAAGGCCGAGATCACCGACGGCCGCGTCACCGCGTGGCAGGTGATCATGGAGGTCACCTTCGTCCTCGACGACTGACCTCGCCGCGACGCGCCGCGGGTAGCGGGCGCCACGTCCACAGCGGAGGGCGTGGGATTCGAACCCACGAGGACGGAGAGGGCCCCGCCCTAGAACTTTTCAAGAGTTCCCCGTTCGGCCACTCCGGCAGCCCTCCACGGTCGACACCATGGTGCCAGGCGAGGGTGAGGTCCGGGCCAGACGTCTGGACGGCCGCGCCGTGCACGGCCACGATGCCCTCATGCAGAGGCTGGGGTCGCGGCCATGACGTCGACGCCGCCGCTGGAACCCCTCCGGCGCGCCGTCGCCGACCTTGAGGCGGCGCTCGCGACGCCGGTGGCGGCGCCCGGGTGGCGCGCACAGGTCGGGGAGCAGCTCGCCCACCTCGAGGTGGCGTTCGCCGAGCAGACGCAGCTCTCTCGGGCACCGGGGGGCTGGGTGGCGACGGTGCTGGAGGGTGCCCCGCGCCTCGGCGTCGCGGTCCGTCGGCTCACCGACGAGCAGGCAGCCCTCGGCGGGCAGTTGGCCGACTTGCGGCGGGACGCGGCCGACGACGCCGGCTCGCCAGTGCAGCTGCGCGAGCAGGTCACCCGCTTCCTGGGCCGCCTGGTGCGACACCGGCACCGCGCATCGGACCTGCTCTACGAGGCGATGGCGCTCGACCTGGGCGCCGGCGACTGACCCCAGGGGGCCCAACTGAGGCTGCAGCACGCGGCTTGACGCCCACGTGCCGATGCCACGCGGCGGATCCGGTCGCGCTAGCGTCCGCACGTGACTGGCCCCTACACGCTGGCGGTGGACTGCGGCGGCAGCGGGCTCAAGTGCCTGGTGCTCGATGCCGACGGGGAGCCGGTGACGGGCCGAGTGCGTGTCCCGACCCCATACCCGCTCCCGCCGTCGTTGTTCGTGTCGACGCTGCTCGAGCTGGCCAGCGCCGTGGACCACCGCTACGACCGGGTGTCGGTGGGCCTGCCGGGGCTGGTGCGCGGTGGCGTCGTCTACGCCACCCCGCACTACGTCACGCAGGACGGCCCATTCACCCCTCGTCGCGACGACCTGGTGCAGGCGTGGTCGCGGCTGGACGTCCAGCGCCTGCTGGGCGAGGCGTTCGCCGCGCCCACCCGGGTGCTGAACGACGCGGAAATCGCCGGCCTGGCGGTGATCGAGGGTCGCGGCTACGAAGTGATGCTCACGTTCGGCACTGGCATGGGTTTCGCCCACTTCGACGACGGACGGCTGCTGCCCAAGCTGGAGATGTCGCACGCCCCGTTCCGGAAGGGGCAGACCTACGACCAGCACCTCGGCGAGCACGAGCGGCGACGGCTGGGCAAGCAGCGCTGGACCAAGCGGGTCGAGCGGGCAGTCCGAGCACTGCAACCGGCGCTGTGGTGGGACCGGCTCTACCTCGGCGGCGGCGGCGCCAAGCACCTGACCGGCCCGGTTGGTGGCGCCCAGGTGCAGGTCGTCACGAACACCGTGGGCCTGCTCGGTGGCGTCCGCCTGTGGGACGGCCGCTTCAGTGTTGGGGGGCGCTGACCTGCCAGCGCCGGTTGGCCAGCGAGGGGTTGCGGCGACGAGCCGCGCTCACCTCGTCCAGGTCCAGCCGCACCTGCCGGTGCCCCGGCCCGTCGTCCAGGGCGGCCACCACGTGTCCCATGGGGTCGACCGCGAGCGACCGGCCGCAGTAGCGAGGTGCCGGCTGGCCGACGCCGACGACGAACACCGTGTTCTCGATGGCCCGCGCCTGCAGCAGCGTCGTCCAGTGCGCCAGCTTGTCCGGCCCCGGCAGCCACGCCGCCGGCACCAGGAGCACCTCGGCGCCGGCGTCCACCAGCACCCGCGCCTGCTCCGGGAAGCGCAGGTCGTAGCACGTCATGATGCCGACGGGAACGCCGGCAACCGGGACGACGCACGCCTCCAGGGGGCCGGGCTGCAGCCGGTCGCTCTCCCGGTAGCCGAACGCGTCGTACAGGTGCACCTTGCGGTACGCCGCGAGCAGCCCCACCGGGTCGACCGCGACCACCGTGTTGACGGGCCGGTCGCCGGGACTTGGCGGAGCTTCGAGCATGCCGGCCACGACGACGGCGTCCAGCTCGGCGGCCACGGCACGCACCGCGTGCACGAACGGCCCGTCCAGCGACTCGGCGTCCGGGGCGACGTCGTCCCTGGGACGGCCCAGGTCACGCTGCACCGCCTCGGGCAGCACGAGCAGGTCCACCGGCCCCTGCGCCGCCGCGGCGCGACACGCCTCCGGTACGGCGCTGCGCGCCTGTACGGGGTCGCGCGAGCCGGCCACCTGCACCATGGCCACGCGCAACGTCGTGCCGTCGCCGTGCACGCACGCCCTCCTTCGCGTCGCAGGCCTCCTGCACCGTCCATACTGCCTCTTGTGCCCGCTCCCTGGCGCCGTCGCCCCACCGCCCCCGGCCGGCCATGAGCCTGCAGTCCTCGGCCCACGCCGCCGCCGCAGAGGCCGCCGGGACCGTCGTCCTGCCCAAGCCGCCCCGCTCGCCGGCGGAGCTGATCGGGGCGCGGGTGGCGATCGCGATGGTCGTGCTCATCGCGGTGTCGCTCATCGTCTACGCGGACCGGGACGGCTACACCGACAATGCCGACGGCGCCGTGAGCCTGCTCGACGCCTTCTACTACGCGACGGTGTCGCTGTCGACGACGGGCTACGGCGACATCGCCCCGGTCACCCCGCAGGCACGGCTGGTGAACATCCTGATCATTACGCCGCTGCGGATCCTGTTCCTCATCGTCCTGGTCGGCACCACGCTGGAAGCCCTGACCTCTCGCAGCCGGGAGGCCTGGAAAGTCACCCGTTGGAGGCGCACGTTGCAGGACCACACCGTCGTCATCGGGTTCGGTGTCAAGGGCCGGGCTGCCGTGCGGACGCTGCTCATCAACGACACGCCCCGCTCCTCGATCGTGGTGGTCGACCCCGACGCCACCAACACCGCTGACGCCATCGAGCAGGGGCTGGTGAGCGTCGTCGGGGACGCGACCCGGCTGGAGGTGTTGTCCCGCGCGGGCATCGAGAGGGCCGGCCAGGTGATCATCTGCCCGCAACGCGACGACACTGCCGTGCTCGTCACCCTCACGGCACGCTCCGCCAACCCGAAGGCGCACATCGTGGTGAGCGTGCGGGAGGAGGAGAACGCGCCGCTGCTGCGCAGCAGCGGCGCCGATGCTGTCATCACGTCCTCGGAGTCGGTCGGTCGGCTGCTGGGGCTGGCGTCGGTCAGCCCGGCCCTGTCGACCGTGCTGGAGGACCTGCTGTCCAGCGGGCATGGCATGGAGGTCGGCGAACGACGGGTGCTTCCCCGTGAGGAGGGCCGCACGCCCGCCCAGCTGGACGAGCCGGTGCTGGCTGTGGTCCGCGACGGGGAGATCCTGCCGTACTACGCGCCGTCGATCGGGCACCTCACCCGGGGGGACCGCATCGTCGTAGCGCGACCGAGCGAGGACCTGCCGTGGGCTCGCAGGGTCACCGACGACGACGTCGACTGAGGTGCCGCCCCCGACGCGTCAGCCGACGAGGCGGTACCCCATCCCGCGGACCGTCTCGATCGCGTTCGCACCCAGCTTGCGTCGCAGGTAGCGGACATAGACGTCGACGACGTTGGACCCGGGGTCGAAGTCGTAGCCCCACACCTGGGCGAGCAGCTGCTCGCGTGAGAGCACCTGGTCCGGGTGCCGCAGGAACACCTCCGCCATCGTGAACTCCCGGGCCGAGAGCTCTACGGTGCGCCCGCGCACCGAGGCACGTCGAGTTCGTAGGTCGAGCTTCACCGACCGGTGCTGCAGCACCGTCGGATCGTCTGACGGCTTCGAGGGGTCGCGCAGCCGCAGCCGGACGCGCGCCAGCAGCTCCTCGAAGCGGAACGGCTTGGGCATGTAGTCGTCCGCGCCGCCGTCCAGGGCGGCGACGGTGTCGGTCACGCTGTCACGCGCGGTGAGCACGATCACCGGGACCGAGCTGCCGCTGCCCCGCAGCCGGCGCAGCACCTCGAAACCGTCCATCGTCGGCAGCCCGATGTCGAGGACGACGAGGTCGGCGTCACCCGTCAGCGCGAGGTCGAGCGTCTCCCGCCCGTCGGCGGCGACGATGGTCTGGTACCCGTGTGCCCGCAGGCCCTTCTCGATGAAGGACGCGATCCGCACCTCGTCCTCGGCGACCAGGACGGTGCTCACGACGCACCACCC
>Ga0224722_1002090_pt1 | contig 10732 bp, 9 predicted proteins | sample Balambano_FR1_Me_FD_161646 | JGI IMG/M metagenome (GOLD analysis project Ga0224722, IMG submission 161646) | Freshwater sediment microbial communities from Lake Towuti, South Sulawesi, Indonesia - Balambano_FR1_MetaG | ecosystem: Environmental > Aquatic > Freshwater > Lake > Sediment | place...
ACCTGGAGGTGCTGGCAAGCTGGCACCCGGCTTTGGCGGAGGCATCATCCGGGGCTAGTTGCAATACTTGTTCTTGTGTAAACGGCATACGGGGAACAGGTTTTGATGGGTAAAACGCAGGAAAAATCAAACCGCCTTTGATCAATTTTGCAAGGCAATTTTACAACAATTTATTGGAATTCACAAGATGTAAAACAATTTTTTTTAGCCGAAGAGCGAAAGTTCTTTAGAAAAGCTTATCGCAACAGGTAATGCAAATGCTTGTAATAAGAAGAATGTAATGCTTCTAACAAGACCATCTCTTCCTAATCTATTTTGTTTAGCATTTGTAACAATGTGTTTTTTAATGGAGGTAGTGCTTAACTTTACAATTGGATTCATATATTTATATTCAACTACATCTAAATTGTTGTCATTCAATAATTTTTTTTAAATAAGTTTCCAGCGCTACATATTTTGCAAACCCTATTGCTTTATCTTCTTCCAATTTAAAAACTAGATCCACATCACTATTTTCGTGAAAAGTACCTTTGGCATAACTACCGAACAACCCGATTTGAGCAATACCAAAATCATTTTGCAACAATACCTTACCGGTTTGCAATTTTTCAATAATCTCTACTGTGTTCATGATTATTTAATTGTTTCCACTTGCAAAAATAAAGACAATCGCCACAAGATGCAAGCTACAAGCTGCACGAACTCATAGCTTGTCACCTGCCGCTCGTTGCTACTCAAAAAGTGCCTTATACAATTCCTCAATTTTCCCGATCGGCTTCACCTGAATTTTATACCGATTAAAATCCAAACCTTTTATGTTATATTTTGAAATGTATATTTGCTTAAATCCCAGTCGGTCGGCTTCCTGGATGCGTTGCTCCACGCGGGTCACGGCGCGAATTTCGCCCGACAAGCCTACTTCCCCCGCAAAGGTATATTTATCAGGAATGGCAATGTCTTCGAGCGACGAAATCAACGCGCTCACAATCGCCAGGTCAATCGCCGGGTCATCTACCCGGATGCCGCCTGCGATGTTCAGGAACACGTCATTCTGCCCGAATGCCAATCCGCCGCGCTTTTCCAGCACCGCCAGGAGCATACTCAGGCGCCGCAGGTCGAATCCCGTTGCCGAGCGTTGCGGTGTGCCGTACACCGCCCGGCTCACCAGAGCCTGCGTCTCGATCAACATGGGTCGCAAACCCTCCATCGTAGCCGCAATGGCGCTGCCGCTCAGGTCTTCGTCTTTTTGCGAAATGAGCAGTTCGGACGGATTCGACACCTCGCGTAAACCATTTGCCTGCATTTCATAAATGCCCAGTTCATCGGTGGAGCCGAAGCGATTTTTCAAGGTTCTTAAAACCCGATAGGAATAATGCTGCTCGCCCTCAAATTGCAACACCACATCCACAATGTGTTCTAACAACTTTGGACCCGCAATCGTGCCATCCTTCGTGATATGCCCAATGACAAACACCGGAATGCCCGTCTCTTTGGCAAACCGCTGCAACTCGCCCGAACACTCGCGCACCTGCGACACGCTGCCCGGCGTACTCTCGATGTGTGGAGAAGCGAGGGTTTGGATGGAGTCAATCACCATCAGGTCGGGTTGCATTTCATTGGCGTGGGTGAGGATTTTGGTCGTGTTCGTTTCCGTGAGGATGTAGCAATTCGCCTGGCGGTTGTTCACGCGGTCGGCGCGCATCTTGATCTGCTCCTCACTTTCCTCGCCCGACACGTACAGCACCTTCGCCCGCGAAGTGAGTGCCAGTTGGAGCATGAGCGTGGACTTGCCGATGCCCGGCTGCCCGCCCACGAGCATGATGGCACCCGGCACGATGCCCCCGCCAAGTACGCGGTTGAGTTCTTTATCGGGCGAAGTGAGGCGCTGGGTGTGTCCCGCCACGATTTCTTCCAGCAGCACCGGCTTCGGACCGGGCTTGCCCAGCGTTGTGCCGTTGGGTTGCCAGGCGCGGTTTTTTTCTTCCAGCGTCGTTTCTTTGTGAATGATTTCCTCGTGGTAGGTATTCCATTCGCCGCAAGCCGGACATTTGCCCACCCACTTGGGCGATTCCGAGCCACAGCTCGTACAAACAAAAATTTTTTTTACTTTTGCCAACAGTTGTTTACTTTTGTGAAACAATATTCGAGTAATTTCAACAAGATACGCACAAAATCGTGGATTTCGCAGTTTTTTTGTTTACAAATGCTTGTATAAATTCAAAAAAATTGACAACTTGTGCCCTGAAAGCAAAAACCTGCCGAGGGCAAACAAAAATCTGAATTGACGCTTATACACGTATCTTTGAATAACACTGACCCAAAATTGCCGTATTTTATTTTTAGTTAAAAATGACAAAAAATCAGCGGCACATTTGTTTTTTAAAAAATTGCGGTTAAATTTGTGTTAAGCTTTCAAAAAATGCGCAACAGTTTACACCTTTAAGAGTTGTTTTGTCAAAACGACGCAATCAGCAAGCGATCAGATTCTCTGAAAAGAGCATTCATATGTAGATTGTTTTCATTTGGTTTTTTGGGGTTATACAGGGCGCGATGTTTACATCGCCCCTGTTTTTTTTGGTCTAAACTGTGGTTTTGCCAAAGGTATTCCTTCGGGGTTGTGGTGATTTTGATGTGCATGACACCCGCATTATCGCAGCGGGGCGCGTATCAATCATTGTTCATCATAAAAATCAAATTAATCACAGTTCAGACAACTGCCCTAATCGCAAAATACCCCAATATCAAAATATCCTAATCTCCCAATATCCCAATAAACTCCTCCTCCGTCAAAATCTGCACCGTGCCCAGTGCCTGCGCTTTTTTGAGTTTGGAACCCGCTTCTTCGCCCACTACCAAAATATCCAAATTGCTGCTCACGGCACTGATATTTTTGGCACCCAGGGATTCCGCTTTGTTTTGCGCTTCTTTTCTGCCCATTTTTTGAAGTGTACCGGTAAACAGAATGGTTTTTCCGGCAAGCGGCGCGTCAGCGGCGAATTGTTTCGGGCGGTCTTCAGCGGTTTGGCGCAGATTCACACCGAGATTTTCCATTTCAACCAGCAGCGCAATGTTTTCCCTTTTTTGAAACCAATGGACAATATTCTCGGCGACGACCGGACCCACGTCTTTGATATTCGTAAAGTCTTCTGCCGTCCAGTTACACAAATCCAGCACGTGTTCTACATTCGCCGCCACCAGCCGCGATACTTTTTTGCCCATGTGGTGAATACTCAGGCTGTGCAACAAACGCTGAATCGGGTTTTGCCTGGCGCGTTCGACCGAATTACGGAGTTTCTCCGCCGATTTTTTACCAAAACCCTCCAAATTTGAAATGGCTTCGTAATCTAAACGATACACATCGGCAATATTTTTCAACCAACCGAGTTCGTAAAACCGTTCTACAATGGATTTTCCAAAACCTTCAATATCCATCGCATCTTTGGATACGTGAAACAAAATGCGCTGCAAATACTGCTCGCCACACACGCAAGTCGGGCAGCGCCAGGCGGCTTCGTCCTCAAGGCGCAGGAGCGGCACGGGCGTTTGGGTGTCGTTGATGGGGCAAAAACGGGGAAATTCGATGACCTGTTCAGAGCCGTCACGCAGTTCATCCATCGGTTTGACGATGTAGGGAATCACGTCGCCGGCGCGTTCCACCAGCACCGTGTCGCCGAGGCGAATGTCTTTGCTCTTGATAAAATCTTCGTTGTGGAGGGAAATAGAGGAAATCGTCACGCCTGCCAACTGAACAGGTTCAATTTTGGCAACGGGCGTGATTGAGCCGATTTTGCCAACCTGATATTCAACGTTCACGAGTTTGGAAGTGGCTTGCTTGGCGCGAAATTTAAAGGCAATCGCCCAGCGCGGATGGTGCGAGGTGTAGCCGCTGCGCTCCTGAATTTCGCGGCTGTTGACTTTCACCACCATGCCATCAATTTCGTAGGCGTAATCCTCGCGCTCGTCCTGCCATTTGTGACAAAAAGCGACGACTTCCTCAATGTTGTTGCACAGTTTTCGTTCCACAGTGGGTACTTTGAAACCTAGCTTTCCCAGTAAATCCAGGCTTTCCCAGTGGGTTGAAAATTTATTCAGCACATTATTTCCATCCTTATCAACGGCATAGCCGAGGGTATAAACAAAGGCCTCCAAACCACGCTGCGCGGCTTCTTTGGGGTCTTTCATGCGCAAACCGCCGGTGGCAGCGTTGCGGGGATTGGCAAAAAGCACCTGCGCCGCTTCCGCCCGTTTTTCGTTAATTTTCTTGAAAATATCTTTGCGAATGAGCACTTCGCCGCGCAGTTCCACCTTGTGAATGCCATGTTGGGAAAAATTAGCTTGCAATGGAATGGATTTGATAACGCGTGCGTTTGCCGTCATTTCTTCGCCGAGTACCCCGTTGCCGCGCGTGGCAGCGCGCGTGAGGCGGTCGTTTTCATATACCAAAGCAATGCTTCCGCCGTCGAATTTGGGTTCTACGGTGTACTCCACTTCCGCACTTTCCGGCATTCCCAACAGGCGTTTGAGTTGTTTGTCAAATTCAAAAAGGTCGGTTTCGTCATATGAATTACCCAAAGACAGCATCGGAGTGAGGTGCGCCACTTCGGGAAAATCAGCGGTTAGATCTGCCGAGACGCGTTGAGTGGGCGAGTCGGGTGTAACAAGTTCCGGGTGGAGCGTTTCGAGGTGTTCGAGTTTTTTGTAGAGTTGGTCGTACTCGTAGTCGCTCACAACGGGGTCATTGAGGATGTAGTAGCGCCACTCGTGGTAGTTAATCAGGCGGCGCAGCTCGTCCATTTCCTGCGGGGTGTGGGAGCCGCCGAGCGGGGTGTCGTCGTTCAGATATTTTTTAGACAGATCAAAAAAAATGCGTTGTTCGTCTCGGGTGTACATGGTGTCAATGTGCTGATTTGCCAATTTGCTGATTTGTCAATTTGAGACAAAGATAGGGAAAGGATTGAAACAAAATGTTGTGTTTTTTAATGCTTTCGTCTGTGCAGTCATCAAATTTAATAGGTCGAAACAGACAAAATACCCCCAATATTCGGGATAGGATTCAAGCTCTGCCAAAATTAATTTTGCAGACACACTATGGAGCGATTTTTTTTCGTTGGGATAAAGTCCTAAAGCAGACAAGTTTCGTATGAACCTCCAAATATGAGTGTGACGCTTCGATTACAACCACTTGTAATCTTTTAAACACAATTATATTATGGAAACACAAACAGAAAGAAGGATTGGTGTTGAAGTACGTACGCCCGTGCGTATCACCGTGCCTGCCAAGGTCGCCCACAATTTAGACCTGTTCAAAAAAAGCGTCATTTCGCTCGCCGAACGATTAGGATGCCCCAAGTGCGTCTCCGGTAGAAACTGCTACTTCCAGTTGGAAAGAGATTTTGTAATCAACGAAAATTCAAGATTGCAAAGTGAACCGCTGGCTCATTTTGGAGACCCCCATCCAGAGCCGAACTTAGCTGCTACCGCAAAAGTCAACTTCGCCTCCAGTGCACACTACAACCTGGAAGGGCTGCTGAAAGCAACCGAAGAATTGGTGGGCAAATTGGGGCATACGCAATGCATCTCCGGGTTTGACATCAGTTTTGAACAGTTGATTAACCCTGCTGTCAATCCTGCCAGAGTTTTTGACATCAATGCAAATTTCAAAGTGAATGAGTTCAAATTCTCGGTTTAGCAATATTGCTGCGCTGGGGGTTGGTATTACCTATTCGTCGGAGTTGCACGAATTGATTGTGTCGAATCCAACCCTATTCCCAGTGGTGGAGATTGAACCGCAAACGCTTTTCATGGAAACTCGGAAGGGGGCTGCCCCTTTCCGGGTTCTTGACGAGGTATTTGAACGGCTCCACGCCTTGCCCGGTAAAAAACTCATCCACAGTGTGGGCGCCCCCATCGGCGGTACGGTTGCGCCCGATGCCGACCAGATAGCGCTGTTGAAAAACGTGGTGGACTTGTTCAAACCACCCTACCTCAGTGAGCATCTGAGTTTCAACAAAGTACACGGTTTTCAAACCGGCTTCTTCCTGCCACCCCGGCAAACACCCGCCGGTGTGCAAAAAGCAGTGGCGGGAATCAAAAAATTACAAGATGCCTTACAATTACCATTGGCGGTGGAAACCGGGGTAAACTATTTGCGATTACGACCGGATGAAATGGAAGACGGCGAATTTGTGGCGGCAGTCGCCGAACAAGCGGATTGCGGCATCCTGCTGGATTTACACAATTTGTTTACCAATCAGCAAAACGGCAGGCAATCCATCGGGCATTTTTTACAACAAATCCCCAAAGATCGGGTGTTGGAAGTGCATCTGGCAGGCGGTTTTGAAATGGACGGTTATTATTTGGATTCGCATTCCGGCCCGATACCGGAATTATTGTTGGAAATTTCCGGGAGTGTCATCCGCCAATTGACCAACCTGAAAGCCATCATTTTTGAAATTTTTCCGGCATATTTGTCGCTCACGGGTCTGGATTTGATCAAAGACGAAGTGGGTAAAATTCATCAATTGTGGAATATCCGGGGAAGCCAGCCAACGCCTTCTAATTCAATCCCTTATTCCGATAAAAAAGCGGTCGTGCAATGGGAGAAAGCCCTCTCGCCGGAGCAGTGGGAACAGACGGTGGGCGGACTGACCGTAGGGCAACAGCCGCATTTGGAAGACTTGTTTGGAAATTTGAAAGAAGACCCTGGCATTGAAATTATACAAAAATTAGTGAAAGAATTTCGGGCTTCCATGCTGGTTAATGTGATGCCCCTGACTTGCAGAATGATGATGTTGACGGTAAAAGTAGAGGGGTTTCTCACGGTTTTGAATGATTACTGGAGTAAGCATACCCCACAACTGTACGCCTCTTCGGAAGCCTTGCAATTTGCCGCGTATTTGGAAAAAATCAATTTGCGCGTACCGGCACTCAACCGCATTCTGGCTTATGAAAGAGCAGTGGTCGAAACTTTGCTCGACGATGAAACGCGGGTTGTCAAATTCCATGTGGATCCCATCCCTTTGCTGAGTGCTTTAGCCGATGGAAAACTGCCGGACGAAGACCCCGAACCCGGCGATTTTGAAGTGGAAATTACCGCCGATTTGTATGAAACTTTGAGCGCAACGGGGCAATATATGACCCCCGCCACGGCGAAATTTCACTGAAGTTTGTCTGAACCGTGATTTGTATGATCATTGTGATAAATAGGACTAACACCCTCCCTACCCTCTCTTTATGAGGGCATCATACCAATCAAAATAATCACAACAATCACAGTTTAGACAACTGCGGCTGGCGAACGACCGCCTTTAAGCCGGCATCAAAAACGTGCCATAACCGGGCGTAAGCCTCCGGGTGTGCAGATGCGCAAATGGATTTATAAAACGCGCGGCAATGCAGGAAAGCAGGGCGAACGGATGGGCGAGTGCGCCTCATTCCCTCTCCCTGCCCCTCCCAATACTCCAAGCCACCGCCGCTCCACTTTATTTTGGGTGACTTTCTTCAGGTTGTCCAGGGGCTTGGAGTATCCTTTTTTGAGCCTGCCGAATCATTGTGTCCCGCCGTCAAGTTATTTGGCGGGCTTGTCGTATTATCCTACGCACGCACAGGATGATACTACGCACTCCTACAATCATTCTACGCACGCACCAGATGACTCGATGCACGCACCAGATGACTCGATGCACGCATAAAATTGCGCTGTGCACCCATAGAACCATTACACGCACGCATAAAATCACTCGGTGCACGCATAGCATCATCGCACACGCGCATAAGATCACTCGATGCACGCGTAGTATTATTCTGCGCACGCATAAGATTATTCTGTTTATGCCTACAATCGTTCTACACGCGTATAAAATCATTCCATGCACTTGTAGAAAATCATTTTACAGAGAGATTGTATAAGCTGGCTACCGGGTGGCGCGCTTCCATTACAGTCCTGTTTAAATTTTGTAAGTTATGATTTGATTTGCGTTGAGAATAGCTGTAAGGTGTACGTTTGTAATATCATTTTCATACGCGGAGGAATTTGTGAGTAGCTTCAAAGATTTGTTAAATCGTTTGCAAAATGGGGTCACACGCCGTTATCTTTACCCATGAACCAAACCTTTTGCCAAGTGAACGACCTGCCACCTACTGCGTTTGTAAAACCCAATTCCGTTGTGCGTACCATCTGGGGCAAGAGCGACACCGTGCTGTTCATTTTTGCGGGCGCAGCGGCGGAGTTTGCCCTGAATAAAGCCGTGGATTGGCTGTACTTTACCGGCAGACTGCCCGCTGACCCGCTGGGGCGGCTGTTTTCTACGGTGCAGTATGCCCGGCGGATTCTGTTTGCGCCGCTGCGAGAAGCCCACGCCGCCATTGACACCATGCGCCAGATTCATCATGCCGTGGAGCAAAAGCGCGGCTACTCCATACCCGACTGGGCATATCGCGATGTACTGTTTATGCTTATTCACTACTCGATTGCTGCGTATGAATTGTTGGAGAGAAAACTGAGCGACGCAGAAAAAGAAGAAGTCTATCAGGTTTTTTACCGCGTGGGCGAGCGCATGGGCTTGCAAGGATTGTCACTCAATTACGAAGGATGGCTGCCGGCGAGAGCGGCACATTTAGCCGAAAACCTACAAAAAAGTGAATACACAGTGGATTTATTTAAACAATATAAAAAACATTTGGGAGCCATGCGGTTTCGGGTGCTGCTGGAAGGGCAAAAACTAGTCGTTCCCGAACGAGTGAAAGAATTATTGCATTTCAACGATTTTTCTTTGCTTACGCCAGTGGTGCCGCTTTACAAAATCAGTAAATTGATGAAAATGGACTGGCTGCTGAAAAATATATTGCTGCCTGCGGATTATAAAAAGGAGATTGAGGCGTTGGATGTGGAGATGAGTAGAGGCTAAGCACCCCGCAAAATTTTCTCCATCTTCCGCCCTTTCGCCAGTTCATCCACCAGTTTGTCCAAATAGCGCACCTGCCGGGTCAATGGATTCTCGATTGCCTCCACCCAGTAGCCGCAGATGGTGCCGGTGATGCGGTGGGCGTGGGGGTTTAATTGCGCCTGTTGGAAAAAGGTTTCAAACGTTACCTTTTGTTCTATCAATTCATGCAATTTTTCGGCATCATAACCCGTCAACCACGTGATTACCTGATGTAATTCCTCCTTCGTTCTGCCTTTCTTTTCCACTTTGGCTACATAGTGCGGATACACCGAGCCGAAGGTCATGCGGGCGATGCGCGCATCGTGGTTGTTGGAGTCATTCATAATTTTGCAATGTAATAGTCAACAATAGATTTGCTAAATCTTGAAGATTTAGCAAATCTTTGATTAACTTCCAATTTTTTAACACTCCCCAAAATTACCCCCTTTCTCCCAATCCTGCAAAGTTTTTGTTTATTGTAAAAATTCTATACCGTAAAACCCTTTTTCCGCAAAAAAATTTGTACCTTGACCTTGTCTAATTTTTAAAATAAATCAGCTACTATTTTCCATACAATCCAATCCGCATGGCAGTCTTTAACCTTCAAATCAACGGCAAAAAACAACAGGTAAACGTGGACCCCGCCACACCCATGCTCTGGGTCTTGCGCGACCACCTGCACCTCGTGGGCACCAAGTACGGCTGCGGCATTGCCCAGTGTGGGGCTTGTACCATTCACCTCAACGATGTGGCGATGCGCTCCTGCCAGTTGCCCGTCTCACAGGTCGGCACGCAGGCGATTACCACCATCGAAGGGCTGTCCGAAAAAGGTGACCACCCTTTGCAAAAAGCCTGGCTGGAGCACGATGTACCCCAATGCGGCTACTGCCAAGCCGGGCAAATCATGAACGCAGCCGCCCTGCTCAAATCCAACCCCAAGCCCAGCGACGCAGACATCGAAACCCTCATGAACGGCAACATCTGTCGCTGCGGCACCTACCTGCGCATCAAAGCAGCTATTAAAACTGCGGCTGAGTTATAATCAGAGATTTGCTAAATCTTAAAGATTTAGCAAATCTATTGCCGAGCAGTTCTCCTTTTTCACAATACCAAAATATCAAACAACAAAAATGACACTCGTAAAAACCTCCTATAATCGGCGTTCTTTCTTGAAAACCAGCGTAGCAGCGGGCGGCGGCTTGGTACTCGGCTTTAGCTGGCTGGTGGGTTGCAAACCTTCCGGCGCAGAAGAAGCCCTGGTGATGCCTAAAAACTGGTACGACATCAACGGGTTTTTGAAAATCGGGGAGAACGGCGTGGTTACGATTATGTCTCCGAATCCCGAAATCGGTCAGAATGTGAAAACCTCCATGCCCATGATTGTCGCGGAGGAGTTGGACGTGGATTGGAAAAACGTGGTGGTGGAGCAAGCCCCGCTCAACACGGCGGTGTTCACGCGGCAGTTGGCAGGCGGCAGCCAGTCCATCCGGCAGGGCTGGCAGGGCTTGCGCATGGCGGGTGCCTCGGCGCGGCATATGCTCAAGGAAGCAGCGGCGCAGGCATGGCAAGTACCGGCAGCGGAAATCACCACGGCAGCGGGCGTATTGTATCATAAAAAAAGCGGCAAAGAAGCAGGCTACGGCGAAATGGCTTCAGCGGCGGCTCAGATTCCCATTCCAAAGGAAGTACAATTGAAGGAAATCAAGGATTTCAGTATCATCGGCACCTCCCGCAAAAATGTGGATGGATTGAAAATCGTAACGGGTCAACCGCTCTTTGGCTTGGACTACCACCGCGAGGGGATGCTC
>Ga0224722_1002091_pt1 | contig 10731 bp, 8 predicted proteins | sample Balambano_FR1_Me_FD_161646 | JGI IMG/M metagenome (GOLD analysis project Ga0224722, IMG submission 161646) | Freshwater sediment microbial communities from Lake Towuti, South Sulawesi, Indonesia - Balambano_FR1_MetaG | ecosystem: Environmental > Aquatic > Freshwater > Lake > Sediment | place...
AGTATCCTACCCCTCTTCTTGTCACAATCCATGTAGGGTGACTTGGGTTATCTTCGATTTTCTCGCGAAGTCTTCTAACGGTCACATCGACCGTACGAACATCACCAAAATAATCGTAACCCCAAACGGTTTGTAATAAATGTTCTCTCGTCATCACTTGTCCGATATGCTGGGCTAAGTAATGAAGCAGTTCAAACTCTCTGTGAGTAAGCTCGATCATCTCACCGCGCTTTGAGACAATATAGGCATCTGGATGTATTGTCAATGAACCTAATTCAATCTCATTTGTCTCATCTTCTTCCTGTTGACTTAGATTCGTTTGATGTCTTCTTAAATTTGCTTTCACACGAGCAATCAATTCCCTCGTACTAAACGGCTTCGTTACATAGTCATCTGCGCCAAGCTCAAGACCAAGAACTTTATCAATTTCAGAATCCTTAGCTGTTAGCATAATAATAGGCATTTCATATTTTTTACGCACTTCACGACATACTTCCATGCCATCACGTTGAGGAAGCATAATATCTAGTAAGATTAAGTCTGGCATAATTTCTTCTACCATCTTTAATGCTTCGTTACCATCATATGCACAATATACGTCGTACCCTTCTTTCTTCAGGTTAAATTGAAGAATATCTGCAATCGGTTTTTCATCGTCGACAACAAGTATACGTTTTTCCATTTCATAGCTCCTTTATTTGACGGTCTATTTATTTTATCTTCCGCTATTTTTACTGTTCATAATCCTTACTTTATCATGATATGCCTATGAATTCACGTTTTTAGAAGGTATATTACTTCATTAAGAAATAGAAAACCCCTAGTTTTCACTAGAGGTATTAATATTATCTATTTACATAATTTAGTGGGTTTTGTAAACTACCATTCTTATAAACTTCAAAGTGCAGATGAACACCTGTTGAATCTCCAGTTGAACCCATCACACCAATAGCTGACCCCTTAACAACTGTTTGGCCAACATTTACACTGATCGAAGCTAAATGCGCATAAACGGTACGCATCCCGTTATTATGGTCAATGACAATCTTGTTTCCATAACCGCCATCATACCCAGCAGATACGACTGTTCCATTATCAGCAGCTTTAATGGTTCCACTACTAGGACGTGCAATATCTATACCTTTATGTTGTTTGCCCCATCTAAAGCCCATTTGGCTAGAAACATAACCGCCATTTGCCGGCCATACAAGGGATCCATCACCACGAGATGGTACAACCTTAGTTCCTTTTCTAACAATATAATTAACTGGTTCTTGAAGGCTCTTTTCACTCGTCACCTCTTGAGCAACACGGATTCCATTTTGCTCAGACACTTTATAGGTTACCTCGCGAGCTCCTTCTTTCCCCTCTTGTTCTACTTTTGTATCACCTTTATACATAGCTTCATCTTCTATTACTTGATTAGCAAATGCGATGGTTTCCTTCTTTGCCTCTTCTTTCACTACTACTACTTGAATAAGGGGTTGCAGGAAGGTTACATTCAATTCTTGCCCAATCTTTAACACACTATCTTCTGTCATACCAGGGTTAATGGATAATAACTGTGCCATTTCCATTCCATGTGCTGAGGCGATTCCACCTAACACATCTCCCTCTTTCACGGTGTATTTCTTTTCTTCTAAAGTTCCCTTAGTTAAAAAGGTAACTGCTTCTTCAACCGTTAGGATTTTATCCGGAGTAACTTTTTCTACATTTTGTGAAACTTCTTTTGTGAATGAAACGTCTAATAGACGAACTTCATTTTCCTTTAACGGAGGTAATATCACTTCAGGAGTTGCCTTACGAGTTTCCAACTCTGTTAGTTGCTCCTGTGTAACATACTTTAGCTTCAATGCATTTAATACCTGGTCCGCCTCAGCTTCACTTTTTAAGTATGCTTCTGCTTTTCCATCAATAACTAAGGCTGAAGCATTTGCTTGAACGGCAAGCTTACTTTGGATGATTTCTGCAACTTCTTCGTCATTTGTTTTAGCACTAGAACTAAACACTTGCTCTGAAACATATGTAAGTTGTGAATCAGCTGATAAATCTAAATTTGTATACGATTGCTTAAACTCTTCTACTTTTCCATCTAAAATCTCTTGAACCACTTCTTTGTCAGAAACAGTACCAACATATTCTTTATTCATATATACATAGTATACCGTGCTTAATTTAGAGCCACTAGCAGAAGCAGTACTTACACCAAATGTAAGTGCTCCTAATGCCATTGCTGATATAGCTGCCATTTTTATTGTAGGTTTTAGACTATTAGATGCGTTGATCGTTAGTTCGGAAAGTCTCTTATTGAAAAAAACCATTCTCTAATCCTCCTAGACTAGCGCAACAAAACACTTTTAGTGCTTTTAACTCATTTTATTTTTACATAATTGCATAATAAGACTTCTTTACTTTACCATAAATACGCCATCAAGAGTTTACTAGCACCTGATATGTAACACAATTGTATAATTAATGACAGTATATTACAAAAGCTAGTCGAATGAATAGTTTGGTATCTTAAGGGAGTTTCCTAGCAAAACATTGATATAACAGCTTTTTTAAGAGAAACGCTTTCATTTTTTTAACAAACCAGTGAGGATAATTTCGACAAATTTCTTGGAATAATTTTACTCCAATATTACATCTCTGTAACAAAAAAGAGGAATTTGTCATAGGACAAACTCCTCTTTCATAGATGGCTCAGGACGGAATCGAACCGCCGACACAAGGATTTTCAGTCCTTTGCTCTACCGACTGAGCTACTGAGCCATATTTAATATTATTCCCTAGACATTTTATTGCTTCGTCCTTCGTCCCGATTTTTCAAATCGGTACGCTGGATGTCTTTCCTTTGGAGCTTATTCATCGTGCTCTACCGACTGAGCTAGTGAGCCGTGATTATGTATGTATTTATAAAAATTCCAACCTCTTGCCTTTGAAGAGATTGGAATAGTGTGATGACCCCTACGGGATTCGAACCCGTGTTACCGCCGTGAAAGGGCGGTGTCTTAACCGCTTGACCAAGGGGCCATGTGTTTATTCGACATATTATGACGACGTTTTTTATATTAGCATAATAGCCTAATAGTTTGCAATATGTTTTTATTAAAAATTTCTTTTTAAGTAAATAAAATATTCGCCACTACGATTAGTGGCGAATATTGAGATTAAATTGATTAGCTTTGTCTCCATGGATTTAACACAATATTCGTTTGTGTACGATCTGGACCTACTGAGAAAATTGACAATGGAATACCTGTTAACTGTGCAATTCGCTCTAAATAGTGACGAGCATTTGCTGGTAGTTCAGCAAGTGATTTGCAGCCTGTAATGTCTTCTGTCCAACCTGGCAGCTCTTCAAATACTGGCTCGCATTCAGCTAATGTTTTTAAGCTAGCTGGGAATTCTTCAATGACTTCCCCTTTGTATCGGTATGCCACGCAGATTTTTAACGTTTCAATCCCTGTTAACACGTCGATGGAATTTAGAGATAGATCTGTAATTCCACTTACTCTTCTAGCATGTCTAACGACTACACTATCAAACCAACCGACACGACGCGGACGTCCTGTAGTTGTACCATACTCACGGCCAACCTCACGGATTTGGTGACCAATTTCGTTATCTAATTCAGTTGGGAAAGGACCATCCCCTACACGAGTCGTATACGCCTTAGATACTCCAACTACATGCTTAATTTTCGTAGGACCTACACCCGATCCGATTGTCACTCCACCTGCAACAGGATTGGAAGAGGTAACAAATGGGTATGTACCTTGGTCAATATCAAGCATAACTCCTTGAGCACCTTCAAAAAGAACACGACGTCCTTCATCAAGTGCATCGTTTAACACGACTGAGGTATCACACACATACTGTTTAATTTGTTGACCATACTCGTAATACTCATCAAGAATATCTTCAATCTTAAAGCCTTCAGTCTCATATATACGCTCAAGTAAACGATTTTTCTCTTCTAGGTTACGTGCTAGCTTTTCCTCGAACACTTCACGGTCAAGAAGGTCAGCTATACGAATTCCAATACGCGCTGCTTTGTCCATATAAGCTGGGCCAATTCCCTTTTTCGTAGTACCAATCTTGTTGGCTCCCTTGCTTTCTTCCTCTACTTCATCAAGGCGCAAATGATACGGTAAAATTACATGTGCACGGTTGCTCACACGAAGATTATCTGTTGTAACACCCAAGTCATGTAAGTAAGCAAGCTCTTTTACTAAAGCTTTTGGGTCTACTACCATCCCATTTCCAATCACACAAGCCTTATCGCTATAAAAGATTCCAGAAGGAATTAAATGAAGCTTATATGTTTCTCCACCGAACTTAATCGTATGTCCGGCATTATTTCCTCCTTGGTAACGAGCGATCACTTCTGCATTTTCTGATAAGAAGTCTGTAATCTTACCTTTCCCCTCGTCTCCCCATTGTGTTCCAACTACAACTACTGATGACATATAAAAGCACCTCCAAAGGTAACTAACATTTTTTCGTGCAAAATCAAACATCATTAGTTTACCAATGTGAACAGCTAAAAGTCAACAAAACCCGAACGATTTTTGTGAGATTAATATTTTTTGTTCGTAATTATTACTTTTTTCATAGAAAAAAGACTAGCCATTCCAGCTAGTCTTTTAATCTATTAAGCTCCAGGTGGAACTGACGTATCATCAAAACGCCGCTCCAGGTTAACGAACTTATTGTATTCCTTCACAAACGCTAACGATACGGTTCCAGTTGGACCATTACGTTGTTTTGCAATAATGATTTCGATAATATTCTTACTCTCTGATTCACGATCATAATAATCATCACGATATAAGAAAGCAATAACATCAGCATCCTGTTCAATACTTCCGGATTCACGAATATCGGACATCATTGGGCGCTTATCTTGACGCTGCTCTACCCCACGTGAGAGCTGAGATAAGGCTATTACAGGCACTTTAAGCTCACGAGCTAACGCCTTTAAGGAACGAGAGATCTCTGATACTTCTTGTTGGCGGTTCTCGCCAGAGCGTCCACTTCCTAATATTAGCTGCAAGTAGTCGATCAGAATCATCCCTAGTCCATGTTCCTGTTTTAATCGACGACATTTCGAACGAATATCTGTTATTCTTACCCCAGGGGTATCATCGATAAAAATTCCTGCATTCGATAGGCTTCCCATTGCCATAGTAAGCTTTCCCCAGTCCTCATCTGTTAATGATCCTGTTCTAAGCCTCTGAGCATCAATATTTCCCTCAGCACAAAGCATACGCATAACTAACTGCTCTGCCCCCATCTCAAGACTAAAGATTGCAATATTTTCGCCAGATTTGGTTGCTACATTTTGGGCAATATTTAAGGCAAAGGCTGTTTTACCAACGGATGGACGCGCTCCTACGATGATTAAATCATTCCGCTGAAACCCTGCTGTCATACGATCGAGCTCTGAGAAGCCTGTTGCAATCCCCGTAACTTCACCAACGCGGTTATTCATGACTTCAATATTGTCATACGTTCGGACTAACACGTCCTTTATATTATGAAAAGCACCAGCATTTTTCCGACCGGATACTTCTAAAATACTTTTCTCTGCTTCCCCTAATAAAACTTCAACTTCGTCTTCTCGTGTGTATCCATCCGTTGCAATCGTTGTTGCTGTACGGATCAATCGTCGAAGCAAAGATTTTTCTTCAACTATCTTAGCATAGTACTCTATATTGGCAGCTGTCGGAACCGAACCAGCTAATTCACTTAAATAACTTACTCCACCAGTATCTTCAAGGAGCTTTGCAGCTGAAAGCTCTTCTGTCACTGTGATTAAATCGACGGCTTTTCCTTTGTCGCTCAGCTGTAACATCATTTGGAAAATTTTCTGATGTCCTGCTCGATAAAAATCATCAGGAATTAATATTTCCGAAGCCATTGTAAGAGAAGATGGTTCTAAAAATATCGCACCTAAAACCGCCTGCTCAGCCTCTATATTTTGAGGAGGGAGACGGTCAGCATATAAATCACTCATTTATAGTAACCTCCCTTTGCTTTCTTAGAGGATAAGATGAAAACTAGAAAAAATGTGACCAGAAACACGGGTCACATTTTGTTAGCTACTCTATTTTATCATGAATAAATCGAAATGGTACTTCCAAATTTAGCTTACTTCTTTTACGTGTACATTTAACGTAGCTTGAACTTCGGTATGAAGTTTTACTGGAACTTTTGTATAACCTAAAGCACGGATAGCATCTTCCAATTCAATTTTACGTTTATCAATTTTAATATTATGCTTTTTTTGCAGCTCTTCTGCAATTTGCTTACTAGTGATTGAACCAAAAAGTCGCCCACCTTCACCAGCTTTTGCAGTTAATTCGACTGTGATTTTTTCAATCGTTTCTTTTAGTTTTTTTGCTTCAGCAAGCTCTTCTGCAGCTAGCTTCTCTTGCTTCTTTTTCTGTCCCTCAAGGGTACTAACATTTGTTGAATTCGCTTCTACTGCTAGTCCCTGTTTAATCAAGAAATTTTGTGCATACCCATCGGCAACATTTTTCACTTCGCCTTTTTTCCCTTTTCCTTTAACGTCCTTCAAAAAGATTACTTTCATTCTTTCTTTCTCCCTTCTGTATACTCGTGAATGGCCGTTTGCAGTCTTTCTTCTGCTTCCTCAATAGTTACATCGGTCAGCTGTGTTGCTGCATTTGTTAAATGGCCTCCACCACCTAGATTCTCCATAATAATTTGGACGTTTACGTCACCTAACGATCTGGCACTAATTCCAACCGTTTGATCTGATCGCTTCGAAATAACAAATGACGCTTGAATTCCGTCCATTGTCAGCAGGGTATCTGCCGTTTGTGCAATTAATATTTGGTCTATAATCTGCGTGTTACTTCCTTTTGCAATGGCGACCCCTTTTTTATAAAAATAAACCGTTTCAATCAATTTAGCACGTTTTAAATAGGAATCCACATCTTCTTTTAAAAACTTTTGTACTAGAACCGTATCGGCCCCTTGTCCTCTTAAATACGACGCTGCATCAAAGGTTCTAGCTCCCGTACGAAGAGTAAAGCTTTTTGTATCAACGATAATACCAGCTAAAAGAGCTGTTGCTTCAAGCATATCAATCTTTCCACGTTTTGGCTGATATTCTAATAACTCAGTGACGAGCTCTGCTGTAGAGGACGCATATGGCTCCATATAAACAAGAAGCGGACTTTGGATGAAATCTTCTCCTCTTCTATGATGATCAATAACCACAACATGGTCAATTTTTGATAACAAACGCTCTTCAATAACTAACGATGGTTTATGTGTATCTACAACCACTAAAAGCGTATCCTCTGTAGCAAGCTCTAATGCCTGCTCTGGAGTCACAAAACGCTCAAACAATGATTCATGCTTTTTGATCTCTTCTAACAATCTTTGAACACCGGTATCAATATCGTTTGGATTTAAGACGATATAAGCATCACGTTCATTCATTTGGGCAACCTTTTGTATACCTATCGAAGCTCCAATAGCGTCCATATCCGGGCTTTTATGCCCCATAATGATGACCTTGTCGCTTTCTGTGATAAGTTCCTTAAGAGCGTGCGATATAACCCTTGCACGTACTCTTGTCCGCTTTTCAACTGGATTCGTCTTTCCTCCAAAAAACTTTACCTTACCATTTGTTAACTTAATAGCCACCTGGTCACCACCACGACCCAGCGCTAAATCAAGGCTAGATTGGGCTAACGAACCTAACTCTGGCAGTGAGGATACACCAGAACCTACTCCTATACTCAAAGTTAACGGGACATTTTGCTTGGAAGTCGTTTCTCTCACATCATCAAGGACAGAAAACTTCCCCTTCTCGAGCAATTGTAAGATATTTTCATTGAATACAGCAATAAAGCGTTCAGAGGTGATTCTTTTAAGGAAAACTCCATTTTCCTGTGCCCACTTATTTAAAATGGATGTAACAAGATTATTCAAACTACTTCTTGTCTGATCTTCCATCCCTTGCGTTAATTCATCATAATTATCTAAGAAAATAATTGCTATGACGGTTCGTTCATCTTCATATAACTTTTCAATTTCTGTTTGTTCAGTTACATCAAAGAAGTACAAAAGTCTTTCCTCTGGACGATGAATAACTCTAAATTTGCGCTCATGAATCGTGATGATTTCAGTTTCCACATCTTGCTTAATTAAAGGAATAAGTGATTCGCCTACATCATAGAGCGACCTACCAACGAGTGTGTCCTCTTCAAAGCATGAAGCTAAGAACGGGTTCGTCCACTCAATATAGTAGTCATCATTAATTAACATAATACCAATTGGCATTTCCATGAGCGCTTCCTCGCCCACTTTTTTCACTCGATAGGACAATGTAGTTATGTATTCTTCCATTTCTATTCTTTGTTTTCTTTCAAGCTGAAAGATATAGAAAAAGGGAAGGAATGCTACAATTAATCCGATTAAGCCTAGTAACCAATTGTACACAGCAATTAATCCGAGAAGCACCACTGTTATGGCAATTAATGCGTAGATGGGGTAGCGAATCGATCGCTTTTCTAGATAAGAAGGCATAATTTCAGCTCCCACACAGTAGTGTATTTTATTGATTCTTGATCCTCTTTCTTAAATCAAAACCTAAATCAATTATACCTAATATCCGTACAATATAAAGTAATTGTGGAAATAACAAGACTCCAATTGTAAACATTATCGGTACTACCCTAGGAAACTTCTTTGCATAACTAAAGTAATAAATAAAAGCCAACCCTTGTAAAACCATTAACCATTGAAGCAAAAAGGCGATATTTACAATGGCCATAAAAGCAAAACTTCCCTCTTCGGGGTTAAAAATCATCGAAGCAATAATGGAAAATAAATAGATCCATAAAATACTTTTTGGCAACTGAAGATAGCGAAAAGGCTTCCAACTAGAAATGTCAACTTGAAAACGTTTTGCAATTGGAAAACTAACTAGTTGAATAAAGAACACGGCAAGAAAGGCAGCCATAACAAACAAAGTTGGTTTTAAAAATCTTCCCGCTTCTATTCCAGCAAGTAATTCTTCCATCTGCTTCTCATTTGGATTTTGTCCTAATGATTCCATGATTGAAACGGATGATTCTATGGAAGCTTTGGTTGCTTCTATCGTCTCATCAATAAAGTCGATTTGAAAAAATGCGACTGAAATAGCATAGGTCAATACGACTATTAAAAGAAAGGCTATGGAGCCACCAAAATAAATCGATTCCCTGCTTTTCTTCTCTCTTATAAAGTCTCCCATCACTAAGCCGGTTAGACCAAAAGTAATGGCCAATGGGATGGCAAATATTGACCCCACAATCAGTGATAATAAAATAGAGGCAACAAAAAACACTAGCATACTTTTGCGGTCATTTTTATACGCAAAAAGAATAAAAGGTAATACCAAAAACAAGTTGGTAACCATCCCTAATAAGGGCATATACGTTGTTAACAAAAGAAGAGCTGCATAAATAGCTAGTAACAAAGCTCCTGTTGTTAATTGTCTTACATTCTTCAATCTCTCACCTCATTTAACTGCATCACTACTATTTTATCTAGTTCTAGAGAAGGATTCAACTCATACAGATTAGGTGTCAAAGCTAAGAAAAAAAAAGACACCACTAAGGGTGTCTTTCTCCGTTCATTATTCACCAGTAACATATGGTAGTAATGCCATAGTACGAGCACGCTTGATAGCAACTGTTAATTTACGTTGGTATTTAGCGTTTGTACCAGTTACACGACGAGGTAAAATTTTACCACGCTCAGAGATGAATTTTTTAAGAAGATCTACATCTTTGTAATCGATATGAGTGATTCCGTTTGCTGTGAAGAAGCAAACTTTACGACGCTTCGCGCGTCCTCCTCTACGTCCGCCCATTGCCATGAGTATTTCCCTCCTTTTATAAAAGTTATCGTATGTTCAAGGCTTTAGAATGGAAGATCATCATCAGAAATGTCGATTTGACCACCGTCATTTGCAAACGGATCCTCATCCATTCTTGTAAAACCTTGGTTATTATTGTTGTTTCTATATGGTTGATTCTGATTGTTATTCCCATATGGTGAAGCTTCTCTTTGCCCTCCGAAGCCTCCTGCGTTTCCACCAGGGGCAGAACCACCAGAAGCACCTCTTGGCTCCAAGAATTGAACACTTTCAGCTAATACTTCAGTGACATATATTCGCTTACCATCTTGTCCATCATAGCTGCGTGTTTGAACACGACCATCTACGCCAGCAAGACTGCCCTTTTTCAAGAAGTTTGCTACGTTTTCTGCAGGTTTACGCCAAATCACACAGTTGATGAAATCGGCTTCTCTTTCTCCTTGCTGATTCGTAAAAGTACGATTGACCGCAAGTGTAAAAGTAGCTACAGGAACCCCATTTGGTGTATAGCGTAATTCAGGATCTTTCGTCAACCGACCGACTAGAACAACACGATTCATCATCAGAATCAACCCCCCTTCTTCTACGTCTAATGTTTCACGTGAAACATCAAGATTAGAAGTACTTATCTATTCTTATTTTTCGTCTTTAGTAACCATGTGGCGGATAATGTCTTCGCTGATTTTAGCTAAGCGAGTGAATTCTTCCACTGCAGCTGCATCAGAGTTAACTTTTACAAGTTGGTAGTAGCCATCGCGGAAATCATTGATTTCGTATGCAAGACGACGCTTACCCCACTCTTTTGCTTCAGTAAGTTCCGCACC
>Ga0224722_1002092_pt1 | contig 10730 bp, 8 predicted proteins | sample Balambano_FR1_Me_FD_161646 | JGI IMG/M metagenome (GOLD analysis project Ga0224722, IMG submission 161646) | Freshwater sediment microbial communities from Lake Towuti, South Sulawesi, Indonesia - Balambano_FR1_MetaG | ecosystem: Environmental > Aquatic > Freshwater > Lake > Sediment | place...
CGGCTGCGCTTGCTGCCACCGGCGCTTCATGATCTGTAACGCTCATGTTGTCAGCGATTGTGGCGGGCACGTCCTCAGCACGGTTGTGAGCCGCAAGAACAGCTGTAGACGTATCATCATCCGCTGGCGGAGAATCATGGCGAAAGTCGTCTTCTGGCCCACGATTGTCATCCACCATGAGGTTTGCGTCCTTTCATCGCGAGGTTAACAGTGCTGCGACCCTCTGGTTCGTTCATGCGATTGTTGCGATCGAAAAAGTTGAACACCCGCAGGCCTATGTTGACAGGATTCCACATGCTGCCGTCATTCTCTTCAAAGGTCAGGCGATTGGCGGCCGTGGCCATGCGCGCAGGCAGAACGCCGCTTTCCAGCAATGGCATGCCAAGCCCATACACAAGGTTGTGAATGAATGGAAAGCTGTAATGGGTAAACGAGCGTTCATCCTCAATCACAAAACCAGCGTCGGTCACCTGCTGCCTGAGTTCGGGCATTGTGTAGAGGCGCACATGATTAGCCCAGATGCCAGCAAATGGGCCATGAGTGATGTGGGTGCCGAAAAGCGTTTCAAGCGTCCTGTTAATGGGATCCCAGGTGAAGGGGTAATTGGCATGTGGGACAGTTATCACCAGCACCCCGCCTGGTTTCAGCACACGATATGCCTCTCGCAGCGCCGCCTGATCGTCAGTCACGTGCTCCAGCACTTCACTGTAAATAACAGCGTCAAAGGTGCTGGCAGCATATGGCAGATGGTAGATGTTGGCATTGTGTATGGGGATGCCCAGATGCCCGATATTGTGTGCCGCTTTCTTCAGCACTTCCCAATCAAGGTCGGCCCCTACAATGGTGCATTCGCTGACATAGCGGAACATATTCAGGTAGAAACCACGCCCGCACGGCATGTCGAGAATGACGTGTTCAGGCCTGGGGTCAACCCACTCAAATATGGTCGCGACGCGCTTCTTGAACGCCATATCGGCTTCATTGCGCGTCATCTTCGCAATCATCGCCTGATCTACCATGAATCAGCCTGCCTGGCATACTTGCGAAAAACGGCTTCGTACTGGTCGGCGGTCTGCTCAAACGAGAAACACTGCTCAATAACTTCGCGGGGTTTCACATAGCGATCACGGTTTGCTATAACCTCTACCAGGGCTTTGCCAATGGATTCAGCGCTGCCCTTCTCGGCCAATCTGCCCATGCCGGTTACAGTCACAGGCACGCGCCCGCCTGGGATATCCGTCATGACCATCGGGGTGCCGCACAACATCGCTTCTACCTGCGCGAGCGCGAAGCATTCGGTATCACTGGGCAGTACGACGACGTCACAGGCCGCGTAAAAGTCAGCCATATCCTGCGGATCCTGAAGTAGCCCCAGGAAGATCAACTGGTTCTCATAGGCTCTGACAAGCGGCTGATGCGTTTTCCACGTATTCTCGTACGGAATGTCATACTGGCCCGCGAACACGAGCCTGGCGTTTGGATAGACCTTGTTCACTTCATCGAGCGCCCTGATTGCGAGGTCTGGTCGCTTTTCCTCGACGAACCGGTGTGCATATCCGATAATCGGGCCGCCATTGTGCTGCCACTGCTGGCGGAGCTGCTGTACACGTGCCAAACGAGGTTCAGGCATAAACACTGGCGGATAAATGACTGTTGTCTTGTTCAGATATGGCTGAAGGTAGTATGAATGTCGCGCATAGTCCTCGCTGTAGCCGATAAGCTGCCCTGCCCTGTCTGCCATGTAGCGAAAGAGCAAGAACATTATGCGGGTAATCCAGCGGTTGAGCGGTTTATCGGGCAGCACAAGATCGCCGTGATGAGTGGCGATGACCTTAACCCCTGCAAGCTGTGCCAGCACAGCAACAAGCGCAGTCTCCAGCATTGGGGTGTGGATGCTCACCACGTCTGCCTGGCGCATGGCAAGATAGGCCGCCCAGGGAAACGCAGGCATAACCATGCCCCGACTGATGTGCAGGGGTGCCCATAGCCGTATGATGCGCACACCGTTGTGAACAACCTCATCACGCGGCAGGCTGTTGTTATAACGCGCTGTAAGAACAGTAACCTCGTGACCGCGCCGTGCCAGTTCCTCCGCGATACTTTGAACGTGAATGGTTAATCCTGTGCGATGCGGAAAATAGTAGAGTAAGCTGATGAGAATTTTCAGCTTGCGCTCACCTGTCATAATCATCCTTCTAGCTGTTGCATCTGGCGCACACCGCGCTGTAATTGCTGCAGCGAAATGCCTTCCTTTACCAGCCCGATGAGGCCAGTGCTGGCATGGACCAGCACATTCACCGCGTGGACCAGCACAGCGAACGCAGTCATTCTATCCATATCAGTATAGCCCATCGCGCTCAGCGCTAGAATGATTGACCATTCATACGTACCCAGATTACCTGGCACCGCTGGCACTGCAATGGCAAAGGCCGCCGCCGCGATGTAGAGCGCTGTTGTCACGAAGCTGCTCTCGCCAAAAATTGCAAACATGAGCCAGTACCCAGCAATGAGGGACAACACCCAACTGGCACACGTCCAAAGCACTGGCGTCAGAAAGCCGCGCAGGCTGCGCAGCGGCGCAAGCCCATCCAGGAATTCATTTACCCATCGCGCCAGCCGCTGATGATCCAGCCGGTGGAAACGCCCGGTTATCGTTCCCAGCAGGCGATGCACCCAGGCGCGATGCCCAGCCAGCACAACCAGGGTGATAAAGCCGGTCATGGCGCTGAGTGCCGCAACGGCACTGGCAGACTGCAACTCTGGCGGCACTGGCGCAAACAGCAGCCCCAGCAGCACCATCAGCACGATTGCCAACAGGTCAAGCAGGCGCTCCACCAGAATGCTGCCAGTCGTCTTCAGCACACCAACAGGATGATCCTTGATCTGTGAAGTCAGATAAATTCGCACCACTTCGCCCAGGCGCAGGGGAAGAACCCCATTTACCAGGTAGGCAACGTTCATGATACTAAAGGAACGTGATAGCGGCAGCGCCCCCCCCAGCAGTGCCCGCCAGCGCAGTGCGCGCGTTACCAGGCCCAGCAACAGGAACAGCAGGCATGGCAGCACATAGGCGTAATTCGCCCGCGCAAAAGCTGATGCGAACTGATCAGGGCGAATCTGTGAAATGATGAACACGAAGGCCAGGGTGCTCATCACAGCGCCCAACGCGCCAATTTTGACCCCGCGCGAAACAGTCAAATTCATGCTATCCTTTACACTGCAACGGCTGTATTTTAGCACGAGTTAAGCGGATATATTGTCGTGAGTGACATACAAAAGGGCAATCGCTGATGAAAAGGTGGCTCTGCCTCGCATATGCGATGCTCATACTGTGTGCCTGCAACCTTGATTTCAACGGAAGCGCCCCTGTTGTCAATCCCCTTTCACAAACGCCCCCACCATCCACGAACACGCCTGTGGTGACGCCAACACCCAGCGCTACCCCCACGCCCTGCCCAACCGCAAGCGGTTTAGCATACACCGTGCAGCGCGGCGATACCCTCTCCAGCATCGCCAAACTGTTTGAGATATCTCTAGAGACGCTCATCGCCAATAACTGCCTTAATGATCCTAATCGGCTTCAGATAGGGCAGGAAATACTTATTCCCGGCCTGACACCAGATCCTAGCGCCGCACCCACCCCAACACGTGGTGTACGCGGCTGAGCTCAGGCTTGCCTCACTCAACCGCCTCAGTCCAGTAAGTGAGCACTGATCCTTGACACCCGGCAAGTGCGCGTTACAATGTCGCAGTATGCGAGAGTAATTCAGTGGTAGAATGCTTGCTTCCCAAGCAAGACGTCGTGGGTTCGAGTCCCATCTCTCGCTCATAAAGTCCCGCCAAAGTGTGGGACTTTTTGCTTAATGCCTGAGGTGCACAATTGACGGATGCTGCCCTCGCAAGTATCATAGCCGAGTTCTGTTCACGAGACCTTTCACCTCCTCATCGGAGGTTTGTACCAGGAGTATAAAGTGGCTGATTTTACGATCAAAGCGAGCGCCCGCAACATCACGGGTAAAAAAGTCAACACACTTCGCAATAAGGGGATCGTCCCTGGCACGATTTATGGCCCAAAGGCTGAACCGCTGACGGTACAGTTCGATTATCGCGAGCTGGAACTGACGCTGAAGAACGCTGGCAGCACCAATATCGTTGGTGTGCAGGTAGGCGATCTGAACATAGATGTGCTGGCGAGAGATGTCCAGCGAGACGTGTTAAAAGGCACGATCATACATGTCGATCTGTTTGCTGTTGACCCCAACAGCAAGATTCGTGCAGAGATTCCGGTGGTGCTCACTGGCGAAAGCCCGGTTATTGCCAGCCGTAAAGCCATTCTGATGGCAGGCACCAGCACAATCCGCATCGAGGTGCTGCCAAACGACCTGGTGAACCGCATCGAAGTTGATCTCAGCGCACTTACCACCATCGGCTCTACCATCTACGTGAAGGATCTGAAAGTCAGCGACAAGATCACGATTCTTAACGATGGTGACGAGATAGTTGCCAAGGCAATTCAGACTGGCGCACAGCGCGCCGCTGCCGACCGTGAAGCCGCAGCAGCCAACGCCTGATCCTGCAAATACCAAGCATTCATAAAAAGAGCTGGCGTGTACCAGCTCTTTTTTTTTACAGGTCTGCGGTTTCGTCCAGCTCATCCTCGCCTGGCTTCAGCACTGCAATGCCCACAACCTCGTCGCCATCCTGCAAATCCATCACCGTAACACCCATGGTGCTGCGGCCTGTCTCGCGTATCTGCGTAAGATCAGTGCGCAACACAATGCCACTGCGGGTTATGAGCATGATGCCATCATCATCGTTGATGCACCGCATAGCCACAATCGGCCCTGTCTTCTCATTGCGCGCCAGCGTGCGGATACCAATGCCATAACGCGACTGTACGGTGTACTGATCGATCGGCGTGCGCTTGCCGAAACCATTCTGCGTCACAACAAAGATATGGGTGTGCCTTTGTGGGTCAATGATATCCATCCCTGCGATAATATCATCGTCCATCAGTTTCATCGCGTTCACGCCGCCTGCACTGCGGCCCATCACGCGCACCTCATCCTCGCTGAAGACGATACTTTGCCCTTGTTCTGTCACCATGGCAATATGCTGGCTGCCAGTGCTAAGGCGAACCCATCCCAGTTCATCGCTGTCTGACAACGAGATTGCTATTAAACCGCTGGGCCTTACCGCCTCAAATTCTTCCAGGGCCACACGCTTTATGCGCCCCTGGCGCGTCGCCATCACAAATACCGCATCACGATTTTCAAAGTTCTCAACCGCCAGAATAGCGGTGATTCGCTCGTCCATCGCCATATTGATCACAGTATGGGCCAAAGTCCCACGTTGGGCGCGCCCAGCTTCTGGAATGCGGAAGGCACGCTCTGAGTAGACCTTGCCTTTGTTGCTGAAGAACAGAATGGTGTCAAGATTGTTGACAGACACCACGTCCAGAAGTACATCTTCGTCGCGGGTCTCCATCCCTTTGACACCCTTGCCGCCGCGCCGCTGTGCGCGGTACATGCGGGAAGGCACACGTTTTATGTACCCTCGATGTGTCAGCGAGATGACCATCTCTTCCTGTTCATAGAGATCTTCGTCGTTCAGATGCGCAGAGTCTTCATCAATGAGGGTTTTGCGCTCGTCACCGTACTTCTCTGCAATCTCGTTTACATCATCACGGATTAGCTGAAGAATCTTGTGCGGATTCGCCAGAAGGTCGTTGAGATAGGCAATGCGCGCCTGCACTTCGTCGTACTCATCCTGGAGCTTCTGGCGCTCCAGCGCGGCGAGGCGGCGAAGCTGCATATCGAGAATGGCGTTGGCCTGCACCTCGCTGAGGTCGAGGCGGGCCATAAGCTGCTGGCGGGCGTCGTCTACATCAGCGCTGTTGCGGATGATGTAGATAACCGCGTCAATATCACCTACTGCCTTCAGCAACCCCATCAGGATGTGTGCGCGCGCGCTGAGCCTGTCCAGTTCATAATGACTGCGCCGGACGATGACATCGTAGCGGTGTTCGATATAGATCGTCAGCGCCCGTTTCAACGAGAGGTTGCGGGGTTCGCCGTTTACCAACGCCAGCATCTGAATGCTGTAGTAGGTCTGAAGCTGAGTGTATTTGTAAAGTTGGTTACGAACAGTTTTGAAGGACGCGGTAGGCTTCAGCTCCACCACCAGTCGCATCCCGCTGCGGTCACTTTCGTCACGCAGGTCACGGATGGTATCAATGCGGCCTTCGCGTACCAGCGCCACAATCCGCTCCACGATGGCCACCTTACTGACCTGATATGGAATAGAGGTAATCACAAGGCGGTGGCCACTACGGCTTTCCTCCTCGTGGCAGGTTGCCCTGATTGCCACGCGCCCCTTGCCTGTGGCGTAGGCTTCACGCAGTTCATCGCTGACAAGTATCTTGGCGCCGGTTGGGAAATCGGGCCCTTTGACGAACGTCATCAGTTCATCAACCGTAATATCGTCCGCGCGATCATAATTGTCGATAACATGCGTGATGGCGGCGGCAAGTTCGCGCAGATTATGGGGTGGCACGTTGGTAGCCATACCCACCGCTATGCCCGACGAACCGTTCAGCAGCAGGTTGGGCAGGCGTGCAGGCAGTACCGTTGGTTCAAGCTGGCTTCCGTCGTAATTCTCAGTAAAGTCGACGGTATCCATGTTTATATCAACCAGAAGCTCATTGGCGATGGACGCCATGCGCGCCTCGGTGTAGCGCATCGCAGCGGGGCTGTCGCCATCCAGCGAGCCGAAGTTGCCCTGGCCATCCACCAGCGGGTAGCGCAGACTGAAGTCCTGGGCCATACGCGCCATTGCGTCGTAAACTGCGGTATCACCATGCGGATGATACTTGCCCAACACCTCGCCCACGATGCGTGCGCTCTTCTTGTAAGGTGTTGCAGGGCGTATGCCCATGTCGTACATCGCGTACAGAATGCGGCGATGCACCGGCTTCAGCCCATCACGGGCGTCTGGCAGGGCGCGGGCCACGATAACACTCATGGCGTAATCCAGGAAACTGCCGCGCATTTCCTGATTGATGTTCACGGTACGAACAACGCCGATGTTATCCGCGCCGAGATTGTCATTTTCCATAGCGCTGCGCCGGGGCGCACCAGCTCCTTTCCAGTTAACACCGCATCATTATACCAGAACACCCCTGCGTTTAACAGCAACAACGCGCCTCGAAAGGATAGCTCATACGTTCTGATTCGCGCTGAGGGAGGGCAAGCTAAGGTTGTGATTTTTCGTCAACAGCGTTACAACTAACGCACACACTTATGCACTGAAAGAGACTAGCATGAAAGTACTTAGATATTTCCTTTTGGGCGTGCTGATTGTTGTTATCCTTGTGGGGGTTGGTGTGGGGGTGCTGCTGAATACCTGGGTAAACGGGCCGCTGCCGCAGCACGCGGGCGAACTGCGGGTTGCCGGGCTGTCTGCGCCAGTACAGATCATTCGCGATGAGAACAACATTCCTCACATCTACGCCGCGACCACTCGTGATCTTCTGATGGCACAGGGATTCGTACAGGCACAGGATCGTTGGTGGCAGATGGAGTTCGACCGCCACATCGGAGCAGGTGCTCTCCAGGAACTCACTGGCAAGACCAGCGCGCTGCTGGGTACCGATGTTTTCATCCGCAAGGCAGGCTGGTATGAGGCGGCAAAGCGCGACTACGAAGCTTTGGACGAGGAACACAAAGGCTATCTCCAGGCATTTGCTGATGGTGTCAACGCCTATATTCTCAGCCGACCAGCCTCTCAACTGGCCACCGAATACAATGTGCTGGGTGTTACTGGCGTCAACATACCCATAGAACCATGGACGCCGCTTGATACGCTGGTGTGGACAAAAGTCATGGCATGGGATCTCAGCGGCAACCAGGGCAACGAAACCTATCGGTCTGAACTGCTGGCTGCCCTGGGTGAAGAAATGGTAGCTGCCTACGCCCCGAATTACGCATTTGATCGTTACACAACCATCATCCAGCCGGAAGACCTGCCTGGGGCTGGCGAGCCTTTTGCTGCACCACCAGACACCGCAGGTATCATCGGCTTCAGCCACGACACCACCGATCTCAGCATAGAGGCGGGACTGGTATTTGGGCGTGGGAGCGGTATCGGCAGCAACAACTGGGTCGTCTCTGGCGATCTGACAGAATCAGGGATGCCGATGCTGGCCAATGACCCGCACCTGGGCATTGGTATGCCTTCCATCTGGTATGAGATTGGTTTGCACTGCGAGCCAGTCAGCGATGCCTGCCCCTACAACGTGCGCGGCTTCACCTTTGCGCCGACTCCAGGGGTTGTGATCGGCCATAATGCGCATATTGGCTGGGGAGTTACCAATGTCGGTTGGGATACCCAGGACCTGTACGCGATAGAAGTAAACCCGGACAATCCGCTGCAATACCGGTGGAATGGTGAATGGCGTGACATGACCATGCGCGATGAAATCATACGCTATGGTGACAGCGATGAGACCCTGTCATTCCAGGTTCGGCTGACGCACTTGGGGCCTGTCATCAACGACAACCGCGTGAACGATGACGGCACACTCAGCGGCTTCAACAACGAGGATCCCCTTGTGCTGCACTGGACGGCTACCGCAGAGACTGGCACGATCTTCAGATCGCTGATGATGCTGAACAAGGCCCGCAACTGGGATGAGTTCCGCGAGGCGCTCACCTACTGGGATTCACCAGCACAGAACTTTGTGTACGCAGATATTGAAGGCAACATCGGCTACCAGACACCTTCGCGGGTGCCGGTTCGCGCGCCGGGTCACACCGGGCTGCTGCCAGTAGACGGCACCACAGATGCCTATGAATGGCTGGGCTATGTGCCGTTTGAGTATCTGCCTAGCGTCTTTAACCCCAGCCGGGGCTATATCGCAACAGCCAACCAGGCGTTGGTGCCATTTGAATACTATGCATCGCTTGCAGAGGCCCTGGCCGATGAGTTTGGGGCGGATGCGCACTATGTCTTCGGTTATGAGTGGGCTCCTGGCTACCGCGGTCAGCGCATCGTAGACATGCTGGAAGCTGCCACTGAACACAACCTGGAAACCTTCAGGGCGATTCATGGCGACAACGAGATAACCCTGGCGAAGGAAATGGCGCCATTCCTCGCTGATGTCGACATGCAGGACGCCGCAGCCAACGAACTGCGCGATTGGATGCTGAACTGGGACTATCAGATGCATCATGACAGCGCGCAGGCGGCCCTGTTTGCCCTGTATTTCAGGCAGCTAACGCGTGCGATCTGGAATGACCAACTGGCCGAAGTGGAAGCAGAAGCTGATGGCGGTGGGTACGAAATGTTCGCCATCTCGCTCCTGTTGGAAACGCCGGACAATATCTGGTGGGATGATACGACGACCGCCGATGTTACAGAAACACGCGACGACGTGCTGAGAGCAGCTTTCCGGGCTGCTGCTGCTGAAGCGCAGACCCTGCTGGGAAATGATCGCGCTCAATGGCGCTGGGGCACACTGCATACCGCCACATTTGTCAGTAACCCGCTGGGTCTCAGCGGCATTGGCCCAGTGGAAAACCTGGTCAATCGCGGCCCGGTCAGCGTCAGCGGTGGTTCAGAAATTGTGAATGCGACTGGTTGGAGCCTGGAGGACTTCACCGTGCGAGCCGTGCCCAGTATGCGCATGGTGCTGGATTTCAGCGATCTGGGCGCCAGTGTAACGATGCATACGACCGGGCAAAGCGGGCACCCAGCCAGCAGCGGTTACGGTGACTTTATCGAACCCTGGCGTAACATAGAGTATCACCCCATGCGCTGGACGCGCGAACAAGTAGAAGCAGCGGCAAAAGCCACGCTGCGGCTGGTTCCCTGATCGCATCAGCGCTATTACAGGGCGGATCTACATCAGAGTACGATCCGCCCTGTTACGATCAGCACGCCAGCGCCCAGCAGCAGGGACGCAATGAACAACAACACAGACAGAAGCGCGCGCTCGCCGGCGCTCATGCCCAGGAAGCGCCGCTCACCGTCCGGGGCTTCCTCCTGCTCGTCGATGAGTATTGTGGCTGGCACAAACTCCTCGTCATCATCGCTGCCCAACACGTCACGAATATCATCAGCCTGTGACATGCACTAACCTCCTGACGAATGATCCAGTACGATTGTAGCGTGTCAACTGCCGCGCAGCCAAACGTTATTGACGAGGTTGAAAATAACCTGCTGCCCGTTGGTCATGGTGGCAACAAGCTGAGCGGTGCCATCCGGTGCTGTCTGCGGGTAAACAATGCCCACTGGCGCAGCAGGCGACGGGTTGCCAAGCCGCCCCTGGGCCGTACCCACAATCAGCGGATCACGCTGGTCATACAACCGCAGCAGTGTGGCCATATCGCCCACGCTGGCTGCCTGTGTTTCCAGCCCCAGCCGCCAGGTAAGGAAGTCGCGCCAGTCCAGGTTGGCCTCTGCCAGGCTGCTGATGCCCAGCACGCCAGCGAGAATGCTGATGTCTGAATTATTGCGCACCACAGCCAGCAGTTCCCCCACTTTGCCTGTGCCATACTCGTTGACGATACTGCTCATCAGATAAGATTGTGTATCGACCTGAAGCCACTTACCAAGCAGCCACAGCCCAGATGCTCGCCTCAGGAATTCCGCGTCGTAGCCGGCAGAAGGTTCAACGCTATAATCACTGATCAGGCGTTCAGCCAGGAGCGCCGCAATATCCTGCTGGG
>Ga0224722_1002093_pt1 | contig 10725 bp, 10 predicted proteins | sample Balambano_FR1_Me_FD_161646 | JGI IMG/M metagenome (GOLD analysis project Ga0224722, IMG submission 161646) | Freshwater sediment microbial communities from Lake Towuti, South Sulawesi, Indonesia - Balambano_FR1_MetaG | ecosystem: Environmental > Aquatic > Freshwater > Lake > Sediment | place...
AACCAATCCCAAGTGAACCACCCGATTGAGAAAAAATTGCAGTATTCACACCAATTAAATTACCCGCAACATCAATCAATGCACCACCAGAGTTACCAGGATTAATTGCAGCATCTGTTTGGATAAAGTCTTCATAAGTATTGATTCCCAAGTCAGAGCGACCTGTCGCAGAAATAATCCCTTGTGTTACCGTTTGCCCAACACCAAAGGGATTACCAATTGCAAGAACAACATCACCCACTTCATTACCACTCAGTTTAAATGGTAAAACAGGAAGTTTATCTAACTCAATTTTAATCACAGCTAAATCTGTATCTGGATCTGTACCAATCACTTTTGCTTCAGCACGACGACCATCGTGCAATGCCACTACAATATGTTCAGCCTGCGCGATCACATGGTTATTTGTTAAAATATAACCATCTGCACGCACAATTACACCTGAACCTAAACTGTTTTCATTTTGAGGCTGTTGAGGGGCTTGATTACCAAAAAATTCACGAAATACAGGATCACTCAACAAAGGATGATTCATCTGTTTCACTTTCTGAGTGGTAAAGATATTCACCACAGCAGGCGCAGCAACTTTTACGGCAGCACTATACGAAACAACACCACCTGTTCGAGTTGTATCAATCAGAGGTTCAACCTTTTCAGCAGGCATTTTGACGCCATCAGCAGCGACTGTTGGTTTCGGCTGATGTGATTTCTGCCAAGCCAGAAAACTAAATATAACAACAACGAGTAAAACCCAAGGTAACCATGTAAATGCACGGCGCACGTTTATTATCCTCTAGGCAAAATTATGTTATGAGCAAACTTATTTATTGAAGAACAACAACTTTGATCTATTGTAAAGTAAATTAGTTTAGATCTATGTAAAAGTTAAAAAAGTTTTGTCTAGCTTTAGTTACATTTAAAAATATGTTTTTATTAATACCAAGATACAGATGTCAAGCAACTGAGGAATCAAATGGCAAATTTGCATGATATTGTGCAATGGTGTAATCAAACTTTAAAAACAAATGAATTTAAAGACTACGCACCAAATGGCTTACAAATTGAAGGCAAGTCAGAAATTAAAAAGATAGTCTCTGCCGTCACCGCATCTGAGGATGCAATCGATGCAGCAATCGGTCAGCAAGCAGATGTTTTGCTTGTGCATCATGGCTATTTTTGGAAAGGCGAACCCTACCCAATCACGGGCATGCGTGGCAATCGCATCAAAAAACTAATCCAACATAATATTTCATTGATCGCCTACCATTTACCTTTAGATGCACACCCAGTACTCGGAAATAATGCAGCGATTGCTGATTTAATCAGTTTAAAAAACTTAGAAGCATTAGATTCATCTGAAAAACATCCGATTGGAAACATTGCTTATTTAGAGCATGCACTTAGCCCTGAACAATTCAAAGCAAAGTTACAGGCTATTTTTGATTTTAATGTGATTCATTTACCAAGCGACAAACCCCAAATCCAAAAAGTAGGTTTTTGTACAGGCGGTGCTCAAGATTTTATCAATAAAGCCGCACAAGAAAATTGTGATGCTTATATTTCAGGTGAAGTCAGTGAACGTACTTTTTATGAAGCCAAAGAACTTGGTGTTCATTATTTTGCCTGTGGTCATCACGCAACTGAACGCTATGGCGTACAACGTTTGGCACAAGCGATTGCTGATCAATTTGCTATAGAAACTGTATATTTTGAGCTGAACAATCCGATCTAACTCAATTCAATCATTTAATAGAGTGAAAATAATTTCACTCTTCCCTTCGTAGCATTTCAAATGCTTTCCAGTCATTCCTAAAAATCTCCTCTTTCACACCAGCAAGTCTATTCAATCCCACATAAAACAAATGATAAATAAAATTTATTTTTTATTTAGTTTTACCAACATTAAAGTAAATTAAAAAGTTATTGATTATCATTTGCATTTAAATAAATAATAAAAGCGCTCCAATCCATCGCAATAAAACCACATTGATTACAAAGGAATCAAATACATGGCTTATTCTTTACCTGCGCTTCCTTATGCTTATGATGCACTTGAACCTAATCTTGATACTAGGACGATGGAAATTCATCATAGCAAACACCATCAGACCTATATCAATAATATTAATGGTGCAATTGAAGGCACAGAATGGGAAAAACTTTCAGTGGAAGAACTCGTTGCTAGAGTGAATAACGTCCCTACTGATCTTAAAAATATGGTGATCAATAATGGTGGTGGGCATGCCAATCATTCATTATTTTGGACAGTCATGAGTCCACAAGGCGGCGGACAACCTACAGGCAGTATTGCCGAAGCGATTGAGCAACAATTAGGTGGTTTTGATGCCTTTAAAGAAGCGTTTACCAAGGCGGCAATTAGCCGTTTTGGTAGTGGTTGGGCATGGCTCAGTGTAACATCTGCACACAAACTAGTCGTCGAAAGTAGTGGTAACCAAGACTCTCCACTTATGCACGGACATACTCCTATTTTAGGTTTGGATGTATGGGAACATGCATATTACCTTAAATATCAAAACCGTCGCCCTGAATATATCGCTGCATTTTATAATGTAGTGAATTGGGATGAAGTGAATCGCCGTTATCATGACGCATTACAAACTAAAGATCAGTAGTTTTCACATCAGCTAAACCTAGAGATCAGCATCCCTATAAAAACTGATTAGAGTCTTTTGGAACGTTCACTAAACAAACTAAAAACTCTAATCATTGTTGTATCGTATATGTCTCATAACGAAATTTTTTGCATATTTTGTGTATTAAAAGACTGCCCTATTGTCTATAGAATCATTTACAATAAAGGCACTTAGTAAAACCCAGCAATTTGCAAGGATTGGAACATGACAACCATTACTTTACCTGCACTTCCGTATGGCTATGATGACCTAGCGCCACACATCACTCGCGAAACTTTAGAATACCATCACGACAAACACCACAACACTTATGTTGTTAACTTGAATAACTTAATCAAGGGTACTGATCTTGAAGGTAAATCTTTAGAAGAAATCATCAAAGCTTCTGCTAGTGATGCTTCTAAAGCAGGTATCTTTAACAATGCTGCACAAGTATGGAACCACACTTTCTACTGGAACAGTATGAAACAAAATGGTGGCGGTAAACCTACTGGTGCGATTGCAGCTAAAATTGAAGAAGCATTCGGTAGCTATGAAAAATTTGTAGAAGAATTCACTGCCGCTGCAATCACTCAATTCGGTTCAGGTTGGGCTTGGTTAGTTGCTGACGAAGTAAATGGTAAATTATCAATTACTAAAACTGCAAATGCAGATACTCCACTTGCTCATGGTCAAGTTGCAGTATTAACAATTGACGTTTGGGAACATGCTTACTACATCGACTTCCGTAACTTACGTCCAAAATACATCGCAACTTTCTTAGAAAGCTTAGTGAACTGGGACTATGCAAATGCAAAACTTGCAGGTCAACCAGCAGGTGTTGAGAAATAATTTTATTTCTTGAATAAAAACTGCCCACTTTGGGCAGTTTTTTTATATATAAAAAATTAAAAGCATATTTATCAAGCAAACAATTCATTTTATTTATTATTCTTATTGACGCATTAGTTTTTCATGCCTAAAATGCGCATCAGATTCTCCAATAGCTCAGTCGGTAGAGCGACGGACTGTTAATCCGCAGGTCCCTGGTTCGAGCCCAGGTTGGAGAGCCAATCTACTATTCTTCCATAGCTCAGTCGGTAGAGCGACGGACTGTTAATCCGCAGGTCCCTGGTTCGAGCCCAGGTGGAAGAGCCAAGATTCTAAAAAGCCTATATCTCGATGATATAGGCTTTTTTCTTTATAAAAATCTTCTCTTAAACCATAATAAAATAGACCGAAACCATATAAACGATGATAAAAAGTACAATTAAATCAATATTTAAATTTTTTCTTACGAATCACTTGACCAAAACTATCTACATGCATAGAATGCTACCCAGATTCTCCAATAGCTCAGTCGGTAGAGCGACGGACTGTTAATCCGCAGGTCCCTGGTTCGAGCCCAGGTTGGAGAGCCAAATTCTAAAAACCCACTCAATTAGAGTGGGTTTTTTATTCACCCCTTGATAAAAATATGTTTGAATCCAATTCATTTATCTTCTTGCTTATCGGGATCGTTAGCACCTTACTACTCTTAATAAGTTGCGTACGCTCTTTTCTCCCACAACAGAAGTTTTTCGCTCGCCCCGTCATTACATCTTTTGAATCTAAAATGTTCACAAGGCTACAACAAGCTTTCCCACATTATCACATACTTGCTCAAGTCGCCTTCAGTGCACTGATTACCAGCGATCACTACAAAATCCGTAGTCAATTCAATCGTAAAGTTACTGATTTTGTAGTCTTAGACCAAGAAATGAAGGTATTAGCCATTATTGAGCTCGATGACCCCAGTCATTTTGGCAAAGAGTTAGAAGACAAAAAACGAGATCGAATGCTGCAAGAAGCCGGATATCAAGTGCAGCGTTACTCTCAGATTCCATCTATAAAACAATTACAGATGGATATCCGATAAAAAATGAGCGTTAAATTATTCAGCTTTTGCTGCTTGTTGAGCAATTTTCTGCTGCTCAAACTTCTTCGCAATCTCAGCATGTTGCTGATCGTATTTTTTCTTCGTTTCTGCATCACTTTTAGCTGCTAGAAATGCGATGCCTATAATAAAGATTGGAATCAAAAGCCCTAAACTCATTAATAACCAAGGTACTGGCTTCTTTTCAACAGGTTGTTGACTCATCGGTAATTCAAACTCAGAAACTATCAATAATGCGACAATATAACAAAAAAAAGCCTCTACAAAGAGGCTCTCTTGATATTAATTATGCTTTATTGAGCAGCCATATACTTTTTAATAAATGCGACCAATTCTGCATTTTTCTTAACGATAGCCTCTGTATGAGAAGCATCGACTACTGATAGTAATGTCACATCAGTACCCGCTGCTTTCATTTTAAGATACATCTCATAAGTAACTGTATATGGAACACTCATATCCTTGGTTCCTTGAATAATTAATACAGGTGTATTAATTTTCTTCGTTCCAGGTTGACTATCTTTCAAAAATTGCTGTACTGCCTTACTCGCTGTAAACTTCTCTTGGTCTAGACCTGGATAGTCGACTAATTTTTTAGTCGGGTTTTTAACTAAAAAGTCTACGATATCAGATACAAAACGATAATGTAAACTATCCTCTGGATGATTCACTGGATCAACACTACTCAAACACAATCCATTTTCCCCAGTTGTGCCTTCAGCCAAAGCTGCCAGATTCCGCGAACGATCATCTTTAAAGATTTCTCTATAATCAAATCTAGGATCAGCAGCTTTAATCCCAACCGCAGCAAATGATGCATAAGTCAATAAAGTCGCATATGCACCAATAGACCCATTCGCACGTTGTAATGGGGTTAATCCTGCAGCGAGCTCTTTCTCTTCCGCTGCTGCTAATACAGGTGGTGCAACTTCAAAAATAATTTTATCCAAACTAGATGCAGGCGCCCCAGCGACAGCACCCTTATAATTCAGGTCAGCATTCGCATATTCAGCAGTTCCCAAAGATGCTTGCCCTCCCTGAGATTGACCTACTGACATCCACGAACCATTCAACTGACTACCGTAGCGCTCTTTAGCTGCCTTTACCGCAGCTATTGCCGAATCAGCTTCGCTTTTTAGATGTAAATAAGGATGTATTCCTGCTTCTCCCAATCCTTCATAATCAGGTGCAATAATCACATATCCCTCTGCCAACAAACTTTTCGCCAATGGATCCTTAAATCTTGACCCTAAAATATTATTTGTAGGTGCACAAGTATCTCCAACGCCTAATGTCCCATGCTCCCAAACAACGACTCGATACCCATCTTTAGGCTGAGCTACTTTTGGAAATAGAACCATTGCAGAAGTTTTAGCACTGCGTCCCTGAACATTGACCATTTTATAGGTCATCACTTTTATTGAAGAAGCCTCATCCAAAGTATCTTTAGAATAATTACTTTCTGAGAGGTAAGTTTTATCTGGATTAATGCCAGAATAGCTATCATTACTATCATTACATGCTGTTAAGAATAGTGCAGAAATTGAGAACGTGATTGCCAAAGCAATTTTTGACCGTTTCATAAAATATCCCTTTCGTCTTTATCTTATTTTTGTGCATAAAACCACATGCCATCTTATTAAGGCATAAAAAAAGTGCCCTGTATAGGACACTTTTAAACTAATTGGTAATATTAAAGCATTAATTCCAAAAAGATTCCAACAAAAATTATCATTCCAACCCATCTATTGTGACGAAATGCCCAAAAACAGATTTGCGGATCACGATCTTTGGTTCTAGCAGCTTGATAAACAAAATCAATTGCAACAATAACCAGTGCAATTAATCCGAAGGGAAATAACAGACTCTCTAGATATAAAGCCCCACCAATCAATACCAAACTTAGCGCCTGCAATAATCCCACAATTTGTATGTCATAACGACCAAATAAAATTGCAGTAGATTTCACACCAATTTTCAAATCATATTCACGGTCAGTCATTGCATATTGCGTATCATATGCCACTGTCCATGCTAGATTTCCAAAATATAGAAGCCAGCAAGTGACATCAGGTGTTTGCCCAACTGCCGTATATGCCATTGGAATTGACCAAGAAAAAGCTGCACCTAAAAAGACTTGAGGCAAATGAGTATAGCGTTTCATAAAAGGATAAATAAACGCTAAAAATAATGCCCCAAATGACCAATAAAAAGTTTCAATCGGTAGAAAAAATAATAGACTTGCACTTGCAACGACTAAACCTAAGAAAACAAAAATAGCCTCTCTTGCTCTGATTATTCCAGTCGCTAAAGGACGTGTCTTGGTACGCTCTACATGCGCATCAACCTTACGATCCGCAAAATCATTAATCGCACAACCTGCTGCGCGCATAAAAATGACACCAAGAATCATAATAAACAGAATCTTAAAATTTGGTATGCCTTTTGATGCAATCCATAATGCCCACATTGTTGGCCAGAATACCAGTTCTGTACCAATCGGCTTATCAAAACGGCAAAGATAATAATAGGCTTCTAAACGTTGTCGCCATGTTGTGTGTTGCACTGTTTCCATGATGAATCCTTAGAGTCAATGCTGTCGAATAAACTGTTCAAATGCAGGCAAGAAGGTCTCTTGCACAATAAATTTACAACCATGCCAAGTATAACAACTCTGCCTCGTCCAACCTTCTTCAAGATAAATCACACGTCGCTCACAAGCAGGATTAGTCCGTTGAAACAAAAACCAACCGATTGGCTTATTACGGATATGACGAAATAATCGTGCTTTTTTCTGCAAACTTAGAATAGGAAAAATACTTTTCGCTTTGACCCATGCCTGTGTTTCACTACCATAAAGATTGGTTTCTCGCACCCATGCAATATGATGTGTTGGCATGTTCATCCATTTACTATCAGTGAAAGTTAAACGTTGGTAGTGCTCTTTAATACGTTCAACATGAAATTCACCACTGCCTAGATCAGTCAATTGCTGTGTCAGCGAACCAGATGCATACAACCATTTTTTTAATTCAATAGGAATCTCTTCCCCTTTTATTCTGTTTGGTCGTAAATTTCGCATGCTCGGCTCACTAAAAACATCGCGATTAGTTTACAGTAATTTTTTAATAAAAAGCACATGACTTTTAATTGAATCAAAAACATAAAAAAGCTCGCCGAAGCGAGCTTTTATAGTATCCAGAACTGGAAAATATATTTAGTAAATTGCCATGTGGTCACGGTGAATCATTTCTAAAGAACGTGCTTCACCTAAAACTTGGTAAACCTTTTCAGAAGGTAAGCCTTTAACCATTTCTGCCGAACGAGAACTAAAGTTCACACGTCCTACAGCAATACGAGCACCTGTTTTATCAACACATTCAACTACGTCACCACGATCAAAATGCCCTTCAATCGCTTTTACACCAACAGGTAATAAGCTACGATGCTTGAGTTTAATCGCTTCAACAGCACCATCATCAATCACTAAACGACCTGCTGTTTGCAAATGAGCTGCCAACCATTGCTGATGTGCTGTCATACGATCATTATCGGTTGTGAATAAAGTACCCAACATTTCACCCGCCATTAAACGAGCCAAAACATGGTCACTTTCACCACTCGCGATTAAGGTTGGACAACCAGACTTAGCCGCAAGACGTGCAGCACGAACCTTAGTCACCATACCACCACGACCTAAGACACCACCACCACCCGCCATTTCAAACAACGCGTCATCTAAGGCACGAACTGAAGAGAATAGCTTAGCATTCGGGTTACTGCGTGGATCTGAGTCAAACATCCCCTGTTGATCCGTTAAAATAATCAACAACTCTGCTTGTACTTGACCCGCAACCATTGCAGCTAAAGTGTCATTATCACCAAAACGGATTTCATCGGTCGAGACCGTATCATTTTCATTAATAACAGGAATCACACGCCAATCAATCAAGTTTTGCAAAGCATCACAAGAGTTGAGATAACGACGACGATCTGCAAGATCGTCATGTGTCAGTAAGACTTGTGCTGTTTGAATACCATGCTGATCTAATACACTCGACCATGTATGAATCAAACCCATTTGACCAATAGCTGCACAAGCTTGCAAACTGGGTAAATCAGTGGGTCGACTCGCAAGTTTCATGCGTACCATCCCTTCTGCAACTGCACCTGAAGACACCAGAATAATCTCATGTCCAGCATTGTGTAGATCTGCAATTTGTTTCGCCCAATGCGAAATTGCATTTAAATCTAAACCTTGCCCATTTGCAGTCAGTAAAGATGATCCGATTTTAACAACGATTCGTTTACACGCATTGAGCTGACGTTGCCTATCGACCACTTCTATCATTTTTTCCTCGGTTCACTAATCACGAACGTAAATACTTTCTACGTCGCCTTCATCCTCATCGTCCTCAAAATCATCTTCATCGTCTTCCAAGCCCGCTTCACGCTGAGCTTTGCGCATAGCACGATAAGCTTCTTTTGCTGCGATGGTTTGTTCACGTGTTTCAGCTTCAAGCTGTTCACGGAATGCTTTCATCTCTGCTGCATACTCAGGATCTTCGACTTCACGCTCACGCTGTTGCTCGATTTGATCCATTAAGTAATAAACCACTTCTTTGGTCCCTTCTGACATTAGACCAGAAGTTTTAAAGACAGGGCCTTTCCACTGTAATTCATCAAGGATATGTTGACACCACTCATCTCTTGATTCGTCTTCAATTTGATCAAGTTTATTGAGTACTAGAACAATTGGAAGTTTTGCCAATGTTGGAGAGAATTTATCTAATTCACCTAAAATTGCTTTAGCGTTGTGCGCTGGATCAGAACCATCAATTGGCTGAACATCAACAATATGCAAAAGTATACGTGTACGTGCCAAATGCTTCAGGAAACGAATCCCAAGACCTGCACCTTCTGCTGCACCTTCAATCAAACCTGGAATATCCGCCATGACGAAAGAACGATGACGATCAGCATCGACTACGCCTAAGTTCGGGATCATAGTCGTAAATGGATAATCTGCAACTTTTGGTTTAGCCGCGCTCACCGCACGAATAAACGTTGATTTACCCGCATTTGGCATACCCAACAAACCAACATCAGCCAACACTTTTAACTCTAAACGCACTTCACGATATTCACCTTTGATACCATGAGTACATTTACGTGGAGAACGATTCGTTGAAGATTTAAAGTGTGTGTTACCTAAACCACCATCACCGCCATTGGCAACTTTAACACGTTGACCATCGGCAACTAAGTCACCAATAATGTCACCCGATTCAGTATCTACAATCGTTGTACCTACAGGTACTTTTAGAATAATATCTTCACCACCACGACCTGAACAGTTCGCACCACGACCATTTTTACCACGTTCAGCACGGAATCGACGTGTATAACGATAATCTACGAGCGTACCTGTGTCATCATCGGCTTGAATATAAACACTTCCGCCACGTCCCCCATCCCCACCATCTGGACCACCAAAAGGGACAAATTTTTCACGGCGAAAACTGGCTACGCCATTGCCACCGTCGCCAGCCTCTACGGTTATGACTGCTTCATCAACAAAGCGCATGTGCCAATCCTCTAAAATCTTAAAAGCGGACTATTCTGCCACATTTTAATAAAATTCTCGAATAGAAAAAGCAGCAAATACACCTTTCGATTTAAAAAACACTAAAAACTTAGGTGAAACATATGGTTACACGCAACGATTCAAATTATCAAAGTCGCTTTGTAAATCCATTCAATCATGCAAAATTATACAAATATCGTAATAAACTGCACTAAGACATCGTAGTTTAAAAGATTCCCCTTTTTATCTTTGAATAAACGTTTCAACTGCAACAATGGCATATCCTTAATAAATGATCTTCCCTTGCAGTTATTTTCAATTATTCGCGTGAGCTGTTCAGCCTTTATTTGTATAGTTAAAATTACGAACGAATACCTACACATTCAAAAATAATGAATGGCTTTTCCAAATCCAAGCTCAAAAATAATTCATTTTAGAATTTGGGGCTGTAGTAGATTAGCCTTGTGATAATCTACTTTTATGAAGATAACTAGATGTAAATTAAATAGAAAAATTCAGATAAGGTTATTAGAGTTTTTCATTGCCGAAGTTACCGCTAGAACTGCTGC
>Ga0224722_1002096_pt1 | contig 10719 bp, 3 predicted proteins | sample Balambano_FR1_Me_FD_161646 | JGI IMG/M metagenome (GOLD analysis project Ga0224722, IMG submission 161646) | Freshwater sediment microbial communities from Lake Towuti, South Sulawesi, Indonesia - Balambano_FR1_MetaG | ecosystem: Environmental > Aquatic > Freshwater > Lake > Sediment | place...
AGATGGTGGACCGGTCATCGGTTTTGCCGGACGCTTTGTCGAAGAGAAACGGCCCGACCTGCTGATCCGTGCGCTGGAGGTGATTAACCGGCGTTATCCGAATGCTCGCATCGTTTTTGCCGGCGAGTACGACATCAGGTATGAGGATACCTGGGAACGTCATCAGGATCTGGTCAATCAGTATCGTGACCAGCTTGTTTTCCTGGGTCTGATGCAGGATCCGCAGGATATGGCCGACTTTTACGCGGCCTGCGATGTTCTGGCGCTCACCAGCGACAGCGAATGCTTTGCGCTGGTACAGGTCGAGGCGATGCTGTCCGGGACGCCGGTCGTCATGACGAACACGCCGGGCGGCCGCGTGCCCGTACAGGTGACGGACATGGGACGTCTTGCCCAGCAGGGCGACTGGCGTTCGATCGGTGAAGCGATTGTCCAGGTGCTGGATCAGCCGGAAAAGTACCGCAGATCCCGCGAGATCATCGAGAACATTTTCTCCTTTAAGGAAACCGTTGACACGTATGAGCAAACCTTCTATGCCAGTTCCCGACTCGCCAGCGGTTGAAAGCGATCACTTTGACCCGGCGCTGATCGCCCATATGACGCGCAACGAAGCCGACATGGCCTTCAAGAAGCGCGTTCAAACGGTATTCGACTGGGTTCAGCCGGCCGCCGGCAAGGTCATCCTCGACATTCCATGCGGCCGCGGCTTTTATCTCAACATGCTGCGCTATGCGTCGGACGCCAGGCTGGTAGGTGCGGAACTGGACTGGGACGTGCTTCAGAAGGCAAAGCGGCATGTCGGCTCACTGCCAGATGTCGCCCTGCATAACGTCAACGTGTATCACCTGCCCTATCCCGGCAATACCTTTGATGCCGTCATCATGTCAGAGATTCTGGAGCATGTTGACGACGATGTGGCGGCCCTGAAGGAAGCGTTTCGCGTGCTGAAACCCGGCGGGGTCGTTGCGGTCACGGTTCCCAACGCAGACTACCCGTTTCTATGGGACCCGATCAATCGTTCGCTGGAGATGCTGTTTGGCACGCACATCTCCAGTGGCCCGCTCGCAGGAATCTGGGCCAATCATGTCCGGCTCTACTGGCGTCACGATCTGCGCGCAGCCGTTCTCGATGCCGGGTTCGTCGTCGAGGACGAGCGTTCTTTTACGCATGCCTGCTTCCCTTTCATCCACAATATGGTCTATGGCGTTGGAAAACCGCTGCTCGAAAGTGGGCTGCTGCCACAGGAGATGGCGTCGGCGGCAGACCGCACAACGTTCGATCAGAACAGCGGCAGTTTGCTGAACCCGATCAATCTGGGGCTGAAAGTGTTCAATTACTTTGACCGGCCAAACCGGCTGAATGAATCACCTGACAAGTCGACCGTCAACCTTGCCATCAAAGGCCAAAAGCCAGCATGAGCCACTTTGACCCGTACGACAGCGACAGCGGACTGTTCGAGAAGCGCGCCGCAGGCGCTCGCCCAGCAAGTGCGCCGCCATCAGAAGCCTCAGCGAGACCTGTTCACATGCTCCCTTCTCAGCCGACTGTCCGGGCCGATCAAGCGGCAGCCGAATTTTCGCTGACGACCCCGTCGGTTGAAGCGCCCGAACCTACCCGCGCGATTGACCTCGAAGCGTTCGAATCGCTGACTGTTGCCGAAGCAATGTCGGGGTTCTTCAGCCGGCCTCGTGAAACGATGTCCGCCTTTGCGTCAGTCGCGAGAGAAGACCATCCGTCTGCTGCGCTGCCTGCACGTTCAGCCGCGACGGCAGGTTCGCCAGCGCAGACCATACCCAGGCCGGCCGGCCGGTCGATTCAGGTTGCACCGGAACCAACCCGCGTCTCGCAGGACAGTATTCCACCGGACGTGGTGGCGCATCCCGTGATCGCGCTCAGCCGTGGACGCGAGCTTGGGCTGCTCCTGCTGCGTGGTTTCGCGGTGTTCGTCGCCTGGATCGGTGCCAACCGCATGGTGCTCGGCGAACGCTCTGAAGATGACGGGCTGGCTGGCGGCATCGTGCCGCTGCTGGCAGGGCTGGTCATCTGGCTGATCAGTGAATTCGTATACCTGGCTGTGCGCCGTTCTGCAGACGACGAAGGCTTCTTCCGGCCGTTCGCCATCGTTGCACGCCCCGCAGCAGCCTCGCTGAATGCGCTCTGGTATGTGCAGCGCGCAGCCGTGCTCGGTGTAGCCGGCGTCCTGGCGTTTTTCGCATCCACGCTCAACACGAATAATCAGTTTACGCTGCCTGGCATCGCAGTCTGGTTCGCAAGCATCGTGTTGACTGTGACGGCGTTTCTGCCCTGGGACTGGTCACCCGTTGACTGGCTGCGTGCGGTTGGACGGGCGCTTCGCCCACGTTTCTCATGGGCGCTGGTGGCGCTGGTGGTCATCATGGTCGTGGGCAGCATTTTCCGGGTTTATGATCTGAACGCGATGCCGCGTGAAATGACCAGCGACCATGTCGAGATGATTCTCGACGTGTTCAATGTGCGCAGCGGCAACAACAGCGTCTTCTTTGCGTCAAACGGCGGCCGCGAAGCCATGCAGTTCTACCTGTTCGCCGCATTTGCCCAGTTTCCCGGCCAGTCTGTGGGCTTTGAGACGCTCAAGCTGCTGAACGTGATTGAAGGCATTCTGACGATTCCGGTCATGTTCTTCATGGCGCGCGAAGTCGTTGGGCGCGAACGACAGCAGTTTGCCACGCTGGTGGGTCTCGCTGCGGCTGCGCTCGTCGCTACAAGTTTCTGGCACGAGGTGCTCAGCCGCCAGGGCGAGCGGATCATTCTCACGCCGCTGTTCACTGCCTTGTTCATCCTTTTCTTCACCCGGGCAATTCGCTACCGACGCCGAATGGACTGGCTGTACAGCGGCATCGTGCTCGGGTTCGGGCTGTACACCTACCAGGCGTTCCGCATGATCCCGGTCGTGATCATCGCGGGCGTGCTGCTGGCCATGCTCTTCAACCTGCGCGACCGGGCTGCACTTCGACATTACGTCGGCAACCTGTTCGTGATGGTCATGGTCGCCTTCGTGATCTTCGTGCCCCTGTTCTCGTTTTCGCTGCAATACCCGGAAGACTTCTGGCGGCGCACCACCGGCCGCCTGTTCGGCGATGACCTGATCGAAGACCGAAATGCAGATGGCGAGATGGTTCTGCGTGACCCGACGCTGACCGAGCAGCTTGAGGCGTTCAACGAGAATATTCCGCAGCTCATGACCAACTACCGCAACGCCTTCCTGATGTTCAACTGGAAAGGCGATGTTTCTTTCTTCAACAATGCGCCCAATCAGCCGGCCTTCGATCCCTTGACCGGTGCCATCCTCGTCTGCGGCGTCGCGGCGTGGATCGGCTATATGATCCGCAAACGGGATGTGATGATCTGGCTGATGCCGGGTGCGCTGGTCATTCTCATGCTGCCCTCTGCGCTCTCGATCGCATTCCCCAATGAGAACCCAAGCGCGACGCGCATGAGCGCGACGCTGCCCATCGTGTATCTGTTCGCGGCGCTGGCATTGAGCTGGCTGCTGTGGGGAATCGTGCATGTCATCCGCGGCCGCGCAGGATGGATCATCGCAGCCGGTGCCGGTGCGCTGGTGATGGCAGGCAGCCTGGCGAACAACTTCTATCGCTATTTCACGCTGTATCCCGAGATCTATATCGCCAGCGCATTTCCGTACAGCGATATCGGCGCGGCGATGCGAACGTTCGCCGAGGAAATCGGCGGCTGGGGCAATGTGTTTGTGATCAATTATCCCTATTCCTGGGATCACCGCGCGCTCGGCATTGAAGGGGGCGCGCCCGATTACCCCAACGGCATTCCGGAGCTCAGCCAGGTACCCACATGGCTGCGGGATGCGGCCAACCGCGATGGCGCTTACCGGTTGATCCCGGATTTTGATCTGCTGTTTGTCTACAATTCGAAGGATGAGATCACGCAGGAATGGCTGGTGAATACCTTCCCGGCCGGAAGCTGGGCGGAACTGACGACGTACCAACCGGAAGACCCGTTCCGAATCTTTCGGGTGCCTGCGCTCGGCGAGGACGGTTTTGACCGGTTTCTCGCGCAGACCCTGGGTCAGCAGGGCTGAAGCGCATCTGTCACAAAGATGAGTATCGTGTGAGGAATTGACGCGCACCCGGTGTACAACCTTGGGAACGCGCGGTTGAGACGCGCCTGAAAGTGAATCTATGGAAAATGTCATCTCTGGCAGCACCTATCAGCCAGCCGTCGAGCCAGCGCGTCAATCGCTAGCCCGAACGGCTCGGCGTGTAAACATCTTCATCGGTTTCGCGCTGCTGCTGACGATGGTGCTGGGCGGGTATTTTCGGTTTGTCGGCCTGAACTGGGACGATTTTACCCATCTTCACCCGGACGAACGCTTCCTGACCGATGTGACGCAGGGACTCGGGCGGAATCTGAACCCAAGCGACAGCAGCATCGACTCGATCACGCCCGATCAGCAGATTGCCCTGTGCGTCGAGCGTTACCCTGCAACCCGCGGTCTCGGCGGCTATTTCGATGCCCTGTGTTCGCCCTTCAACCCACACAATGCCAATTCGGGCCACGGCATGTATGTGTATGGCACCCTGCCGCCATTTCTGACAAAGGTCGTCGCGCAGATCGTGACGCCGCTCAGCGAATGGTGGGCCAATCAGCGACCCGGAAGCGACCCCAATGCCGAGCCCTACAGTGGCTTCCAGTGGCAGACATATGACGGGGTGCATCTGATCTGGCGCTATCTGTCGGCGCTCGCCGAGATGGCTGTCATCGTGGTGGTGTTTTGCATCGGCCTGCGCCTGCACGGGAAATGGGTAGGCCTGCTGGCGGCTGTGCTGTACGCCGGCGTGGTGTTTTCGATCCAGCTTTCCCATTTCGCCACAACTGATGCGATCAGCGACATGTTCACGGCGGTCACGATCCTGTTTGCGGTGTGTGTCCAGCGTCAGGGCAAACTGCGAGACTATCTGTTTTTCGGCATCTTTTTCGGCTGTGCGCTCGCCAGCCGAATCAATCTGCTGCCGCTGGTCGGTCTGATCTTCGTTGCGGCGATCCTGCGCATCCTGCCGTCGTTCAGCCGCGGCGCGCTTCCCGGCGAGCGTGAGCGTCAGATAGGCCGGGCGTTCGTCGGCATCGTCATTGCCGGCATCGCGACGATCGTCATCTTTCGACTTGCAAATCCCTATGCGTTCATGGGCCCGGGAATCTTCGGGCTGACCCCCAATCCGCGCTTCCTTCAGGACCTCGCCACTGCACAGGCGCTCGTCTCCGGAAGTGTGGACAGCCCGCCGAACTTCCAGTGGGCTTCGCGCACGCCTTACGTGTTTCCGTGGTGGAACATGGTCATGTGGGGCATGGGCCTGCCGCTCGGTCTGGCCGCCTGGGGCGGACTGATGTGGGCGATCATTCGCCTGTTTCGCGGCCGGCCCGGCGCAACTCTCAACCTGCTGCTGATCATCTGGGTGGTGGGCTATTTCGGGTACATGGGGCGCAACTGGGTGATGACCATGCGCTACTTTATCCCGCTGTATTCTGCGCTGGTTGTGCTCGCGGCATGGGCACTCATCACGCTGTTTCAGTCTGCACGGACGCGTGAGCTGGCTGCGCGGATGACACGGTTCGGGTGGCGCAGCGCGGCTACCGCAGCGCTCATCATCGGTGTGACCGCCTTTACGCTGCTCTGGGCGGGTATGTATACGAATGTCTATCGCAACCTGCTCACGCGTGTGCAGGCGGGCTGGTGGGTCTGGGACAATCTCCAGGCCGATTTCTCGATGCGGGTGGTCACGCCTGACGGCCAGGGCGATCGCCTGGTTTCGATGAACGACGGCCAGTACGAGACGCGCGCCATTCCGCTCATCAACATTCCGATTCCGGGCAACTTCGCAGCCAGTGACCGGGACCTGCTCAGCAAACTGACCCGCTTCGACCCCGCCAATCCCACGTCTGGCGAGATCCTGTTCACAGTGCCAGCCAGCGGCATCATCGCCGCGATTGAGGCACCCCATCTGGGTGATCCGACGGATAATCCCGAAAACGAAGTCCTGCGATTCACAATTCGCGACGGAGCCGGCGAGGTCGTCGCAACGGCGACGCTGGATCAGAACCTGACGCGCACAACCCACATTGCGGGCGACCCGGTCACGATTCCGCTCGATCAGCCGCTGAATGTCACAGAGGGCGATCGCCTGTCGTTCCAGGTCGACCTGCTGAGTGATGGCCCGGTCGTCAGCGGTGGGACGATCTTCACGTGGGAAGGCGCATGGGACGACCCTGTGCCGATGAAGCTTTGTCGTCCGGCAGATGGAACCGCGCTTGCCGACGACCCGCCGTCCGGAATGGTCGGTGACTCACGGGACTGTCTGAGCCTTGACCCGTGGTTTGGCTTCGTCAACGGCTTTGAGCAGAATGTGGTCTATGAAGACGAGCCGATCAAGCTCGAATGGCTGCTGGACTCACTCGACCACAGCGATTACATCGCCATCAGCAGCAACCGCTTTTATGACACACTGAATCGCAACACCCTGCGCTGGCCGATGACCAACGCCTATTACCAGGCCCTGTTCGACGGAAGCCTGGGCTGGGAACTCGTCGCCACCTTTCAGGAACAGTACGAGCTGGGCCCGCTCAAAGTCAGCGATCAGTACCTGCCCACATACAACGGCTATCGCGGCGGGGACTTCCTCAATGAGTTTGAGTCAGAAGAAGCTTTCAGCGTCTACGATCACCCGGTCGTGTTCATCTTCCGGCAATCAGAAGATTACGACCCGGACGTTGCGCGGGCCATCCTCGGCGCGGTGCCGCTCACACGCGTGTATGACGCCACACCATTCAACGCCTGCCCGGAAGACATGGACCTGTATTACTGCACGCTCCAGACGGTGGGCGTGGCGACATGGAGCACCGAGGAGGCTGCGCGCGCGCCTACTGCCCTGATGCAGCCGCCACAGGTGAATGCCCTGCAGCAGGATGGCGGCACATGGTCTGACCGATTTGCCAGCGAAAGCCCGGTGAATACCAACGCTGTCGTGTCCGTTGTCGCCTGGTACGGCGCGCTGTTCGTATTTGGCCTGATCACATTCCCCCTGCTCTACTGTCTGCTTCCCCGCCTTGCCGACCGCGGCTACAGCCTGGCCAAGTTCACCGGCATTTTTCTGGTTGCCTTCGTGACCTGGTTCCTTGCCAGTCTGAAACTGCCTGTCTGGTCCCAGGTCGGGATCATCGCCGCCATGATTGCGCTTGCCGCGCTGTCGATGTGGCTGGTGCGGGCGCGTCTTCGTGAGTTTGGCGACTGGGTGCGCAGGCACTGGAAGCGGCTGCTCATCATCGAGCTGCTCACGCTCGGCTTCTTCCTGGCATTCGTGGTGTATCGGCTGGCGAACCCGGATCTGTGGCATGACAGTTTCGGCGGCGAAAAGCCGATGGATTTCGCCTACTTCAACGCGGTGCTGCGCAGCACGGTGTTCCCGCCATACGACGCATGGTATTCCGGCGGGTTCATCAACTACTACTATTTCGGCTTCGTCATCGTCGGCACGCCCGTGCTTCTGCTGAAGATGATGCCGTCGATCGCGTTCAATCTGATCGTGCCCACCCTGTTTGCGCTCACAGCCATCGGCGCCTTCAGCGTCACATTCAACGTTATGGATGCGTTCATCATTTCGCGCATCAGGGGCGAAGGTACAGGCCACGATGGCAGCCGCCTGATTCGGCCGGGCAGCAAGTGGCTGGCGGCGGTCGCCGCAATGATTCTGGCGGTGGTGTTAGGCAACCTCGACACAACCCGCGTGCTCCTGACCGGGCTTGCCCGTTCAGGCGGATACAGCGAACCGGTCGGCTTCGAGCAGTTCTTGATTGAAGAGTACACAGCGGCCAACGGCCAGTCGCCGACAGAAGGCGAGCTGCAGGCGCTGTTCGACCGAGCGGAAGCCAACCCGTTGCCTGACCGCATCCGCTACGAATTGTCGGTCGTAGGCGAACAGGTCAGCAGCGTTGCCAACGGCATCTCGCGGTTGACCAGCGGCGATGAAATCTACATCAGCCCGGATCGCTGGTTCTGGGGGCCGACGCGTGTACTGGCCGAGACGCGCGGCGTCGAAGGCAGCGCCATCACCGAGATGCCTGCTTTCACCTTCATCTACGCAGACATGCATGCTCACATGATCGCCATGCCCATGCAGTTTTTCGTGATGGCGTTCATCTTCAACGAGCTGCTGTGCGCAGTGAAAGATACCCGGCGACGGCGCGAACAGGTGCTCGCGCTGGCGGTCGGTGCCATTACAGTGGGCATGCTTCGGGCGACCAATACCTGGGACTGGATCACCTACATGCTGTTCAGCATGGCCGGCCTCGGATTTGCCTGGTGGCTGCGCTGGAAAGGGGCACTCAGTCGAAAATCCGTTAACAGCGGCATCCTGTGGCTGGGCGGGTTCCTCGTCATTTCATTCGCAGCGGTGCTGCCCTTTACCACCTGGTACGCTTCCACCTACAACAGCATTCGACCATGGACAGACGGCAAGACGCCGCTCTGGGCGTTCTTTGACATTCATGGCCTGTTTCTGTTCCTGCTGCTGTCGTTCCTCGTCTGGGATACAGGTCGGTGGCTGCACAGTGTCACCGTGCGCACCCTGCGCGGGTCGCTGCCGAAGCTGATCGTGCTGGCATTCGTCGTGGTGACCCTGCTGATCGGTTCGCTGGTGCTCGCAGGCATCGAATACCAGGTCACGCTGATTGCGCTGCCCATGCTGATGTGGGTTGCAATCCTGTTTTTCCGGCAGAATCAGACGACCGTCATGCGCTATCTGCTGGCGCTGATCGGGCTGGCGCTGGGGCTGATGCTCGGGGTGGAATACATCGTACTCGACGGTGACATCGGCCGGCAGAATACGATCTTCAAATTCTATATTCAGGTGTGGCTGATGCTGAGCGTGGTCGGCGGGTGTGCGCTGGCGATCCTGTGGCGCGCTTCCGAGCGCTGGCGCTGGTATCTGCGCATTCCGTGGACCGTGGCGCTGATTGCCCTGGTGGCGGTCGCGTCGCTCTTCCCGATCATGGCCGCTCGTGGAAAAGCCGTTCTGCGAATGCCTGCTGTCGCTGGCGAAGATGGGGTAACGCCGTCCTATCCGGTGACGCTGGACGGCCAGCTATTCATGACCTGGGCGCAGCGTTTCGAAGGCGACGATGACGTGATGGTCAACCTGCCTACGGGTGGCACATTCCGTCTGGATGATGACTATGCGATGATTCGCTGGCTTCAGGAGAATGTCGAGGGCTCGCCCGTGATTCTGGAAGGACTTGGCGACGATACACAGTACCGCTGGAACAGCCGAATCTCGATTTACACCGGTCTTCCGGCCGTGCAGGGCTGGAATTTCCACCAGCGCCAGCAGCGCACGCTCGATCCGCTCGGGCGCATGGTCGAATTCCGCAATGCCAACGTGAACGCGCTTTACGAAACCGTCGACATACCTTCCGCATGGGAACTTCTGAGGCTGTACGACGTCAGCTATGTCATCCTCGGCAACTACGAGCGCGCCTATTACAACGCGGCCGGTCTGGACAAGTTTGATCGCATGGTCGATCTCGGCCTGCTGGAGGTTATCTTTGAATCTGGCACGTCGCGGATTTACCGCGTGATCGCGGATGCCGAGTTCGACTTCGACAGACTGGATGTTGGCTGATGATTGGCGACTGGATCGGACGCGAAGGCGGCCTGCTGCTTAGCTGGTGGCTGCTGGTCACCATTGCCGGCCTGGCTGCAGCGCCACTGTGTATGCGCCTTCTGGGCAGCCTGCCCGATCGCGGCTACACGCTGGCTCGTGGCGTGGGCGTGCTGCTGGTCGCCTGCGTGTTCTGGCTGCTTGCCATTCTGGGATTCGTCAACAACTCGACCGGCAGCATGCTGCTCGCGTGGACAATCGTGCTGAGCATCAGCCTGGCGGCCTTTCTGGCCGGGCCGCGCATCAATCTGCGGGAATGGTGGCGCGAAAACCGCGGGATCGTTTTGGCTGCAGAGCTGCTTTTCATCGGCCTGTTCTTCGCCTGGGCACTCGTTCGCGCACACCAGAACGGGCTGGTTGCCACTGAAAAGCCGATGGAACTGGCGTTCATCAGCAGCACCATGCGCAGTGAAGCCTACCCGCCCAATGACCCGTGGATGGCCGGCTACGCCATCAGCTACTACTACTTCGGGTACGTGATCACGGCCATGCTGGCCATGCTGAGCGGCACGACCAGCACGATCGCTTTCAACCTGATGATCGCGATGATTTTCGCCCTGACCGGGCTGACCGCCTTTGGCGTGGTGGCCAATCTGGTCCGCTCCACACGCCTCGGCAGATCGGCATGGGCACCCATCCTGACGGGGCTTCTGGGCTGCGTATTCGTCGTCCTGCTCGGCAACTATCAGGTGCCGGCGATCGAAATCCCCTATAACACCGGCACTGCGACCGAAAGCTATCTGCGTGCCATTGACAGCGAAGAACGTCAGCAGCCGCGAACCGTATCGGCTGGCGACCTGACCGAATGGGATTACTGGTGGTTTTTTCGATCGGCGCGCGTCCTCAACGATCGCAATCTGGATGGGTCGCGCACGGAAGTCATTGACGAATTCCCGGCCTTCAGCTTCATTCTGGCGGACGTTCATCCGCATGTGCTGGCGCTACCGTTTGCGGTGCTCGCGCTCGGCCTGGCTGCGAATGTCGCCCTGTCTGGCAC
>Ga0224722_1002097_pt1 | contig 10719 bp, 4 predicted proteins | sample Balambano_FR1_Me_FD_161646 | JGI IMG/M metagenome (GOLD analysis project Ga0224722, IMG submission 161646) | Freshwater sediment microbial communities from Lake Towuti, South Sulawesi, Indonesia - Balambano_FR1_MetaG | ecosystem: Environmental > Aquatic > Freshwater > Lake > Sediment | place...
CACATTCGGTACGATGCTTTTGCACAATATCAGGTAATGCCTGAGTTCGGGTTACAATTGAACATTAGTAACCTCACGAATGAACGTATTTATGATGCATCGCATGTAGGTGTTTTCTCTACAGTTGCTCCAGGTCGTGCATTTGCACTGAAAGGTACTTATCGCTTTTAATCTTATGACACAAGGTATATTTATCACAAGATATCTATACCTTTTCTATATAGAGCATTCTATGTCTAGTAGTTACTGGAATTATAGAGGAGTATCTCTTGGGGGGATTCGAGGCAGTCATCTTGGTTGAGTGTATTAGAATTTAAACCTTTCTGAACTCTTTGTTGATTATAAAAATAACTCAATATATTTGTTGTATTTGTTTTTGATATTTATTTGAGCTAGACTTTTTGTTATAAATAACTGAGTATATTTAAATATCTATTTTTACTTTGTGATTTTTTTATTTTTAAGTTGTTTAATGTATGAGTGGACTTTTAGAATTTCCAAAAGAAATATATTTAAGTTGTATGGGGCAAGGAGTTTTAATTCCTATGGCAACTGATATTATTTGTTATAAAGCAGGTATTTCTGTATTAAGTCATATATGTCAATACGATACACTGGAAAAACCAAACTATTTAGATCAGGCAAGTCAAAAGCGGATTAATGAATTTTTCGCTGGGCGAATGCTTGCACAGGCAATATTAAAACAATATTTTAATGAAACACATTCTATTACCTCACTTCAATATAAATTGCCAATCTGGTCTGATGGGATAATAGGCAGTATTAGCCATTCAAATGATTTAGTTGTGGTTGCGATTTCATCACATTCTAAATATTTAGGAATAGATTTAGAATATATTGTAGCGACAAGCTTTTCCGAAGAAAGTATGCAATTAATTTTGACCCAATTTGAGCAAGAGTTATGGCAGACTGGTAAAATTGAGCATTTAAGTTTTTGTGAATATCTCACACTTATTTTTTCCTTAAAAGAAAGTTTATATAAGGCAGTTTTTCCAGTTGCCCAAAGTTATATTGATTTTTTAGAAGCAACGGTTGTGGAAATAGATATAAAGAGACAAATGGTTCGCTTGAAATTTAATCAAGAGATTCAACAGCGTTATAAATTACATTTTGAATATCAAGGTTTTTGGGTGTTTCAGCAAGATCATGTGATTACATGGGTAGCCAAATAAAATTAGTCATTAGCAGATAGATGGCATATGTACCATCTATCTGCTGAGTAATACTTTAATTCTGTTGTAAATCGGGATCGTTAAATTTAGCTTCTCTAATCTTTTCAGCGCTCATCAAGAAGACTAGACCGAGTGTAAAACTGAGACCGCTGAAGATGAAAATACTGCTTGAGATTGGTAAAAAACGTGTTAATGCACCTAATATCGTGGTTGCAATCGAATCAGAAGAAGCATCTTGAGCTAACCAAATTGCATTAATTCGACCTAAATATTCATCAGGTGTATGACCTTGCACAATACTATATTGCAATAAGTTTGCGACTGCAGAGAGGTAGCCAAACATGCTCAATAGAATTAAAGTTAATACAAACCACGGTGATAAACCGATTAAGAATATGCATCCAAAAACTGCAAGGCTTAAGTAAATCATTACTGTACCAGGGCGAGTCAGATGGGATATCCAACCACTGAGTAAAGCTCCTAAAGTTCCACCGAGTGGTACGGCAGAATACATAAGCCCCAGTTCAAAAGCACCACCCCCAAATTGTTGGTCAACAATCTGGGGTAGTAAGATACGAATTGCACTGCTAAAACTAAGTATTGTGCCGATGAGAATGGTGCTGCCAACCACTTTATTTTGAAAAACAAATTTAAAACCTTGTAATAATTGCTGTATAGGACTTTCATCTTCACTGCCAGTCTGCGGTTTTAAACTTGGCAAGCTGAGCAATAACAGTACAGTAATCAATGTACCAAAAGCCGCAATCCAAAATGCCCACGCGACGTTACTTAATGCAATGACGATACCACCGATTGCAGGAGAGATGACGGTTGCCAAGCGTATTGAAACCATGCTGATCGCACGTGCTTGTACAATATTTTCACGTCCTACGATAATGGGCATAATTGCCATCATGGCAGTAACGCCCAATGCTCCAAAAAATCCATCCCATGCACTGAGAAAGTAGAGTACATGGAGTGAGGGTGTACCAAGCATTGCATTGATAGCCAAGCCCATAAAACCAAGACCACAGACAACGCGAGCAAAGAGGATGATTTTCTTTCGATCATAACGATCTGACAGTACACCACCTAAAAGTAAACCAATAAACATGGCAATACCTTCAATAGCTGTGACAATTGCAACCTGAAACACATCCTGCGTCATCTGGTAAACTTGTTGTGGAATTGCCACGATGAGCATACCAATCGTCAACAGTGAAATAGTACGTGCAATGAATATATTGCGAAAATGTTGATTGGTTTTTAGTAGACCAAAATCAGTCAGTATATTTTTAAGCTTCATGCTTTGGACTCTTTAATTGATAGACTTGACTGAGATAATCATTCAACAGTGGTCCTAAGGTCGTGAGTTGTTCAGGGGATAATAAGTTTTCGTGGCTGGCTTCTACTAAACGGACGATCTCTAGATCATCAACAAATGGCTGCCAGTTTTCTTGTGGTTGGATGTACGCTGGTAAGGATTGATCAGCAACGAAAACGTGAATTTTGCCTGCATATGCTGTAGTTTTATGTTGACTCAACAGGCGGACAGCATCGCGATAGTTCGCAAAAATGTATTCCTGTAAGCTATCTTTTTCTTCATTTAATACTTCATCTGCGTCATCCAAAACCTGATTAAAGAATTGGATTTGTTCCTGCTCAGCTTCTTCAGTCACCACATTGGCATTTTGCATATCCCATTCATGGATTTCTGCTGGGTAGGTATCGAGTAGACCAACAAAAGCGACTTCATGACCTAATCGTTGTAAGCGATCTGCCAAGCCATAAGCGATGGTGCCACCTAAGGAATAACCCAAGAACGTAAATGGGCCTTCCGATTGTATTTCAAGTACCTGCTTTAATTGATGATCAATTAATTCATCCATGGTTTCGCTATAAACCAAGGCACCATTTGGACGTGGTGATTGTAAGCCAATCAAACTAATATCGGGGTGCAGATAGCGGTTGAGTACGTTGTATTGCCACGCCAAGCCTGAACCTGGATAGATGCAGAACACGGGTTTAGTTTTCGCTTGACGGATAATAAAGGTCATATCAAAACCAGTATCAGCATTGGTTTGATTCATCAAGTTTTGTAATTGTACTTGTTCAGCCAATTTCTCAATATTGGCACCTGTCATAATTTGATTGATTGCAATCGTTCGTTCAAATGCCTTTTTAATCTCAATCGCAAGTTTCATGGCAAGAATAGAATGACCACCTAAAGCGAAGAAATCTTCTTCAACCTTAATTCGGTGTTGTAAGCCTAAGATATTCTGGAAAATTTGTTCCAGTTTTAATTCAACTTCACTTGATGGTAATCGATGATGTGCGTTGTTATTTAGTTGCGGGCGGGGCAATGCTTTACGATCTAATTTACCGTTATGACTGAGTGGAAAAGCTGCAAGCATAATAAAGTGGTTTGGAACCATATAGCGTGGTAAATGTTTCGCCAAACGGTTTTTTAGATTGTTTGTATCGATATTTTGTGTGGTTTTTAGATACGCAACCAATTGTACATCACCCAAGTTCTTCTGTTCTGAAACAGAGATTGGATGTACAACGACTTCATCAATTTGCGTGACTAAGCGTAATTGTTGTTCGATTTCACCTAATTCGATCCGTTGCCCACGAATTTTAAGCTGATCATCTGCACGCCCCACATATTGGACACTGCCGTCTGCATTCCAACGGGCAATATCCCCCGTACGATACATGCGCCGTCCTGATTGGAATGGATTCGCTACAAAACGTGTTGCAGTTAAATCAGCACGTTGCAAGTAGCCTATTGCCAATTGATCACCTGCCAAATATAGCTCACCCTCCGCACCGACTGGGAGAGGACGCAAATATTGATCTAGAATATAAAGCTGCGTATTCCACACAGGATAACCAATCGCGATGCTACTTTCAGGCGTGAGTTGTGGTCGTCGTGCGTCCATATAACTAACATCCACCGCAGCTTCGGTTGGGCCATATAAATTGTGTAGTTCACAACTAAAATGTTCTGTGAAGGTATGTGCGAGTGCAGTTGGTAAGGCTTCACCACTACAGAATACATGTCTTAGAGGTAGTGCATTCCGCTGTTCATTTGTTAATAATGTCGTTACAGCATCATCAAAAATGGTCAGCATTGATGGCACAAAATGTAAGGTCGTGATGTTGGTATTTTGGATAATATCTAACAGGGCGATTGGATCACGGTGGGCATCAATAGGTGCCATGACCAGACATGCGCCAACAAGATAAGACCAGAAAAACTCCCAAACTGATACGTCAAAACTACATGGTGTTTTTTGTAGAATACGATCATTGCCATCTAATGGGTATTGTTGCTGCATCCATAAGATACGATTGACAATCGCTTGATGCGATACCATTACCCCTTTAGGTTGCCCCGTTGTACCTGAAGTGTAAATAATATAGGCGGGGTGTTGAGGGTTAACCAAGGTAATTTTATAGTTTGTAAGTGCGGTATCTGCCACATCAAATAACGTTTCGAAATTCCATTTTGTTGTGTCGATCTCGGATAGCAGGTCTGATGCTGTAATGGTGAGCCTAGGCTTGGCATCTTGCAGCATATATTTAATACGCTCTGTTGGATGCTGAATATCAATAGGCAGATAAGCCGCACCAGCTTCGATTACCGCCAGAATCGCAATGCTAAGTTTGACTGAACGTGGTAGGGCAATTGCGACGATATCACCCGCCTGAACACCTGATTGCTGCAACCGTTTCGCCAATGCACATACTTGCTGACGCACTTGGGCAAAGCTAAGCTGATGTTCTTCATCGACCAAGGCGATTGCATCTAGATTACGCAATGCTTGTGTACGTAATAATTGTTGTAAGGTGGTGAATGGAACCTCATGTGCTGTGTGATTGAGTGCTTCTACCGATTGTTGTTCAATAGGTAACTGTAATGGATAATGATGTAATGCAGTTTCTGGCTGATCTACTGCAATTTGAATGAATTGCTCAATTCGTTGCAAGAATTGCTGAGGTTGTGCAATCACACCACGTTGCTCAAGTAATAACTCAATTTTTTGATCAGGAATAACCAGTAATGCGAGAGGATAGTGGCTATAACCTCGATTGGTCAGCTTTTCAATTTTGGTCGAACCGAGTTGCTGTTGTAGATACTGGTGATCTGGATAGTTCTCAACCACCAATAGACTGTCGAATAAACGACCTTGACCTTGTTGTTGCTGAATTTCATTTAGACCTAGACCATCATGTTCAAGATGACGAATATGCAGTTGTTGCAGATTCTGCAATTGCTGCCATAAATTCTGCTGCATCTGTAGTTGTACACGTACAGGAATGGTATTTAGGAATAGACCAATTTGTTGTTCTATTCCATTGATTGGCGCAGAACGACCTGCAACAGGTGTACCAAACAGAATATCTTCCCGATGTGCATAGGTTTGTAAGCACATAGCCCAGATCATTTGCATAAACACATTTAAGGTAATGCCTGTTTGACGAAGTTTATGTTGGAGTGCAGCACTTAATTTGGCATTCAAGTGATGCTGGGTTTCTTGTACGCTTTGTTTTTGCGCATGTTCAAATAACACGAATGCTTGTGCATTCGCTAAATCCTGTTGCCAAATTTGTTTGGATGAACTGTGATCTTGTTGTGCTAATTGTAAAATCACATCAGCATAGGTGTGTTTATTGACGGTTAAACTTTGCTCAGGATTCTGATAAGCCTGAATAAAATCTTGCATAAATAGCGGTGTAGACCAGCCATCTGTCAATAAATGATGCACCATTAAAATTAATTCAGACTGTTGTGCTGAATGTTGAATGAGTACTGCACGGATCAGTCCATAGGTTTGGTGCAACGGCATTGGCTGTTTAAGTACATCTTCAATACATTGCTCTAGTAACGCTGATGTGCTGCTATATACATCGACAGGCCAGATTCGGGTCGGATTTGGAGTGTAAATGAAGATCGGCTCATCATGTAGTTCACTGTCAAAACAACCTGACAATTGAGGATGTTTTCTCAATACTTGCGTCAATGCTTGTTGTAGTTGAATCAGGTCGATTTCACCGTTTAGGCTCAGACGGGTGAAGGCGTTATAACTTGCTTGTTGTTGTTCCAATTGTGCATGGAATAACATGCCTTTATGTAAAGGCAATAACGGTAAGACGATACTATCTTGTCCATATTGTGCTTGAGCTTTTTGAATGATTGCATCATCGAAAACAGCCTGCATCGTGTAATCAATATCTTTCGGGTCAAGCACTTCCAGTTGTGTTGCCATTGTTGCAATGGTTTTAAGCTGGAAAACATCACTCGGTTTTAAGCCATAGCCATGCTGACGCAATTGGGTACACAACATAATTGCAGAAATACTGTCTCCACCAGTCATGAAAAAGTCATCATCAATCCCGATTTGCTCAAGCTTTAAAACAGAGGCTGCAATCTTGCAGAGCAAGTGTTGTTCTGGAGTTTGGGCAATTCGACTTTGGGTGCGAATTTGTGGTCGAGGGAGTGCTTTTTTATCTACTTTACCACTGACATTGCGTGGAAACTCCTGCATTACCGTCAGTGCAGACGGCACCATATAATCAGGTAAGTTTTGACGGAGTAAGCTCAAATAATGCTGACTGAGTTTTTCACTTTTTGTTTCATCTAGTTGAATATCTTTAACAACACAATAGCCTAAAAGACGATGACTATTATTAATTGGCTCGGCAATTACTACAACACTTTCAATATTTGGCAGCACTGAAAGTGCATTTTCAACTTCGCCGATTTCAACACGATAGCCACGAATCTTGATTTGGTCATCGCAACGACCCATAAATTCCAATTTGCCTGCCATGTTCCAACGCACGAGATCACCTGTGCGGTACATGCGTTGACCATGTTCAAATGGATTGGCAATGAAGCGAGTTGAGCTTAAATCTGCGCGACCCAAGTAGCCATTGGCGATTCCAAAACCTGAAATATATAACTCCCCAATAACACCAATTGGGCAACGTTCTAAACCTTGATCCAGCACATAAGCTTGAGTATTGCCAATTGGATTGGCGATGACAGGGCGCTCTGTAAGTTTTAATTCTGCTCGGAAGGTGTCGACCGTATATTCTGTTGGTCCATATAAATTGTGCGCAAATAAATTTGGTTGAGCATTTAGTTGTTGCCATAACGCCAAAGGCGCAGCTTCACCACCAATGAGAATTAAACTTGGATGATGCTGACCCTCATCAAAAAGACCATTACTAATCATTTGTGCACAGAACGATGGTGGTAAATCAAGTGTATCAATCTGACGTTGTTGAATTTCTTGCACTAAACCATAGGCATCGCGGCGCATGTTCTCATCAAAAATATGTAGCTCTTGTCCCCAGAGTAACCAGAACACTTGTAGCCAAGAGGAATCAAATGAAAATGAGTGAGTATGTGCCGCTTTTAATGGTCGATCTGGAAAACGTTGTTGTACCGCTTCCAACACAGGGAGGTAGATTGTATGTTGATGTACTAAAATTAAGTTAAGCAATGATCCATGTGTATTCATCACGCCTTTGGGGCGACCTGTACTACCTGAAGTAAAAATTACATAAGCGACATCCTGAAAATCAAAACGTCGCTGTTCCGCAGAAATATCCTGCGAATTCTGTGAACGAATTTGTTCCCTAACTTGGGCATCATCGACATGAATTTGTTTTAAGCCCTGTGGCAATTGATTCGCTAAAGCTTGTGTAGTTAAAACAAACAGGGGATTGGCATCCTCACACATCATTTGCATGCGATCAATTGGATAATCCAGATCCAAAGGTAAGAAACTTGCACCAGAGTTGAGTACCGATAACATCATCACGACTGATTCGGCTGAACGTGGAATTGCACCTGCAATCACGGTATTTTTCTGAGCACCATTAGTTTGTAAAAAGCGAGTCAACTGATTGATCTGTGCTTTTAATTCAGCAAATGTTAACTGATACAGCGCATCACGTTCACCACTGAGAATTGCAATTCGATCAGGATACTTATCTGCGTGTTCATAGAAAATATCGAGCACATTGTTATAACTTTCAGGATGTGACACACGCGGCCCTGTTCCTGCTTGTGCCAACAATTGCTGTTCTTGGGGTGTGGTAATTTTAAACGCTGTGCAAGCTTGTTCGGGTTGAGCAAGGCATTGTTCAAGCAACAACGTTAAACGTTGACTATGCATTAACAATTCGTCTTGGCTATAACGTAAAGCATCTGCACGCAGCTCAATAATCAATTCTTGATTTTGGACAATAAATGAAAACTCAAAATCATCAATTGGGCCCGTTGAGATATGATGGGTTTTAACCACATGTTCATCAATGATTAAATCCTGATCAAAGGCTTTGTAGTTCAGAATTGGACCATAAATACGTTCATGTGCATCAATTGAATTGAGATCACGTAAGATTTGTTCCGCATCATATTTTTGATGTAGGCGAATCTGTGTCAATTGAGCCTGCACATGTTGTGCAAGACTCACCCAACTCTGCTGTGGACTGACAGAGAACAACACGGGTAATACATTGACTGTTGGCAACAAAGCACGAACGGCTTTCGATCCCAAACGGCGCATGAACGGCACGCCCATCACTAACTCAGACTTATCTGTCATTTTATAAAGATAGTGTAAAGACAGTGACATCATCATGTCAGGTAATGCCAACTTAGCAGTTGAAGCTAATGTTTGGATTTGGGCTAAAATTCCCAGAGAGAAATGTACTTGATGTTTGATAAATCGAGCGGTAGTTTTCGCTGCAAGGTGATGGGTGCTTAACGTGACTGGCGAAGGCAGGTCTTGGCAATAGTCTTTCCAAAAACTTTGATCAGCTTGGAATTGTGAGCTCTTTTCATATGTTTGACGCTCTGCAATCACATCTCTTACAGTGATAAAAGGAGAAGCTTTGAGTTCACTCTGTTGTTGGCGTTGTTGGTAAATCTCAACGATCCGTTTGGTTAGATTGATGATACTAAAACCATCTAGCATGATGTGGTGATAGCGTTGATACCAGTACACTTTGTCGTGACAAACAAACAGTACTTGACGATACAGACCTATGCCACTGCTTTTCAACGACTTGGCATATTGACGATCAGTTGGCATCCAGTCCCATAAGCGTTTTTGCGCTTGTTCGGGAGGGAGATGACAAAAATCAAATTCTTCAATTGGAATTTGCGTATCAGTTGTGAGTTGGAAAAATGGCTTTGAAGGGTCAGAAGAATATTCTGCGGTTACTGTATCTGCTTCATTCAACCCGATTTGAATAGCGTGTTTAAAAGCTGCCAAATCCAATGTCTTTGGTAGTTCTAAACAATGTGCAATCGTATATAAGTCTTCAATTGCACTTAAATGATCGGCAAGAAAAATCCCTTGTTGTGTCGAAAGTAAGTTTAAACGTAATGGCTGTGTTGGTTCTTGGGTAAATTCATTATGTAGTGCTTGGTTCATGAGTGTTACTCCATTAAGCCATTTGGAATGGATTAATTGATTTCCAATGCTGTTCGACATAGCCAATACATTCAGCGCGCGTGGTTGGTCCCAATTGCACCTCCCAACCTGCGGGTAAGGCATGAAATTCAGGCCATAAGCTGAATTCCCCCTTTACATTTCTAAGAACAAAAAATGATAAATTTTCATTATCAAATGGGTTGATATAATTTTCTTGTAAAGTAGTCATAATGATTTTCCTTTGAATATTAAAGGTTTTTTTAAGAAATTATGGTTTGCAGAATGTCGATAAGATCATGCTTCCAATTGATCGCATCATGTCCACCTACAAAAGTATGAATATGAGTTGGTCGTACTGAACTCAGCTTTGCGTAAAGTTGATGACTGTCTTCACGCATATCTGTTTCATAGGTGCCTGTACGGATGAAGATCTGAATATTGTTTGGAATTGGTTGGAGATATTGCTCAATCACCTCTAAAAAGGATTGTGTGTGACCATTTAAAAACTTACTTTTTGAATAGTCGGACCACCAGTACGAACCCGATTGCAAAATTAGCCCCTGAAATGCATTGGGATAAAGTAAAAGTGAATGTAGGGCACATAAGCCTCCTAAACTTTGACCACATAAGATGATGGGCGTAGATGGAGAAAGTGAAAAATGCTGTTGAAGATATGGAATTAATTCTTCAACGATTGCTTGGGAGAATAGGTCACGACAACCGTAATCGAGACAGCGTTGTTCACTGTTTATACTGTGTAGAAATGCATAGCTCGCAGGGCGCATTTGCCCACAATCAGTAAGTTCCTGTATCTGTTGCAGAATCGATAAATGCTGGCTCCATACTTGCCCATCTAAAAAAATCACGAATGGACTGGTTTCTGTTAATGCCGCACTTTGATAAAGATCAACTGGGTAGTTGACGAACAAGAGCTGACTTTTCCATTCGAGCTGTTGATACAAGACATTGCTCTGATTATGAAAAGCTTTTTGTTCACCCAAATGTATTTGATTTACCCAACGTGAAACTTGGGCTGGATACGCAGGATAGGGATTGAATATATC
>Ga0224722_1002098_pt1 | contig 10714 bp, 7 predicted proteins | sample Balambano_FR1_Me_FD_161646 | JGI IMG/M metagenome (GOLD analysis project Ga0224722, IMG submission 161646) | Freshwater sediment microbial communities from Lake Towuti, South Sulawesi, Indonesia - Balambano_FR1_MetaG | ecosystem: Environmental > Aquatic > Freshwater > Lake > Sediment | place...
CCTGAATGCAGTAGGCAAAATTGCGGTAGATATTGGCGAAAGCCTCCAGGTAACCTTCCGGGTGTCCGGCGGGTACGCGGGTATGCGCCGTTGCCTCCGGATAGAGCGGACCCACGCCCGTGCGCAGGCGTTGCATGGGTTGGTCGAGCCATTTGACAAGCAACGTGTTGGGTTCTAACTGGTGCCATTCCAAGCCGCCTTTTTCACCATACGCGTAGATTTTCAGGCTGTTTTCTTCGCCGGCGGAAATTTGGCTGGCGTGGAGTACGCCGCGTGCGCCGTTATTAAAACGCAGCAGCACATTGCCATCATCATCGAGTAAGCGACCCGGCACAATACGGCTGATGTCGGCACTCACCTCGCTGATGTGCAAGCCCGTGACGTACTCGGCGAGGTTTTCGGCGTGGGTGCCAATGTCGCCCATTGCCCCGGCAATGCCGGATTTCGTTGGGTCGGTGCGCCACGAGGCTTGTTTGGAATCGGTGTCTTCCAATTTTTTGGAGAGCCAGCCTTGCGGATATTCCACCACCACTTTTCGAATGTCGCCTAAGTCGCCGTTTTTAATCATCGCCCGCGCTTGTTTCACCATTGGGTAGCCGGTGTAGGTGTGGGTCAAGCCGAAGAGCAAGCCGCTGCTTTCCACCAGTTTTTGCAACTCGTAGGCTTCTTCCAGATTGAAACACAAGGGTTTATCGCACATCACGTGGAAGCCGTTTTCGAGGGCGAGTTTGGCAGGACCGAAGTGAACGTGGTTGGGTGTGACAATGGAGATAAAATCCATGCGCCGGTCTTCCGGCAGTTCTTTTTCCTTCAAAATCATCTCCTCATAGCTGCCGTACACCCGCGCGGGGTCGAGGTAAAGGGCTTCGCCGGAGGCTTTGGATTTGGCGGGGTCGCTGCTGAACGCGCCGCACACGAGTTCGATTTCGCCGTCGAGATTGGCAGCCATGCGGTGCACCGCGCCGATGAACGCGCCGATGCCGCCGCCCACCATGCCCATGCGTATTTTTCGTTTCATGTTTTAGGTTTTAGGTTGTACATTCGATGTTTGATGATGGTAGAGCGGTAGAGATTTACTAAATCTTCAAGATTTAGCAAATCTTTGCTACAGTTTGCAAATATAGAATTATGAAAATCAAATGCGATAGACAAACCGATATTTTGTATATCGAATTTTCTGACCTATGGTTGTGAGAACAAAAGTATGCTGGGAAAAAAACAGCACTGGGAGTTAAATTTGAAAACGTGCTGTGTAAAGTAAAAAATAAAGGGTTGTGGTTCAAAACGGTGGACGTGATTTCGTAAATCTTCAAGATTTGCGAAATCTGAACCAGCTACCAACCCTTTTGACCCACTACCAAATAAAGTTACCTGTCCTCCTTAATAAGATTGCTTGCTAATAACTTGTACGCGAATTTTGAAAATAAAAAAAACGAACGTTTTTTCCTTTCTCACTGTTGACTATCCAAGCGATAAGCGGCTTTTCTTTGTATATTTGTAATCTATTTTTGGTATTGGGTCAAAAGAGTGGATGTGATTTCGTAAATCTTGAAGATTTGCGAAATCTGAACCGGCTACCAACCCTTTTAACCCACTACCCTATTTTTAATATCAAAGTTAATGGATAAGATTGCTGACAGCACTTCAAAGTGCTGTCAGCAATCTTATCCATTGAAATAGAAAATACAAAAATGTTTCCAAATTATGATGTAATTGTAGTCGGCGCGGGGCACGCGGGCTGTGAGGCAGCGGTCGCAGCGGCGAATCTGGGCTCGAAGGTGCTGCTGGCAACGATGAATATGCAGACCATCGCGCAGATGTCGTGCAATCCGGCGATGGGCGGCGTGGCAAAGGGGCAGATTGTGCGCGAGGTGGACGCGCTGGGTGGCTATTCGGGCATTGTGACCGACCATACGATGCTGCAATTCAGGATGTTAAATTTATCAAAAGGTCCGGCGATGTGGAGCCCGCGCGCGCAGAGCGACCGGATGCAGTTTGCCCATAAGTGGCGCATGATGCTCGAAGCGCACCCGAATATTGATTTTTGGCAGGAGATGGTGGTAGGGTTAGAGGTGAGCGGTGAGCGGATTGCGGGCGTACGCACTGGAATGGGATTAGTAATTCCGGCTAAAGCCGTTGTGTTGACGAATGGCACGTTTTTGAATGGGGTGATTCATATTGGCGAGAAGCAGTTTGGCGGTGGCAGAGCGGGAGAAAGTGCGGCGCGGGGTATCACGGAACAATTGGTGGAACTGGGTTTTGAATCGGGGCGCATGAAAACGGGTACGCCCCCGCGCGTGGACGGGCGCTCGCTCGACTACACGCGCATGGAGGTGCAACCGGGCGACGAGGAGCCGGGCAAGTTTTCGTACACCGATACGCCTAGACTGACAAAGCAACTGCCGTGTCATATCACGTACACGAGTCCCGAAGTGCATGATTTGTTGAAAAAAGGTTTCGACCGCTCGCCGATGTTCAACGGGCGGATTCAGGGCTTGGGTCCGCGCTATTGCCCTTCGATTGAGGATAAAATCAACCGTTTTGCGGATAAAGAACGCCATCAGTTGTTTGTAGAACCCGAAGGTTGGGAAACCTGTGAAATTTATGTCAATGGTTTTTCCACTTCGCTTCCGGAGGATGTGCAGTACAAAGCCTTGCAAAAAGTGCCGGGTTTTGAAAACGTAAAGATGTTCCGACCGGGTTATGCGATTGAATACGATTATTTTCCGCCGACGCAATTGCAATTGACTTTAGAGACGCATTTGGTGAAAAACCTGTTTTTTGCAGGGCAAATCAACGGCACGACGGGCTACGAAGAAGCGGCTTCGCAGGGACTGGTTGCAGGTATCAATGCCCATCAAGCGATTAATGAGTTGGAACCTTTTATTTTAAAACGCTCGGAAGCCTACATCGGCGTGCTGATTGACGATTTGGTGAACAAAGGCACGAAGGAACCCTACCGGATGTTTACCTCACGGGCGGAGTATCGCATTTTGCTGCGGCAAGACAATGCCGATGTGCGCCTCACGCCGTTGGCGCAACAACTCGGCATTCGCGGGGCGGCGGAGCGTATGGAGCGGGTGCAGGCGAAGGCGGAATCAGCGCAAACGATTGAAAAATACCTGGCGGAAACGAGTGTGTCGCCGGATGCGATCAACGGATTTTTGGAAAGCAAAGGCAGCACGCCCATTCGCCAGAAAGTGAAATTATTGCCTATTTTGCTGCGCCCAAATATTGATTTGGCAAATTTACGGCAGGCATTACCTGATTTGAATACTTTTTTGAATGAATACGATACAGAATTTGCACAATTGGCGGAAATTAATTTGAAATATGCCGGTTATATTCAACGCGAGCAAGAACTGGCGCAAAAAATGACCCGACTGGAGGAAGTGCGGCTGTTAGAAAACTTTGACTATTCTAAAATCAACTCGCTCTCGGCAGAGGCGCGGGAGAAGCTCAACAAAATGAAACCGCGCACGATTGGGCAGGCAAGTCGGATTAGTGGCGTGACGCCGGCGGATGTGAGTGTGTTGTTGGTGCATATGGGGAGGTAAACTACAGGTTCTAACTGCTGACAGCACTCCAAGTGCTGTCAGCAGTCAGAGCCCAACATTCATCAATATTAACTATTTTATCATGAACAAACGCACCTTCCTCCAACACCTGCCCGTTTTTAGCATCAGCACGCCTTTTTTATTTAAACATTTAGAGCATTGGATTAGTCAGGTTGCACACTTACCGGCAGCAGAAGTGGCAGAAAACGAAGATTTCTGGCTCCAGGTGCGCAGTGACTATCGGCTGAAACCCGATTATATCAATCTGGAAAACGGCTACTATTGCATCACCCCGCAGGAAACGCTGGAAAATTTTATTCACCATGTGCGGGAAATTAATTACCAGGGTTCTCATTATATGCGCACCGTGCAGTGGGACAACAAACGCGCCGTGGCGGAAAAACTGGCGGAACTGGCGGGCTGCACCGCCGACGAACTCATCATCACCCGCAACACCACCGAATCACTGGATACAATCATCGGCGGCTTCCCGTGGAAGGCGGGCGACGAGGCGGTGATGGCAGAGCAGGACTACGGTGCGATGCTGGATATGTTTGAATTGCAACAACAGCGGCACGGCGTGGTGTTGAAGAAAGTATCCGTGCCAAATCATCCAAAATCCGACGAGGAAATTGTGGCATTGTACGAAAAAGCCATCACGCCGAAAACGCGGCTGCTGATGGTATGCCATATGATTAACATCACCGGGCAGATTTTACCTGTGCGGAAAATTTGTGACATGGCGCACCGCCGGGGCGTGGAGGTGCTGGTAGACGGGGCGCACGCGTTTGCACATATTCAATTCTCTGTCAAGGATTTAGATTGCGATTACTACGGTTGCAGTTTGCACAAATGGTTGAGTACGCCGCTCGGTGCAGGATTGTTGTACATTAAAAAAGAAAGAATTCCGCAGATTTGGCAAACATTTGGCGAAATGGGGCGCAAGGCAGATGATATTTTGCGACTGAATCACACCGGTACACACCCCGTTCATACCGATTTGGCAATTGCAAATGCGATTGAATATTACCAAAAACTGGGAGCCGGGCGAAAGGAGGCGCGGCTGCGCTATTTGCAACAGTACTGGACGAGTAAGGTGCGTTCGCTGCCGCACGTCGTGTTGAACACGCCCGCTGAGCCGCAACGCGCCTGTGGCATCGCCAATGTAGGCATTCAAAATATGAAACCGGCACTATTGGCGGAAACGCTGTTGAAAAAACACCGCATCTGGACGGTGGCCATTGACGGGGCGGGGGTGCAGGGTTGCCGCATTACCCCGAATGTTTATACCACGACGAAGGAGTTGGACGCGCTGGTGGCGGCGTTGAAAGAATTGGGAGATTAATTTGTCTTAAGAATTGGATTGTAAAGTTTTATAGGTAAATGCTGCGCGTAAAAATTAAAATCTTTGTCCAACGTGTAAATTTCAAAATTATAAGAAAAAGCAACTGAGCAAATTAAAAAATCAATGTGTGAACCTTGAGTACCTTTTGCGCGGCATTGATTATAAAAGTCGGCAGCTTGTTTATAATCAGCAGTTTGAATGGGTGTATCGGGAAAGCTACGCAACAGTGTTTTTAATTAGTTCATACTGCTTAGGAGCCTTGATACCGGATAAAATTTCTTGCCGAATCGCGCCGATCATTTTCACGCGAGCTTGATCTATCAGCGTAGATAAGCTGAAAACAATTGCAGCGTCAGGATTTCGTCGAAACACCAATGACCAAATGCTGGTATACATTAAAACAGCTTGCATTAGCGATTTCGCATTGATTTATAATCATAATCTACATCATATTCAATCTTGCCAAACCATTCTTTAATTTCCTGTTGCCGACGGCGCAGGATAAATTCTTGCAGAGCTTGATTAATGGTCTCTTGCGTCGTTTTAAAACCGCCTGCTTCTATCGCTAAGGTTAATAATGCAGGATCAATATCAAGATTTATATCCATACCTGTGCTTTTACACAAAAATGCTTACAAATAGTTGCAAATCCTAATTTTTCTTTACAAATGGCTTACTTTCCACTCACCAACGTATCCGTCCCGATAAATTCCTTGCTTTGATTCCAGTACCATTTTCTGATTCTGGGCAGTTTCATGCCATTTACCGTCGCCTCTTCTTCTAAAAGGATGTACTCGCCGTCTTTTTTGGCTTCATTGTGGTAAAATTTATACCCGATGAGGGCGGCATTGTCGGGGTTGAAATAAAAAAACCACACGTCGCTGCCCACTTTCGGGTCGTAAGTAACTTTGAGTTGGTAAGCCGGTTTGCCAAAAAAATCAACGGTTTGTACTGTGTCGTTCAAAATCATGCCGGGGTCTTTGAGTTTCATGGGCAAGCCCCAGAGGTAAGTGTAATAATTGCGGGTGGAAATGGTGCGCTCGCAGGTCAAGCCGAGTTTTTGCAGCGTATCGGCGGGGATGTCGTTACTTTCATTGAGCAAAAAAGCGCACTCGCCGTTTTTCACGATGCGCAGGATGCGGTTGGCATCGCGTTGTTGAGTCATTTTAAACAGATCATTGGGCAGGTCAATTTCAAGAGCAGTGGTGCGTGGAACACTTTTCGGACGGCTTTCTTCAATATGTAACGTCAACATCTCTTTGCCCCACCTGCCCTGCGGGTCGTGGTATCGGATGCTTTTTTCAAGGAGTTGGGCGGCGGTGGGCGTTTGCGCTCGGGCAGTGCTTGCAGGTATAAAAATTACAAAAAGAAAAAGGAGTTTTTTCATTCCGAAAGGTTTTATTACAATAACAAACCTCGTCTGATTTGAGTTAAGTGTAAACTGCTAAAGTGTTGGGCAGCCGAATAAAAACCGATAACTTACTGAAAAACAAAGCCTTCCAAAGTTTCTAAAACGCTGGAAGGCTTAATCTATGGTCAAACTGCCCGCTGCTCACCGCCAACCGCCTGCTGTTTTACCCGTTCATGGAAGCCAGAAACTCCTCGTTGCTGCTGGTGTGCTGCATTTGTTTGAGGAGGAATTCCATTGCTTCGTCGGGTTTCATATCTGACAAGTGGTTGCGCAGAATGAACATTCGTTGCAAGGCATCTTTGTCCAGCAGGAGGTCATCGCGGCGGGTGCTGGAGCGCGTCAGGTCAATGGACGGATACAGGCGTTTGTTCGCCAGCGAGCGGTCCAGTTGCAATTCCATATTACCCGTACCTTTAAATTCTTCAAAGATGACTTGGTCCATTTTCGAGCCGGTGTCAATGAGTGCCGTCGCAAGAATGGTGAGTGAACCACCACCTTCCACATTGCGCGCCGCGCCGAAGAATTTTTTCGGTTTGTGCAGCGCATTCGCCTCCACACCACCGGACAGGACTTTACCGCTTGCCGGAGCCACCGTGTTATACGCCCTTGCCAGGCGCGTGATGGAGTCGAGCAGAATGCACACATCGTGTCCGCATTCTACCAGGCGTTTTGCTTTTTCCAGTACAATGCCAGCCACGCGCACATGGTTATCTGCTGGTTCGTCAAAGGTGGAAGCCACCACTTCGGCTTTCACACTGCGTTTCATATCGGTTACCTCTTCCGGGCGTTCATCCACGAGGAGTACAATCAGATAGGTTTCGGGGTGATTTTTAGCAATGGCATTCGCCACGTCTTTTAACAGAAAAGTTTTACCTGTTTTCGGTTGCGCTACGATCAGACCGCGTTGTCCTTTACCAATCGGCGTAAACAAATCAATCATCCGCGTACCGAAATCCCGACCCGTGGGGGACATGGATAAGCCAAATTTTTCATCCGGAAACAGCGGAGTCAGATAATCAAACGGCACCCGGTCGCGAATATCCTGCGGGTCCAGCCCGTTGATTTTAGAAACCCGCAACAGGGCAAAATACTTCTCCCCTTCTTTCGGCGGGCGAATGGCACCGCGCACCGTATCGCCCGTGCGCAAGCCAAAGAGCTTGATTTGCGAAGGCGACACATAGATATCATCCGGGGAAGTAAGGTAATTATAATCGGAAGAACGCAGGAAGCCATAGCCATCGGGCATCATTTCCAGGATGCCTTCGCCTTCAATGATCCCGTCGAGTTCGATGTCAAATTCATCGGCGGGTACACTGCGGTTGCGTTCGCGCTCGCCTCTGTCGCGCTCCCGGTCGCCTCGCTCTCTGCCTCGCTCGCGCTCTATTTCCATCGGCAAATCCTCTTCCCGTTCCCGTGGAGCATCCTCAAAATCCTCTTCGTACGCCGGGGGAGCCTCCCGGCGGGCACGCACCGGAGCGGGTGCAGCGACTTGCTCTTCCGGGGCGGTTTGGTATTCGTCCCGCGTCACCCGGCGGCGGGTACGGCGGCGGCGGTCGCCTTCTTCGACCTCGTCGTTTTCTATCCGACCATTGCCGTCGAAGGTGGTTTCCGGAGCCTGACTATTGCCGACTCGGTAGCGCACGGGTTGATCCGCTTCCGTTTCGGTAACTACCACCGGCGGCACATATGGTTCGTCCTCGTCATCCAGAGGAGGGGTGTAGGGTTCATCGTCGTCCATTTCGGTAGAAGCGCCGCCCACTGCCTGAAAATCCAGAATTTGATAAATCAGTTCTTGCTTGTTCAGTCGCTTATATCCACTGATACCCAGGCGTTCCGCCACATCGCGCAACTCCGGCACCAGCATTTCATTCAATTGCGAAATATCATACATACAATGCTGTATTGTTAGTTGTTGGAATGGTTAATTAAAATTGGATGTAAGTAAAAATTGTTACGTAAGTGAGTATTTTTCTACCACAGCGTTCACCGCTTGTTGCCATGCGTTTGGGCTTTTGATGATTCCTGCTTCTTATTGCCGGGGACGTTTGTTTTTGTAAGTTGCCTGACCGCTTCCGGGCGAGTGCAAAATAGATTACCGCGTGTTTGAATTTGATGTTCCGTATTTTGGATTTTGGCTGTTGCCAACCTTCCCGAAGAATTTCCTGCGGAAAAAACTGCCAATTTGCTCAATAGTGGATTCAAGTATGCGGGTATCCTCTCCAATATTCGGTGTATCTGTTTAACAAACTACCCTTTAGCCAATCAACCTCTTTTACCAAGACTGCTGTTCCAGTATGTTGTAAAAGGGAAATACGAGTAGGAATTGATATTTTATCACCTTAATCAAAGCAAACTTCAACGGACTGTTGAGGTATGGTGGTGTGCCTTCGCGTTCTTGCTGCTGCAAAAATACATGAAAATTTTTTGTTTTCAAATAATATCTTTGCAAAAAATACAACTAAAACTTTTCGGGAAAGTTCACAGTCAGATTCAGTTTGAATAAACAGGGATGCAGATTCGGTTACATACAAATAGTTGCGTTATGTGTTCCGACTTTCGAATTCCCACATCCAACTTCTTCTTAAATTTTCACTCACTTGAATGGTAACGTATTATGCTGCAAGTTAGTTTCCTGCGCCAACACCCCGAACGTGTTATAGAAGGGTTAAAAAAAAGAAATTTTTCCGCCGAAGATCTCCAACTGGTGGACGATGTTTTGAGCCTCGACGACACCCGCCGACACACTCAAACCGAGCTCGATGCCGCCCTTGCCGAGCGCAACACGCTTTCCAAATCCATCGGTGAGCTGATGAAGCAGGGCAAACGCGCCGAAGCCGAAGCTCAAAAAGACCGCGTGACCGCCCTCAAAGAACAAGCCGCCGAACTGGAAGACCGCCTCGGTGCCGCGCAATCCCAACTCGAACACCTGCTCTACCGCCTGCCCAACATCCCGCACGAATCGGTGCCTTTCGGCAAAACCGCAGAAGACAACGAATTGTATCGCGCTTGGGAAAAAGACTTGCCTGCACTCCCCGATTCGGCTCTACCACACTGGGAACTTGCTGCGAAGTACCAAATTTTTGACCTGGAACTGGGTACTAAACTGACCGGCTCCGGTTTTCCGGTGTATCGAGGCAAGGGCGCGCGGCTGCAACGCGCCCTGATTGCGTTTTTTCTGGATGAAGCCACCCAAGCCGGTTATGAAGAAATCATGCCGCCGCTGATGGTGAATGAAGAAACTGCCCGCGCTACCGGACAACTCCCTGATAAAGAGGCGCAAATGTATTTTGTAGAACGCGATAATTTGTACCTGATTCCAACTGCCGAGGTGCCGGTGACGAATATCTACCGCGATGCGATTTTAGAAGAAAAGGAATTACCCATTAAATTGACGGGTTACACCCCTTGCTTTCGCCGCGAGGCGGGCTCGTACGGGGCGCACGTGCGGGGTTTGAATCGGGTGCACCAATTTGATAAAGTAGAAATTGTACAAATTCAGCACCCCGACAGGTCGTATGATACCTTGATGGAAATGTTGGAACACGTTGCCCGATTGTTAGACAAATTAGAATTGCCTTACCGGATTTTGCGTTTGTGCGGCGGCGATATGGGCTTCACTTCGGCACTCACTTTTGATTTTGAAGTGTATTCGGCGGCACAGCAGCGCTGGCTGGAGGTGAGTTCGGTGTCCAATTTTGAAACCTTTCAGAGCAATCGTCTGAAACTGCGTTTCCGGGATTCTAATAAAAAAACGCAACTCGCGCACACGCTCAACGGCAGTGCCCTGGCACTCGCCCGCATCGTCGCTGCGTTGTTAGAAAATCATCAGACCCCCGAAGGCATTGTGATCCCGGTAGCCTTGCGCCCCTACACGGGCTTCGATTTTTTATCGTAAAATAAGCATCTCTGGTCGAGTGCATTGAACTTCGCAACAACTTGTTTGGTTTTACAAAAAGAAAGCAAAAAGGGGAAAAGTAAATCCTAAAACTGCTTCCTTATTTTAACAATCAAAAAGTGGGCGGGGTGTCAACGCATAGCGCGACTGCAAACTGCCCGCTGCAAACTGCACACTTCAATATGATCGGTTATTTTGTAATTGCAGGACTTTTTTCCATCATCGGTATGGTGGTGAGTATGCGGCTCAAGAGTAAATTCAATTACTACTCGCAGGTGCCGCTGCGCAACGGCATGAGCGGTGCGGAAGTAGCCGAATCCATGCTGCGCCACTACGGCATCAGCAATGTGCGCATCACCGAGGGGCAGGGTTTCCTGAGCGACCATTACAATCCGGCGAACCGCACGGTCAATCTCAGCCCGGAGGTGTATCATGGTAGAAATGTAGCCGCTGCTGCCGTTGCTGCCCACGAGTGCGGGCACGCCGTGCAGCACGCCACGGCGTAC
>Ga0224722_1002101_pt1 | contig 10701 bp, 8 predicted proteins | sample Balambano_FR1_Me_FD_161646 | JGI IMG/M metagenome (GOLD analysis project Ga0224722, IMG submission 161646) | Freshwater sediment microbial communities from Lake Towuti, South Sulawesi, Indonesia - Balambano_FR1_MetaG | ecosystem: Environmental > Aquatic > Freshwater > Lake > Sediment | place...
GCCGTTCTGCTGCGAAACGTCCACCTGATCGGTGTCTTCGAGCGCAGCCAGCGCTTCAGGCATCGGCTGTGCGGCATCGCTGGCCCAGATCACAAAGCCAACCGTCCCGACTACCAGAAGGATCAGAAGGGTGACGACGATGCCAAGAGCAATCTTCTTTCCGCGCGACATTGAATTTCGACTCCGGGATGACGTGTGAAGCAATACGGGCTCATTGTCGGCCACGCAGCGACAGCACTCAAGGTGCGATTCTGTAATCGGGAAAATCGGGTCTGCTGCGCTTAGTACGCGTTCTGGTCGCGGCGCAGGATAACCGCAATGATCGTCCGCAGGATGATCTTGAGATCCAGCCAGAGCGACCAGTTTTCGACATACCACAGATCGTATGTCGTGCGCTCCGCAATCGAGGTATCGCCGCGCATCCCGTTCACCTGTGCCCAGCCGGTCATGCCGGCTTTCTCGCGGTGCCGCTCCATGTAACGCGGAATCTGCGATCGGAACTGCTGCACATAGTACGGGCGTTCTGGCCGCGGCCCGACCAGGCTCATTTCGCCGAGCGACACATTGATGAGCTGGGGCATTTCGTCCCAGCTCGTCTTACGCATGATGCGGCCTATGCGCGTCACACGGGGGTCATTTTCCACCGTCCAGCCAATGCCTTTCGACTCGGCGTCGATGCGCATCGAACGAAACTTGATCATCTGGAAGGGACGCCCGTCAAGCCCCATGCGTTCCTGTGTATAGAACGCGGGCCCGGGGCTTTCGAGCTTGATCAGGATGGCAGTGAGCAGCATAAACGGCGACAGGACGATCAGCCCGGCCACTGAGCCGAACACGTCCAGCCCCCGTTTGAGGCTTAGCTTCCAGCCGCGCAGGGCAATATCCCGTACCGTAATCAGCGGCACATCACCCAGCTCGCCCATCGTCAGGTCACCGGCGATGTAGGCGAGCATATCGGGGTAGACCTTGATGTCGACACGTCCGCGCTGACACTGGGTGATCAGATCGATCACTTCCGAGCGCTGGGCGTCCGGCAGCGCAATGATGACCTGTTCGATCTGGTAGCTGTCGATGAGTTCCGGCAGTTGTGCCGACGATCCGAGAATCGGTATGCCGTTGATCTTCTCTTTGGTCGCGTCCTGCGGACGCGGGTTCACGATGCCGACGATCTCATAGCCCAGATCCGGGCTGTTGCGAATCTTTCGGGCGAGGTCGCGGGCGGTCTTGCCCATCCCGACAATAAGCAGGTTGTCGCGCTCAAGACCGCGTTTGCGCAGGCGCGTCACCAGCCAGCGATGCAGCAGCCGCCCCAGCATGACAAACACAATGCTGAAGAAAAGGACGTAGAAGAACAGGCTGCGAGGGTAGTCAATCGGGTCGAACAGCGTGCTCTTGAAGAACAGCTCCTGAAAGCTCATCACCATGAGCGAGCCGATGGTGACGAGACCGATCACATTGCGCGCCATGTCGATGCGGCTGACTGCGCGCGGTTGGTGGTACATGCGCGAGAAATAGAACAGCGTCAGCACCGTGGCGATCTGCAGGCCCAGGGTGGGCCAGTAATTCCAGAGCGGTGGCTGTGATGCCGGTATGCTGAACAGCGGCAGACTCGCCCGCGCCGCATAACCGACGACAAAGGCCAGGATCAGCGCCAGCACATCCAGCGCAACCAGAAAGACATTGAGGAGTGTTTTGGTTCTGCTGCGCCGCGCCTTCAGAGGGCGACGGGCTGGCGAATCTCCGGCCAGAGATTGCGCCCGCCCCTGATCAGCAGAGCCATCATGATCAGGCTGTGCAGCCATATCGGTGTGGTCGCTTCGTAGTGTTTTCGATAAAAGATGAGCATCGCTCGCCAGAATTCAAACTGCGCCCGCTGGCTTTGCCGGCTCGCTGCCCGCTTGACATGCAGCACCTGCACCTGCGGATGATACATGATTTTCCAGCCGCCAGACTTGATTCTGAACGCCCAGTCCAGATCTTCTGCATACATGAAGAATGCTTCGTCCAGCAGCCCTGCCTGTTCGATCGCTTCGCGGCGCACGAGCATAAAGGCGCCGACCACGCTGTCAACTTCCGCTTCCTCATCAGGCGCGATGAACGTCATGTTGTAGCGCCCGAATCGCCGACTGTTTGGAAACAGTTTGCTCAAACCGCTGAAATGATACAGTGAAACCATCGGGGTGGGAAATCCGCGCTTGCAGGCGCGATCCAGCGAGCCGTCTGGCAGCACGAGCTTTGGCCCGGCAGCGCCTATATCAGGATGCCGGTTCATAAAGCCCAGCATGTCGGCGAGCGCAGATGGCGGCACTTCGGTGTCCGGATTGAGCAGCAGCGCATAGCGCGGCACATCAACACTCGGCCGCCCGTGATCCGCGTAGCCCAGGTGACGCAGCCCGACATTGTTGCCGGCCGGGTAGCCGATGTTGTCATCGTTGACAATCAGCTCTGCCGCCGGAAATTCTGATGCCACCATGTCAGCGCTGTGGTCGGTCGATGCGTTGTCGACCACCACAACCCGCTTTGTGAACGCGCCTTCTGATGCAAAGACGGTCTGCAGACACCGCCTGAGCAGGTCGCGCGTGTTCCAGTTCAGAATGACGATGCCGAGGTCAGTCACTGTCAGCGGCTCACAGGTGCGATGATGAGCAGTGTACCACAGGCGTCAGTGGCCATTCCTGACGCCAGACGAGCGTCTCTGCAATGACGGGATACGACGATACGATGGTGAAGTGCTTGACAGAAGTCCATGCCCGGACTATAGTCGCTCGTAGCATTGTGCTGAAGGCGTGACAACCATGATGACTCAACCGGTTTTCTGTATGTGTTGCGAGAGACGCCCTTAAGCGGAATGCTGCCTGTTCAGGTTGCTGAACACAGGTCTTCAGTCGTGATGAACACCAGACCCCGGCACATTCACCGGGGTCTTTTCTTTTGTCGGGTTTCAGAGAAAGGAAACGATGCTGATGATTCCACATCTGACGGTCGTCGGTCTCGCAGTCTGTCCGGGCTGTACCTGTTGTCGCTGTTGTGGCGGTCTGTAACCGACTGCTTCACACCCGATTCGCCCGGATAACGCCAGATTTTGATCGATCGTACAGTCAGAGAGGAGACAAGGCATCATGAACATTCAGAGGATCATTCGGACAGGGTTTGCCATCGCAGGGCTTTCGATTCTGGCCGCGGCCCTGCCCGCATCTGCGCAGGACGCGCCAGCGCCGGTCACGCTCACCCTGGCGGGCTATGCTGTGCCGCGAGAAGCGTATGGCGACATCATTCCGGCTTTCCAGTCCTTCTGGCAGGAACAGGCCGGGCAGCAGGTTATTGTGCTTGAGTCGTATCAGGCATCTGGCGCGCAGTCCCGCGCCATCGCCGGCGGCTTTGAGGCAGACATTGCGGCGCTTTCGCTTGAGCCCGACATCACACGTCTGGTCGATGCCGGGGTGATCACCCGCGACTGGCGAGACACCGCCAGCGGCGGCATTGCCACGGACTCAGTCGTCGTGCTCGTGGTTCGGCCTGGCAACCCGCGTGGAATTCAGGACTGGGACGATCTGGCACAGGAAGGGCTGGAGATTATCACGCCGGACCCTGCCACAAGCGGCGGCGCACAGTGGAACATTCTTGCGGCCTATGGCGCGGCCCTGCGCGGCTTTGTCGAAGGCTATGAAGCGTCGCCGGAAGGCGCTGCACAGCTTCTCGCAGACATCGTCCCGAACATCGCCGTGCTGGATCGCGACGGACGCGAGAGCTTCCTGACGTTCGAACGGGCAATCGGTGACGTCGCCATCACGTACGAGAACGAATTCTACGCGGGACTGATCGCCGGCGGCGAATACGAGGTCATCTACCCCACATCATCGATCCTGATCCAGAATCCGGTCGCGGTGGTCGATGTCTACGCAGACGCACATGGCGTTCTCGAAGTGGCAGATGCGTTCGTCAGTTTCCTGCAGTCTGAAGATGCACAGCGCACGTTTGCCGAACATGGCTTCCGGCCGGTCAATGAGGATGTGTTTGAAGCGGTGGTGGCAGAGCCGATTGTCGTCAACGATGTGACCATTACGTTCCCTGAACTGACAGACCTGTTCCGTATTGACGACCTGGGTGGCTGGAGCGAAGCGCGCCCGCTGCTGTTCGGCGATGAGGGCCTGTTCACCCAGCTTCTTCTGAGCGTGCAGAGCTAACAGACGGTGGGTGCCGAAATCGCAGCATCGCGTACCGGGCGCCCCATGGCAGCGCGAAGCCTTCAGATCCCGTGGGGGGCCTGGGGGCTTCGGCTGGCCGCCGTCGGCTACATCGGCGCATTTGTCGCCGTGCCGGTCGTAGTGATCATCATTCAGGGGTTTCGCGGCGGGCTGGAGGCGTTCGTTGATGCGCTCAGCAGCCCCGCAGCAGTCAGCGCCATCGTCCTGACGGTATGGACGTCCGCGATCATGACCGTGATCAACATGGTCATGGGGACGATCACCGCCTTTGCGCTTGTGCGCTACGAGTTTCCCGGTCGCGATCTGCTGAACACCCTGGTCGACCTGCCGTTCGCGGTTCCCACGCTCGTGACCGGAGTGATGCTGGTCGTGCTCTACGGGCCGCAGACCTTTATCGGCGAATTCTTCGATAACCTCGGTCTGCGCATCATCTTTGCACCGCCGGGCATTGTGCTGGCGCTGCTGTTCGTCGGCTACCCGTTCGTCATTCGCGCGGTCCAACCCGTTCTGGAAGTGCTGGACGCCAATCAGCAGGAAGCAGCACGGACGCTGGGCGCGTCGGAATGGACCATCTTCCGGCGCATCATCTTTCCGGTGATTCGCCCTGCGATTATCGCCGGCGGTCTGCTCAGCTTTGCGCGCTCGCTGGGCGAATTCGGCGCCATCATCATCGTGTCAGGCAATATTCCGATGCGCTCACAGACGGCGACCGTTTATCTGTACGCTCAGGTGGAAGCCGGGAACTTGCAGGCGGCCAGTGCCGTTTCGCTTGTCCTGGTGGTGATTGCCGTGATGACGACCCTTGCAATTGACCGCTCCGGAGTGCGTCGACGTGGTTAGAGAACGGCCCCGCTCACTGCTCCCGCTGGTGATCGTCGGCATCGCAGTCGGGTATGCGCTGCTTCTGCTCATCGCCCCGCTGGTCGCCATCGTCCAGAATGCGCTGGCCGACGGTCTCCAGCCTGTCATCGACACGCTCACCGAGCCCAACGTCGTCCATGCGCTGGAAATCACCTTCGCAATGACGGTAGGTGCGGTCATCATCAATACCGTTTTCGGGCTGATCACGGCCTGGGTGCTGGTGCGCCAGCGTTTTCTTGGCAAAACCATTCTCAACACGCTGGTCGACATCCCTTTCGTTTTCTCTCCCGTGATCGCCGGTTATGCGCTGATTGTGCTGTTTGGGCGCAATGGCTGGCTGGCTCCCAGTCTGATTCCGATCGTGTTTGCGCTGCCGGGCATTCTGCTGGCCAAGACCTTCGTTTCCCTGCCCTTCGTCACGCGGGAAGTCGGGCCTGTTCTTGAGACGCTCGAGCCAGAACCCGAACAGGCTGCCTATGTCATCGGCGCATCCCAGTGGAAGACTTTCCGCGCGATCATCTTCCCCGAAATCTGGCCGGGGCTGCTGTACGGAATTGTGCTGACGCTGGCCCGCGCACTGGGCGAGTTTGGCGCTGTGGCCGTCGTCAGCGGTGGTATTGAAGGCCGTACCGAGACAGCGACGATGTTCGTGTTTCGCGCCCTGTCCGACCGTAACGATGCGGCAGCCTACAGCGTTTCGCTGCTGCTTGGGCTGATTGCGGTGTTCGTCCTCGTTGCGCTGCGCCTGGTTCGGCGCGGCATGAAGTCCAGTCACCGGAAGGGTTAAGCTCACAATGTCGATCATTCTGACCCACCTCCGTAAGTCGTTTGGCACACAGACTGTCGTGGATGACCTCTCCCTGCAGATCGAATCAGGTGAGCTGTTTGTGCTGCTCGGCGCCAGCGGCAGTGGAAAGAGCACGCTGCTGCGCATGATCGCCGGGCTGGCGCCGCTGGATGCAGGACAGATCTGGCTGAACGACCGCAATGTGACCGGGCTGGTTCCCCAGGAACGCGGCACTGGCTTCGTATTCCAGAACTACTCTCTGTTTCGCCATATGACGGTTGAGCAGAACATCGACTTTGGGCTGGGGATTCGTCGTGTTCCGGCGGCAGAACGGAGGCGCCGCGTCCAGGAACTGCTGCGGCTGATTCATCTCGAAGGCTACGAATCGCGCCTGCCCAATCAGCTTTCAGGTGGTCAGCAGCAGCGCGTGGCGCTGGCACGCGCGCTGGCATACGAACCGACGGTGCTGCTGCTTGATGAACCGTTTGGCGCGCTGGATGTGAAGATCCGCGTCCAGCTTCGGCAGAACCTGCGGGAGATCCAGCGAGCCCTCGGCGTGACCACCATTCTGGTGACGCACGATCAGGAAGAAGCCTTTGAGCTTAGCGACCGGATCGGCATCATTCACCATGGCAAGCTGGTCGAAGTCGGCACACCCAGCGTGCTGTACCGCCGGCCGCGCACCCATTTCACGGCCACTTTTCTGGGTGACGCCAATCTGCTCCCGGCGCGGCGCAACGGCACGCATGTCTATCTGGGCACGATCGCCCTGCCCGTGCCGGAAGCGACAGATGCGCTCAGGAATCAGCCCGTAGACCTGCTCGTACGACCTGAAGAAGTCGAACTGGCGCCAACCGACGGCGCCCTCTCGGGCACGCCGATCGCGCGCGGCATCGTTCGCAGCGTCAGCTTTGCCGGCCCGCTGGAGCGCGTTAACGTCGAGCTGACACCGCCGGTCGACGGTGTGCGCTTCGTCGATGCGCTTCTGACCCCGCATGGCGCTGAACGAAATCTGCTGGAGCCGCAGGCTGAAGTCTCAGTCGGCATTCGCAGTTTCCACCTGCTGCCGCGCGCCGACGTCCCAGCGGCGGTCTGAAAGAGCCAGATTCGCCGTGTGGGATATCTGGATAACCGTGGGAAAACTGTTATCCATTGCTACCAAATATTAACGAACTTCAAAGTACCTGGTAGTGGAAGTAGAACTCCTTTTCTGATACAGTAAGCGACATCAGCGAGCCGTCGGCAGACTGGTTTGCAGAACACAACACGGAAGCGCGGTCTGCACCCGCGTCACTCTTTTTCAGCGCGATCGACAAACGTAACAGTGTCGAATCCAGCTTGTTGATGTGAAATGACAGGCTGAGCGTTTTCTGCTGTCTGAAGGCCGCGGTTCACGTTTTTTTGAATTTCGTTTCGTATGCGTAAGGACAGAATCCGATGGTTGCAGGCGCCAAACCCCGCAATGCGCTTCACGAATTGGGATACAAGATTTTTCTCGATCGTTACGCACAAAAGGATATGAAACGCGCCACGCTGACAGTCGGCGACACGGTCATCGTGGTGGTCAATTCAGAGACGGGACAGCGCGAGATCGGCCGCATCAAGGCGATGGCACTTCCTCAGGTCACCGTTGAGCTGCTCGACGGCGATATCGTTACGCGCGATATTGAACACGTTGACAAGCCGATCGAGACCGAGCCGGAACAGATGATGGCCCGCGTTGCCGACGGCATCGCCATGGCAGAACGCACCCAGAAACTTCGCAAGGTCTGGGGCGAACGCTTCCGCTGGCTGCTGGAAGATTTCAAGTTCGTCCCGGCGGGGCGCATCCTGACCGCGGCCGGCACAGACCAGGCCCTCACTTTCTACAACTGCTATGTCATCCCCAGCCCGAAGGACAGCCGCGGCGGGATCATCGAAACGCTGCGACAGATGACCGAGATCATGTCGCGCGGCGGTGGTGTGGGCATCAACCTCAGCAGTCTGCGCCCGCGTCATGCCTACGTGAAGGGCGTCAACGGTCGTTCAAGCGGTTCGGTGAGCTGGGGCGCACTCTACAGCTTCGTCACCGGGCTGATCGAGCAGGGGGGCAGCCGCCGCGGCGCGCTGATGCTGATCCTCGACGACTGGCACCCGGACGTGTTCGACTTTATCAACAGCAAGCGCACGGCAGGCAAGATCACCAACGCCAATATCAGCGTCGGCGTCAGCGATCGGCTGATGGAAGCCGTCAAGGCAGATGCAAACTGGGATCTCGTGTTTCCTGACCCGTCCCACCCGGACTATGACGCAAAATGGGATGGCAACCTCGAAGCGTGGATTGCTGCCGGTGGCGCGGTCATCCGCCATCGGACGGTCAAGGCCCGTCAGGTGTGGGATGCGATTGTGGAGAGTGCCTGGGCGAGCGCCGAACCGGGCGTGTTCTTCCGCGAGCGCTACAACAAAATGTCCAATTCGTGGTACTACGCGCCGATCATCTGCACCAACCCGTGCGGCGAACAGGGTCTGCCTGCGTTCGGCGTGTGCAACCTGGGTGCGATCAATCTTGCAAAGTTTTACGACGAGGCCACCCACGATGTGAAGTGGGACGAACTCGATACGACCGTGCGCTATGCCACGCGCTTCCTCGACAACGTCATCGACGTGACACCCTATTTCTTTGAAGAAAACGAGAAACAGCAGAAGGGTGAACGCCGCGTCGGTCTGAACAACATGGGCCTGGCAGAGCTGATGATCCGGCTGGGCATCCGCTATGGCAGCGATGAAAGCGTCGCCTTCATCGACCGGCTGTATGGCCTGATTGCGCGGGCCAGCTACGAAACCAGCATCGAGCTGGCCGATGAAAAGGGTTCATTCCCGCAGTTCCAGACCGAGCCCTTCCTGCAGAGCGGTTTCATGCAGTCGATGCCGGAAGACATTCGCGAAGGGGTGCGCGAAAAGGGCATTCGCAACGTCACGCTGCTGACCCAGGCGCCGAACGGCACCATCGGGACGATGGTGAACACTTCGACCGGCATCGAGCCGTTCTTCTCGTGGGTGTACTATCGCAAGAGCCGGCTCGGTCTGCACGAGGAACAGGTGCCGCTTGTGAAGGACTGGTATGAAGCCCACCCCGGCGAAACCACACTGCCCGATTATTTCGTCACCGCGATGGATCTCGCACCGGAAGAGCACGTCAAGGTGCAGGCGGCTATTCAGCGCTGGGTCGACAGCAGCATCAGCAAGACGAGCAATCTGCCCAGTCATTACACCGTCGAGCAGACCAGAAAACTGTACGAGTACATGTACGAACTGGGCTGCAAAGGCGGCACGATTTACCGCGACGGCAGCCGCGATGAACAGGTGCTGATGCTCAAGAAGGACGAGCCAGCCGAAGAGAAGGCACCCGCTGCGGAGCCCGTTGTTCAGGTCGAACAGGTGGCGACGCCGCATTACGTCTACCCTCGGCCGAAAAAGCTGCAGGGCGTGACCGTCAACTGCAAGACGCCGTACGGAACCGCGTACATCACCATGAACAGTGATGAGAACGGATATCCGTTCGAGGTGTTCCTGAATGCGCCGGGCAAGGCAGGCAGTGATCTTCAGGCAGATGCCGAAGGCCTCGGACGAATGATCTCGCTGCAGCTTCGGACGACTGCGCCGGGCAACCGCCTGAAAATGCTCAAGCTCATCATCGATCAGCTTCAGGGCATCGGTGGCTCACGTTCGATCGGTATGGGCGCAAATCGCGTGCTGTCCCTTCCGGACGCGCTCGCCGGCGCGCTGATGGATCACTACTTTGCGGAAGAAAAGGCAGAGCAGCTCAGCCTGTTCAGCCCCGGCGCTATTGAAGAGGATGCAGACAGCGAACCGGCTGCACCTGCCCCGCCAGCGCCCAGCCAGAACGGGCACGCCGCGGTGTTCAACGGGAACAGCAACGGGAATGGGAATGGCCACGCGCACGAATCGCTGGCGCTTGCTAACGGCAAACTGGTGCAGACCAAGGGCTATGCGCGCGGCGCCGAAATGTGTCCATCGTGCGGCACCGTCAGCCTGATTCGCGTCGAAGGCTGCAAGAAATGCACGAGCTGCGGCTACAGCGAGTGCTAGTTTGAGTGCCACTTTCGATGAGGCAGCGCGCGCTGTCCTGTCCAAACCGCTGATCGCACGACTGGGGGTGATCGACCACAACGGTTACCCCCACACGGTACCGCTGTGGTTCCTGCTCGAAGGGGACGAGATTCTGATCACCAGCTTTCGTGATACGCGCAAAATCGAGTATCTGCGCGCAAACCCGAAAGCGTCTCTGGTCGTAGGTGGCGACGATCTGAACTGGGACGGCTACCTGATCAAGGGCGATGTGACCATCGAGGATGACCCCGGCCACGCATTCCTGCGCCGCATCACTCACCTGTACGAGCCATACGATGAAGCCGAAGCGCATCTTGCCGAATGGACGCAGCAGTCGATTGTTCTGCTGCGCCTGAGGCCGAAGCGCGTGGTGAAAGTATACTGACGGCCTACGAGATCAGATCCGCATCGTCGATATCGGGTGATTTGGGTTCCCAGGCGCGTGAGCAGGCTTCGAGGACGTGCCGCTGGGCATTGCGCAGTTCCAGCGTCGCCTCAAATTGAGCCAGCACCGCATCATATTTTCGCTGCAGCGCTTCATAATGCTCGCGCGCAGTCACCAACCGCGGGTCGTTCGGCGGCAGCGTCAGATGTAGTGACTCATAATGCTGCTTTGCCTTCAGCAGGGGCGGAAACAGAAACTCACTGATCGCATACAGTTCCTGCATCCGCTGGGTGAGGCGCTCGATCTCCTGTTCCAGCGGCGCGCATTCAACCGGCGTCTGCCCTTCAATCTGC
>Ga0224722_1002102_pt1 | contig 10700 bp, 8 predicted proteins | sample Balambano_FR1_Me_FD_161646 | JGI IMG/M metagenome (GOLD analysis project Ga0224722, IMG submission 161646) | Freshwater sediment microbial communities from Lake Towuti, South Sulawesi, Indonesia - Balambano_FR1_MetaG | ecosystem: Environmental > Aquatic > Freshwater > Lake > Sediment | place...
GCCCCGCGATACCAGTACTCTTGCCAACTGATCGACGCCCCGGTCAGCCCGGCATCGGTGGCTAAGGTCAGGTCGCCATAGCGCACGGACGCAGGGTCGAGGCTGTCGCACTGTAGATGGAGCGCACGGCCCCACGGCTGGCTGCTCACGGTGTTGAGGTTGTTGGCTGGCAGCGGATTGTTGAGCACACCAGCCAACGTATAGGTGATCGTCTGCGGATTATTGTTGGTGACAGTGAACTCGAAAAAGGCCGCCGGAATGCTTGAATCCAGATCGTTGAGCGGGATGAGTGGGTTAAAGGCGCGCAAGGTCACTCCGCCGGGAAAGCTCCTGCTGTGGTCAAGAAAGGTCAGGTCGGCCAGCGGATACTCGCCGCGGAACTCCACCGTGCTAAAGTGCGGCAGTCCGGTCAAATATTCACGACGTGGCCCCCAGCCAAACGAACCAAAGCGGCTGGCCTGGATCTCGCCCTGGTAGGGTGTGGTCAAGTCGCCGTGGAGGATACGGGCATCCAGCACGGCCCCGTTGGCCTCGGCTTTGATGGCAAAGTGCGAAAAGCCGTTGACGCTGAGTTTGTTGGGCCGGTTATAAATCTCCCAGTCGATCAACCGGCCATTGCCCGCCAACCCAATCGAACCGCTGCCGATGCCACCCAACGGAAAACTGATCTGCCCCGTCTTGGCCCCGCGATAGACAAACTGCTCCATAGCGCTCCTCACTTTGGTCTGAAAATAAACAGGGATTACGCAGATTTCACCGATTCTTTTTGCTTTTTAATCGGTGAAATCTGCGTAATCCCTGTTCAAGTATGTTGTTTAGTCTTTTTCCTGTTCAGCCCGCCAGCTTGTGAGTTGTCGGCCTACCCAGTGAACATCGGGTGCGCTGAGGGCTGGTGGTGGTAGATCGGTGTACTCTACGCTATCCGCATAGTGAGCACGTTCATAAACTTCGTTCAAAATTCGCTGTAGATCCAGCACCACTTCCTCATGGGGGGCAGACAGGGGCACACCAATCGCTGGTAGTGGATCGCGCAGACCGATAAACCAGACGCGCAATCGCTGCCATGCGTTGCGTTGCAACGTCACCAAATAGTCGCTCCGCCCGGCCAAATTCTCAGCACATTCACCCGCCCGCAAGAGATCGATCTCCAGGTAACTGGCTCCAGCGGCGATGAGGGCCTGACGCTTGGCCTGCAACATTTGGCGACCATGTGAGTTTTTGACCTTGTTGGCTGGTATGAGCACTTCGACGGTAGTGACCACCTTTTGCGAACGCCGATCATGAACAGTGAGAAAGCGGTCACGGATCTCCGGTTCCATGAGCAGTTCCACTTCCACCGATGGTAAGACCATCACTCCCCCTGGGCGATCACCGGGTGCCGTAGGCCACGGGCGACCTTCGGTAATCGTTACATCAGGAATTAAGGCGGTGTAGCCTGGGTCATTGGTCTCATGAGTAATGTAAACACGCTCCTGGATGCGCACAAAGTAATTGGGTGATAGATGTGCGACCAGATCATCACCGATGGCGGCAATTAGCCGATGATGTACATCCGACCACATGGTTGGGTCTTCCAAATAGGGATCCATGCCGGGAAATGGTGAGTGCATCTTGCCCTCCTTTGCTCTCGCTCACGTTCCCTCTATTGTACCAGAAGATGGGTTTTGTGGCTACGGGCAAAAAAGCTGGCGTAGGTGCGCGTTGAGGAAGCGGCCCATGGGGTCTAGCTCCTGGCGCACGGTTTGAAAGGCGGCCCATTGGGGATAGAGCGGGGCTAAATCGCGAGCGGTATGGGTGTGGCATTTGCCCCAGTGCGGGCGACCACTGTGATTACGAAAGACCGCTTCGACGTCGGCAAAGAAGGCGTAATAGGGCAGTTCCGCCCCCTGATGGAGTGAAATCGTCACGGTTGCCCGGCCATACGCCGGGCTGAGCCACAGCTCATCCGCAGCCAGCGTGCGGTATTCAATCGGCCAGGCGACCTGCGGATGGCGTCTCTGCATCAACTGGCGCAATTCGCATAGACATTCAGGGCCGCTGGCAGCAGACACAGCAAACTCGATCTCGTTGAACTTGAGCGTGCGTTCTGCCGGAAAGATGCGATAGCTCCGGTCGCTGCGTTCTGGTCCCACATAGCGCGCCAGCCGTCCGGTTGGTGGCTCCCACCGGTGCGCCGTGAGGGGGGAAGCGGGGTCAGCCGGGTTTAGCGCTTTCATCGCACAGGCATCAACTTCAGGTACCCAGAAGAATTCAAAATGACGGTTAGCCGCAATCTGTTCATCCAACTCTGCCAAGCACTGATCAAACGGAACGACCCAGGTCCGTTCACACAGGTGATAGGCGGGCTGGCACTGGAGCGTGATCTGCGTCAGGATACCCAGCGCCCCCAGCGAAACCTGTGCCGCCTTGAAAATCTCCGGCTCGCAACTGGCCGAGCAGTCGATGATCTCCCCCGTGGCTGTGACCAGCCGCAGTCCGACCACCTGGGTCGACAGATTGCCCAGTGTCGGCCCCGTGCCATGTGTCCCCGTGCTGATCGCGCCGGCCAGTGATTGCCGGTCAATATCCCCCAGGTTGGCCTGGGCCAACCTCTGTGCCCAGAGCGGATCGCCCAGGGCGTGCAGTTTGGTACCCGCCCAGACTGTCGCCTGGTGTGTGGCTGGATCGACTGCAACCAAGCCTTGGAGTCCATCCAACGTCAGCAGCAGATCTTCTGTCGCGCATAGAGAGGTGAACGAATGTCCACTGCCAACGACGCGGATTGACCCCTGATCATGCGCCGCACGCACCAACGTTTGGATCGCCACCTCGCTCTGCGGGGCGGCAATGTGACCCGGCGTGCAGATGACGCTGCCTGACCAGTTGACCCAGGTGGTGGCTGAAGACATAAGGATCAACCAGCTATAGATAAAGGATCGAAACGCGCGTAGCCGTGCCCGGGGTGGCTGGGCTGGTGCCCTCGGTCAGCAAGGCGATGCCGCTGGAGAGGCCCTGCTCCTGACACCACTGCCGCGCAACCTCCTCCCAGTCAGGCCCAAAGCTGGCGTTGTGGATCGGATAGACACCATACGAAAATTGCAGCGTTTGACCGGTGGCCGCATGACGGCTCATGGCGACGATCCACTGCGGGAGCCGGAAGCGGGCCAGGCGGCGCGCCGTTGAGCCGCTTTCGGTAGGCGTGATGATGATCACCGGGCTGAGATCGCGCGCACTGTGATAGACGCTCAGCGCGGTGCGGTCCGCCTGTTCAAGCGTGCGTTTGACCTCATCGGTGGCAAAGAGCCGCTCCATGTTGTTGGCCAGGCTCGGCTGATTTTCCGTGACGATGGCGATGCGCGTCATCACCGCCACGGCTTCATCCGGGTTGATGCCGATCGCCGTCTCGCCGGAGAGCATTAGACAATCGGTGCCATCCAAAATGGCGTTGGCCACATCGGTGGTTTCCGCCCGCGTGGGGCGTCGATGTTCGATCATCGATTCCAACATATGCGTCGCCGTGATCACCGGTTTGCCATAGCGGTTGGCCTGGCGGATCATCTGCTTCTGGATGATCGTGACCTCCTCAATCGGCAACTCCACCCCCAGATCGCCACGCGCCACCATGATGCCGTCGGCGCGCTGCAAGATCGCATCGAGTTGATGGACGGCCGAGGCCAGTTCCAGCTTGGCGATGATAAAGGGATGATAGTTCAGCGCCGCCGCGGCCTGGCGCACCGTCTCGATATCGCGCGGCCCCTGGACAAAGGATTGGCTCACTGCATCGACCTGTTGCTCGGCGGCAAAGGCAAGCAGCTCGCGATCCTGCTCGGTGAAGGCGCTGATGCCCAGGTCGATGCCGGGAAAGTTGACCCCCTTGCGCGCCCGTAGTTCGCCGCCGGCAACCACCGTGCAATGAACTTCATCGCCGCTCACATGGTTGACTTGCAGTTGCAGATAGCCATCGTTGAGATAGATGCGATCCCCCGGTTTGACCACGCCTGGCAATTCAGTAAAGGAGAGCGAGATGCGGCGGCTGTCCCCGATGATCGGCTCGGTCTGCAAGATGATCGGCTGACCATCGACCAGGTCAACCGTCTCGGTAGCCAGCTCGCCAATGCGCATCTTTGGCCCCGGCAGATCCCCCATGATCGCCACGCGCTCGCCGACCACCGCCGCTGCCGCGCGCACATTGGCAATAGCGCGGGCGTGAGTGGCGTAGTCGCCGTGCGCAAAGTTGATGCGCGCCACATTCATCCCGTTAGCGATCATCCGTTCGATCATCGCCTGCTCCTGCGACGCCGGGCCAATGGTGCAGACAATTTTGGTTTTTTTGCTAGGGAGGTTCATAAGGTAGGAACTCCGGTGAAGGTAGCAGACAGGTAGACAGATCGAGCGCGCTTACACACCCTTACGAGTGCGTTTTGGTTTAGCCGCAGCCGCCCGCACTGCGGCTCCATAAGCAATGTCGGCCCACTCGACCATATCGTCGGGGTTGTCCAGCGCCTCGCCCGGGGCCTGGTGATAGGACATGGGCATTGGTTTGCCATCTTTGACATAGACAAACGGCTCTAGCCTGCGCTCGGCAAACAACGCACGGTTTTGCTCATCGACCTTGAGATAGAGCGTGTCATCGGCCACCAGACCAAACATCAACCCGTCACGGAAGAGGCCGTAGCCGCCAAACATTTTTTTGGCCGTCACCGCCGGGATGGTTGCCAGCAGTTCGAGCAAATATTCAACAAATGGAGTGAGTTTCGCCATCTGTAACCCTCTATACTGCGGTTGCAATGAAAACCGGACTTCGCTCAACGACTGAACATGAGAAATTGACTCCGGTTTTCATTCAGAGCGAAGTATAGTCGTCGTGAACAGCGTGGGCATTCGTAGTTCGTGTGACCCCGACAAGTGTACCACCAGGGCGGCAAAATCGACAATCGATAGGGGTGAGCCAGTGGATAATTGTGCGTGGTGATTGCGTCTAGGCACGCTCCAACTCTGCCAACAGATCCAACAGCGCGAGTGGGGTGGTGATGCGGTGCAGGGGCACTTCGCTCGCATCCGCCGGGGTTTTGGGGCGGCGTGGGGCCCAATCGAGCCAGACGCTGATCAGACCGAGCGCGTTGGACCCTTTGATGTCGCGCCCCAGATGATTGCCCACCATGATCACCCGGCCATAGTCCGCCGGGGCAATGCCGAGCAGCCGCAGGGCGTGGGCAAAGAGACGCCCATCGGGCTTTTCATAGCCCACATGATCCGAGATAGCGACCGCATCAAAGTACTGGTAGAGGCCATGCTGGGTAAGGACGTTGACAAAGGTGCCGGGCCGTCCATCGGCCACCAACGCCAGCGGATAGCCCCGGTGGCGCAGTTCGCGGATCAACTCCCCCGCACCAGGGATCAACTCGGCGCGCAGGGTGGTGGCGGTTTCGTCTTTGTGTTCGGTGGCTTCATCGACCAGCGTGTCGCCAGCGTCAAAACAGATCGCCAGGATGTGTTGGGGGCGCGCGAGGCTGCTCGGCGACGATACAGCCAACCGTTCCGGCTGATCCGAACAGAGCGCATCGACCCCGCAGGCGCGCAGCCCGTCGATGACGGCAGGCCGCTCCTCGTGCCAGCAGACAATCCCCAAACCGGCTGCCCGTACGCGCGCCAGCCAGTCCGGCGTCAAGAGACGATCGGGCCGGGCGGTGCGTCGTTCCCAACAGGGGTGGATATAGTCCGCGCCTACCGACTGCGCCAACGCCACCGCATCGACCTGGCGCGAGGCAAAGAGCACAGCCGTGGCGATGTGTGGATTGAGCGCCTTGACTTCGGCCAGCCAGTCGGGCCGAAACGCCCCGATGATCGTGTTGCTAAGCCAGCCCTGCGTGCGTACCAGTGCCAGGGTCTGCGGGATGGTGCGGCCATCTTTTAGTTCGATGTACAGCCCAATCCGCTCCTCTCGGCAGCAGGCGATCACCTGGGCTAGGGTGGGCATCCGCTCACCGTCGCCCAGGTCAACGGCCTGAAGTTCGGCCAGTGTGCTGCCTTGCACCGGCCAGGCGTGTCCGGCGGCATCGCGCACAAAGGCATCATGCGCGGCCACGACCTGGCCGTCGGCGCTCAGTTGCACATCGATCTCAACCATGTCGGCCCCCAACGCGGCCGCCTTACGGATCCCGGCCAGCGTGTTGTCGGGTGCGTAGGCGCTGGCCCCCCGGTGGCCGATGCGTAAAAAACGGTACTCGGCTGGGGCGATGGTCTGCTGCAAGTGCGTTACCCACCACTCGACCCGCTGGGGAATCCATGCCTGGAGCGCTGGCCAGGGAACGAGTTGGTCGGGCGCAAAGGTGAAGCGTTGTGTAAATTCCCATTGTGGCGTAAAGGCGTGGCGGCTCAGATAGGTGCGCACGAGGGTGTTCGCCAGCGGTGTGCGGGCGGTGATCACGCCTTTGAAAAGTTCGGTGACCAGCACTCCGCCCAGACCGGCCAGCTCCCGCTGATCGCTGCGGCGCTGAGCTCGTCGTTCATCATACCACGCCGCGGTGGGGGCAAAGGCGTGTTTGCCCGGCTCTGACAGGACGATCACCCGATCGCCTTCGCTGGCAAGTTGGCCCGCTTGCGCCAGCGGGTGAAAGCCGCCGTGCCAACTGGCCTCGGCGTGGATGAGCCGGCCCCCTGCATCGATAAAGACCCACACATGCTCCAACTCGTACAGATGACCGATGTCCCAATCCCACCAGATGGCGTACTCGATGACCAGTGCCGCCGCCGCGCGCCCGATCTCGGCTAAGTTGATCATACGCGGGAACGAAGGTGATGGCCCATTCGCACGGAAGATCGTATAGCCAGCGGCCAGCGGCAAGAACGGCTCTGCGCCATCAAAACAAATGATCGGCGCAGAGCGCTCCGCCAGCGCGTGCTCAGCGGGGTTGCGCGCACCCTGGCGTAGAGTATCGTACAATGGATCTGAATCTGAAGTAGTCACAATCCGTCCATTTACGGTTTCATAGGGGGATGAGCGCCAAGAAGGTGTTGCGCTAATCCGTTCTATAGAGCTTCAAAAGCAGCTTTCACAGATGAACCAATGAATAAATCGGCGAATCAGCTTTGCAACTTCTCGACCTCCTGGTTGACCTCATCCAGCACATTTTGCATGGCGGCTTCAGCCTCGATCTCGCCACCCCAGTAGCGCTCCAGCCACGGCCAGATTTTGGCCTGGATGATCGGGTAGAACTTGCCCGCCGGCATCGGTTGGAGCACGCTGTTGGGCACGGCTTGGTAGGCATCGACCAACTCCGGAAAGTCCGTGGTGTTGCCGATCAGCTTGTCATACTGGCTCTGATGGACGGGCATTCCAGAGAAGCCCAGCGTGCCGCTCCAGTGTCGGTCGGCCGGGCCACCTTCTGGCCCCAGAACGTTGAGCAACCAATCCACCCCTTCTTGTGGATGGGGTGCCTCGGCAAAGACAAAACCCGAATCCAGATGCACCCACGTGCGTTTGGGGTCGCTTGCGTTCACCTTCGGCGGCACGACGCCCCTGATCACCTCGTTGCCCCACACGGAACGGCCCAGCCGAATCCACGAATGCGAATCGATACCGATGGCGACTTTGCCCTTCTGCCAGTCGGGCAGTGGGTCTTGCAAGACTTGCAAGTTGGTGTAACCGGCATCAAACCAACGCTTGAACATCTTGATCACCTCCAGCCACTCCTCGCTGTCGATGCGCAACATGTTCTCTTCGTTGTATGGATTTTCCACAAAGGTTGTAAAGGCCGTACCTACTGTGCGGAAGACCTCTTTGCGGGCGGCAAAGGGCAGCACATCTTCATCGGCCAGGGCGGTTTTCAACGCGCCGAGCATCACCTCAAACTCATCCCAGGTTTCAGGAATAGTCTCATAGCCTGCTTTCTCCAGAAAATCCTGCCGAAAGCCCAGGAGGTGGATGTTCAGCTTCATAGGAATGTAGTAGGTCTTGCCCTCAAACTGTGTGGCTTCGTAGATGTTGGGGTACATGTACTGCTCTTGCAAGTTCTTGGCCCAGGGCACGGCAGAAGATTGTAGCAGATCATCGAGTGGCTGCACCATGCCTTGTTGGATGTAGTTCCATTGATTCCCGGCATTGGCAATCCCGTTAGCGCTCCAACGCACCTCCTGGTCGCGGATCATCGCCAGCGCTTTGGTCTCCCAGCCTTCGGGCGATTCTTCGAGCACATAGCGAAGGTTATTGGCCGCCACTTGCTCGTTGAGCATGTCCGTTGAATCGCGCTGGCTCATATCCGCAAAAGCAGCTAGGGTGGTGATGTAAACTTCGGTGATGCTTTGTCCACCAGTTTGGGCAGCGGGTGCGCCACCTGGCGCCCCGGCCGGGGCCACTGCGCAAGCATTCAACAGGCTAGAAGTTGCTACCAGCCCCGCGGCACCGGCACTGGTTTGCAAAAAACGCCGCCGGGAAATTGGCGAGGAAGAGATTCGATCACGCATGGTTTTCTCCTTTGGTGATGCAGGTATGACAGGAGCTAAATTATAACGGCAGCGCCGTGATCCACGCAAGCTGTAAGAAAGTGGCAGTAGATCCGTGATAAAACGGAAAAAGTGCGTGACCAAGCGTAAGCCTAGTCTCGCTGCTGGGTATTCCTGGCGGTCGCCTTTTCCTCCGGCTGATCTACAGTTTCCTCATCTCACCGGCACGCTCTTCTGGCTCTAACCTCATTCACCGTTAAGCATTCACCGTTAAGCATTCACCGTTAAGCATTCACCGTTAACCATTCACCATTCTTCTACCCCTTGATCCCCGTCAGCGCAATACCCTGGATGAAGGTGCGCTGGGTAAAGAAGAAGACGATCAAAATGGGGGCTAGCGCCAGCAGCGAGACGGCCATCAACTGGTTGTAGTAGGTGACATATTGCCCGCGGAAGAGATTGAGACCCAGCGCCAGCGTGTACAGCTCTTGCGAGCGGAGATAGATCAACGGGCCGAAGAAGTTGTTCCAGTTGCCAATAAACCCAAAGATGGCGATCGTCGCCAGGGCTGGTTTGGAGAGCGGCAGAATGATGTTCCAGTAGATGCGGAAATAGGAGCAGCCATCGATGCGCGCCGCATCGTCCAACTCGCGGGGCAGGCTCATGAAGAACTGGCGCAGCAAAAAGATCGAAAAGGGCCAGCCAAACCAGGCCGGCACCGTCAGCGGCAAAAGTGTATTGACCCAGCCAATCTTGCTGAAGAGGATAAAGATCGGGATCATCGTCACCTGAAAGGGCACCATCATCGTGGCGAGCACCAGCATAAAGAGGATGTTGCTGCCGCGCGCCTTGAGCCGGGCAAAGCCATAGGCGGGCAACGAACAGGAGATCAGGTTGCCCAGCACGTTGGAAAAGGTGACCAGACAAGTGTTGAGCAGATAGGTGTTGAAGGGCAGCGCCGTCCAGCCCAGCACGTAATTGTTCCAATCCCAGTGGGTGGGCAGGAAGCGCGGTGGAAACTGAAAGACTTCGCTGTCCGGCTTGAGCGAGGTCGAGAACATCCACAAAAGCGGCAGCAAAAAGCAGATCGAGCCAGCGATCAAGAAAACGTAGGCAACCGCCCCTTGCACCATGCGCTGCACACTCTTACGCTGCCAGACGTTCGCCTGCTGTGGTGTTCGTTGTTGCCCGCCAATGGCAGGCGCTTGGTTGATGGGCTTACTGGTTGCGGCCATGACTGTGCCCTCCTTATTTTGGTTCGCCACCCTCGTAATAGACCCAGCGCCGGGCGACGGCAAACTGAAAGATGGTAATACCCAGGATGATCAGAAAGAGCACGGAGGCCAGCGCCGACGCATAGCCCATCTTAAAGTATTCAAAGCCGTTGCGGTAGAGATAGAGCACATAGACCAGCGAGGCGTTGGCTGGCCCACCGCGGCCATTGGTCATGATGTAGACCTGGTCAAAGATCTGGAATGCACCGATGATCGTCACCACCAGGTTGAAAAAGATCACTGGCGACATCATCGGAATGGTCACGTTCCAGAATTTGGCCCACTGTCCCGCCCCGTCGATCTCTGCGGCTTCGTAGAGATGTTCGGGAATACCTTGCAAGCCGGCCAAAAAGACCACCATGCTGCCGCCCACGCCCCACAGACTCATGAGGATCAGCGCCGGCATGACCCAGGTAGTGCTAAAGAGCCACTGCGGCCCCTGGATGCCGACGAGACTGAGCATGTAGTTGATTAGCCCATAATCCGAATTGAGCAGCCAGCCCCACAAGAGCGCCACGGCAATGCCCGACACCACCGACGGCAGATAGAAGATCGTGCGGAACCAGGTCTGCCCGCGCAGCTTTTGGTTGAGCGCAATCGCCATCATGAAAGCCAGCAGCAAGCCCAACGGCACGCCCACACCCACAAAGTAGACGGTGTTGATAACGGACTTGTAGAACAGATCATCCTCCACCAGTTGCCGATAATTCTCCAACCCCAGAAAACGCGGTGGTGAAAGGATCGAATACTCGGTAAAGCTGATGCCCAGCGACGCCAAGATCGGCCCGCCGGTAAAGGCAAGAAAGCCGATCAGCCAGGGCGAGATAAAGAGCCAAAAAGCCCGTTCCTCGCGCAATGCCATCTTGCCAATCCCCTGACGGCGCGTAGGTAAGGTTGCCTGCATGGTCTGCTCCTTGGGCCACGGGATACAGGATAAGGGATACAGGATACGGGATTCGGAGTGTGCATCCCGTATCCTGTATCCCTTATCCTTTTTACCTGATC
>Ga0224722_1002103_pt1 | contig 10699 bp, 11 predicted proteins | sample Balambano_FR1_Me_FD_161646 | JGI IMG/M metagenome (GOLD analysis project Ga0224722, IMG submission 161646) | Freshwater sediment microbial communities from Lake Towuti, South Sulawesi, Indonesia - Balambano_FR1_MetaG | ecosystem: Environmental > Aquatic > Freshwater > Lake > Sediment | place...
GGATGAACAGTTAGTGATTATCCGAGATGGGGAAAAAGAGGTTCCTATTGTAATAGAAACGAAGAAGCCTGCCATTCGCGGCGTCATCGTAATTGCAAAGGGAGCTGATAATATACAAGTGAAAAAATGGATACTTGAATCCGTTACCAAACTATTAGATGTACCGGTTCATCGAGTGTCTGTTATGCCTAAAAAATAAAAGGGGGATTTATAGATGTTATTGAAAAAACAAACAGTTTGGTTATTAACAATGCTTAGTTTAGTTGTTGTATTATCGGTATATTACATTACTTCTCCAGAACAGCAGATGAACAATATGGCAACAGTAGACAAAAAAGCAGAGGAAGATTCGGCAGTTAGCGGGGAAAAAGCTTCAGAATCAGGAGAAGTGATCTCTAGTACAGCTAGCGATGAAATGTTTGAAGCACTACGCTTAGAGCTAGATGAAGAGAGAAGTAAATTAAAAGAAGAGCTAGAAACGACCGTTGCTTCTACGGATCTACCAACTGAAGACATTAATGCCGCTCTTGATAAAATTAAAGAATTAAATGATGTGACCCAAAAAGAAGCGTATCTTGAAACGATGATTGTAGCGATGGACTATGAAGATGCTTTAGTTAGAGTAAGTGATGACGAAGTTCGTGTCACTGTAAAAGCAAAAAGCCACTCTCCAGCAGCTGCTAATGAAATCTTAAAGTTAGTTCGCTCAGAATTAGGTGGGTTGAAGCCAGTGGTACAGTTTCAAATAAGTAAATAATAGAAAAACGGAAAGCCCGAGTGCTTTCCGTTTTTTATTCAACTAAGATCCACAGTTGACAATTAGCCTAAATTATTACAAACTTTAGTCGCAGAAGGGATATATGTATGCAAAATTTTAAAAAATCTTATATTTCAAAAATGAAAACGTGTTCTTTTGTCGAATATGTATATAGAGGAATAAAGGTTGAACTTCTATGAGGTCTTATCGTATGATATTAGTATCTAGTGCTAAAAAGTAAATTTAGAGGTGAGTATGATGTTAAAGGTTCAAGAAATTAGAGAATTAATAAAACTTGTAGATCAATCAAGTCTAGATGAATTTGTTTATGAATACGAAGGTTCAAAAATTTGTATGAAAAAGAATGCGGTTGTGGGAACAGTGACTGTAAAGGAACAAGTTGCACCAGCGCCTGTAGTCGTTGCGGAAAGAACACCTGCACCAGTAGCTGCTGTAGAGGTAAAGCAAGAGGAGAAAATTGCACCTCAAGCACAAACACCTACGGTTGATACTTCAAACTTACATAAAATCACTTCACCGATGGTTGGAACTTTCTATCAATCGCCTTCACCTGATGCTGATGTGTATGTTAAGGTTGGCTCAAAGGTATCAAGCGATTCAGTGGTTTGTATCGTAGAAGCAATGAAGTTATTTAATGAAATTGAAGCTGAAGTTAACGGAGAAATTGTAGAAATACTTGTAAAAGACGGACAGTTAGTGGAGTATGGTCAACCGTTATTTTTAGTGAAGCCAGAGTAAGGAGCTGTCTGCTATGATAAAAAAGTTATTAATTGCGAATCGAGGAGAAATTGCTGTTCGAATTATAAGAGCTTGTCGTGAGCTTGGGATTGAATCTGTTGCTGTATACTCTGAAGCGGACCGTGAATCCTTACATGTTCAGCTTGCTGATGAAGCATACTGTATTGGACCAACGGCTTCAAAAGATAGCTACTTGAATTTTACCAATATCATAAGTGTAGCTAAGCTGACGAGCTGTGACGCGATTCATCCTGGTTATGGATTTTTAGCTGAAAATGCTGACTTTGCTGATCTTTGTAGAGATGTGAATATCACATTTGTTGGACCATCTCCTGAAGCCATCTCTAAGATGGGGACAAAGGATGTGGCTCGTGAAACGATGAAACAAGCAGGAGTTCCCATTGTTCCAGGATCCCAAGGAATCATTAAAGACGATGAAGAAGCAATCGAATTGGCCAATAAAATCGGATACCCTGTTATAATAAAAGCCACTGCTGGTGGGGGCGGAAAAGGAATTCGTGTGGCCCGAACGGAACAAGAACTTATCAAAGGGATTAACATTACTCAACAAGAAGCATTAACAGCATTTGGTAACCCTGGTGTGTATATCGAAAAGTTTATTGAAGAGTTCCGACATGTAGAAATACAAGTTCTTGCAGATAATCATGGTCATGCCATCCATTTAGGGGAAAGAGATTGCTCCATCCAAAGAAGACTTCAAAAGCTCCTTGAGGAAACGCCATCTCCAGCCTTAGACGGTGAAGTAAGACATGAGATGGGAACCGCAGCTGTTAAGGCGGCACTAGCGGTTGATTATTCCGGTGCAGGGACAGTAGAATTTATTTATGATTATCAAAATCGTAAGTTTTACTTTATGGAAATGAATACTCGTATCCAAGTAGAACATCCTGTCACAGAGATGGTAACAGGCGTTGACCTTATTAAGGAACAAATTAAAGTCGCTTCGGGTGAAAAGCTTAGTTTAACCCAAGAAGAAGTTATTTTTAATGGGTGGGCCATTGAATGCAGAATTAACGCAGAAAATCCAATGAAGAAATTCATGCCTTCACCTGGTAAAATAGAAATGTATCTTCCGCCTGGAGGTTTAGGAGTCCGTGTGGATTCAGCTGCATATCCTGGTTATACGATTCCTCCATATTATGACAGCATGATTGCGAAACTGATCACGTATGGAAGTACTAGAGAGGAAGCAATCGCGCGCATGAAAAGAGCGTTAAGTGAGTTTGTCATAGAAGGAATTCATACAACCATTCCATTCCACTTAAAACTCTTAAATCATGAAAAGTTTGTTGAAGGAGACTTTAACACGAAATTTCTTGAAATGTATGATTTAATGGAAACAGGAAAATAATGTTGGAGGTGCTTTGAATGAGCGAAAATAACATCTTGGAAATGAACCCAGGAAACTCTGGTCTTGGGAAAGTAGAGATTGCACCTGAAGTGATTGAAGTAATTGCTGGTATTGCTGCTTCTGAAGTAGAAGGAGTTTCTCAAATGAGAGGAAACTTTGCGTTAGGGGTTGTTGAGCGATTAGGAAAGAAAAATCATGGCAAGGGCGTTAAGGTGGAGCTTGGAGAAGACGGAATTAGGGTAGATGTGTATTGCTTAATGAAGTTTGGAGTTTCCATTCCAACGGTTGCTCAAAAGGTTCAAGATAATATTCGACAAGCGCTTTTAAATATGACCGCACTTGATGCTAAGGAAGTCAACGTGCATATCGTTGGCATTCAGTTTGAAAGTACGAAGCAAGAGGTTGAACAAGAACAAGAGCTGTAATTTACTCACTCTAAAGAGTCAAGGACAACAAAAAAGTCTTTGGCTCTTTTTTCTTTCGAGTATTTCATGTATGATGAGTTATTATGCTATGATCATATAGATGATTAGGGTATCTCAACCAATAAAGGAGTTTAGGATAGATGAAAAGAAGAACGGCAAGAGAAAAAGCATTACAGGCATTATTTCAAATTGATATGAGTGAAGCAGATCCAAAGGAAGCGATTCTTCATGTATTAGAAGATGAGCGTGGGGATGACTACCTCACTACTCTAGTTAGTGGGGTTGTTGAGCACAAAAGTGAAATAGATGAAATGATTAAAGAGCATTTAGAAAAATGGACAATAGAGCGAATTGCGCCAGTGGATCGGAACCTGTTAAGACTGGCTGTTTACGAACTTGTATACTTAAAAGAAGAAGTACCTGCAAACGTTGTTATCGATGAAGCGATTGAGATTGCGAAAGTTTTCGGAGATGAGCATGCTAGTCGATTCGTAAATGGAGTTCTCTCTAAAATTAAGCAACAAACAGAAAAGAAGTAATTCCACTTTTGCTAGTAAGGAGGAATGGAAGTGACAGCTCAACCAATTGATGGGAAAGAATTAAGTATAAAAAAGAGAAGAGAAATCCAGGCAAACGTTCAGAACCTCAAAAATGAGGGAGTGGTACCGGGCTTAGTGGTTATTTTAGTCGGGAATGATGATGCATCACGTACATATGTGGCTAACAAACAGAAAGCCTGTAAGGAGCTTGGTATTTACTCGGAGCTTATTACATTTGACTCAACTGTTACTCAAGACATATTGCTATCTAAAATTTATGAGCTAAATGAGAGTAAAGATATACACGGGATATTGGTACAGCTTCCACTTCCAGAATACTTGGATGAAGACGAAATCATTAATGCCATTTCACCGATGAAAGATGTTGATGGTTTTCATCCGATTAATGTGGGAAAGATGGTCATAGGGCAAGATGCATTGATGCCATGCACCCCCTCAGGTGTGATTGTGATGCTCGAAGATAATGATATTTCTTTATCTGGAAAGCATGTGGTGATTGTGGGGCGAAGCAATATCGTCGGAAAACCCCTAGGGCAAATGCTATTAAACCGTGATGCTACGGTTACTTACTGCCATTCAAAGACTCGTGATTTAGAATCATTCACGAATCAAGCAGATATTTTAATTGCCGCTGTAGGGAGAGCTAATTTTATAACTGCCGACTATGTGAAAAAAGGGGCGGTAGTCATTGATGTTGGAATCAATAGAAATGAAGAAGGGAAGCTCTGTGGTGATGTTGCTTACCATCAAGTAAAAGACATGGCCTCCTACATTACCCCAGTACCAGGTGGAGTCGGTCCCATGACAATTACCATGCTCATGTATAACACAGTCAAGGCCGCACGAAGAGCTATTCAAGGATAGATTTTCATAAAAACAGCCCTTTTTTATAGGTAATCCCTTTTCCAATTCATCAAGGCGTGACTGAAAAGAGATTTATCCTTATAATTAGATAGGACTGTTTTTTTGCGTGATCCATACCTTTGCTTAAAAAAGGAGTACTACATGGAAGAAAAGCAATATGTATCAATAACTGCCTTAACTAAATATATAAAAAGAAAGTTTGACGCTGATCCACATTTACAGGATATGTACGTAAAAGGGGAAATTTCAAACTTTAAACAACACTCTAGTGGACATATGTACTTTACTTTAAAAGACGAAAAAGCAAGAATCCTTGCCGTCATGTTTTCAAGCTTTAATAAGTCCATCAAATTCAGACCAGAAAACGGAATGAAAGTGTTAGTGAAAGGTGATATCACCGTATACGAACAAAGTGGTCAGTATCAAATGTACATAAAAGAGATGCAGCCTGATGGAATTGGCGATCTTTATCTAGCTTTTGAACAGCTAAAAGAAAAACTATTAAAACAAGGGTTATTTTCAAAGGAATATAAAAAACCACTGCCAAAATACCCCCACACAGTTGGGGTAATTACCTCTCCTACAGGAGCAGCGATACGAGATATTCTAACGACCCTTAAAAGAAGATATCCGATTGCTAATATCTTGGTCATTCCCGCCCTTGTTCAAGGAGAGCAAGGAGCTGCATCCATTGTTAAGGCAATTGAACATGCAAATCAATCACATGATATTGATGTATTGATTGTTGGTCGCGGTGGGGGATCGATTGAGGAACTATGGTCGTTCAATGAGGAAATAGTAGCAAGGGCCATTTTTGCATCTAGAATTCCGATTATCTCTGCTGTTGGACATGAAACAGATACGACCATTGCTGATTATGTGGCGGATCTTCGAGCACCTACTCCTACAGGAGCGGCAGAGCTTGCTGTTCCTCACATTGATGAATTAATTGAAAGAGTGTTAACAAGACAAACAAGGATTATTCGAAATATTAAAGAGAAGATAAATGTCCAAGCACAGCGTTATGATCGTTTGAGTAAATCATACGCCTTTAAGTACCCACAAAGATTGTATGAACAAAAGTTAGAGCAAGTTGATAAGTCAACTGAATTATTACAGAGAGCAGCACAAGCTTTATTTGTAAATAGAAATGAAGAGTATATTCGTACCATAAGGAGACTTGAAAGAAATAATTTGAATACACTTCTTCAAACAGCTGTTCAACAGCAGGCAAAGACGGAAAAGGCATTAAATCGTGCTTTTACTAGCCTTCTTTTAGCAAAGAAAAAAGAACATCAAAGAGTGAATATGGCATTGGATGCATTAAGCCCATTAAAAATTATGGATCGAGGATATAGCCTCGTCTACGATGAAGACGATCACTTAGTAAAAAGCACGGAACAAATCCGACTAAATGATAATATTAAAATAAAACTTGTAGATGGTTCTATCACTTGTGAAGTGTTAGAGATCGAGGGGAAGGATCAAACAAATGAGTAAAGACACAAAATTAAGCTTTGAAGAAGCAATGCAGCAACTTGAAGATATCGTCGAACAGCTAGAAGAAGGTGATGTACCTCTAGAAGAGGCAATTTCTATTTATAAAAAAGGTATGGAGCTTTCAAAGCTTTGTCACGATAAGCTTCGCAATGTTGAGGAGCAGCTAACAGAAATTCTTACGGAGAATGGGAAGAAGGAAACCTTCTCTATTCAAGAGGAGGAATAACAGTGAAGAAAGTGGGATTTTCCACCTTTTCTAAAAAGTATAAAGAGTTAGTAGAAGCGTACCTAAATGAATCTGTAAGTAAATTATCTGCACCTACTCTGATCAAGGAAGCTATGCTCTACTCGTTAGAGGCAGGTGGCAAACGTATTCGTCCGTTATTATTATTCGCTACATTAGAGGCGTTCGGGAAGAAAGGAGAGTTAGGATTAGAAGCGGCTGCAGCGATAGAAATGATCCATACGTATTCTTTAATTCATGACGATCTTCCGAGCATGGATAACGACGATCTACGAAGAGGAAAGCCTACCAATCATAAGGTGTTTGGTGAAGCATCTGCCATTCTTGCTGGTGACGCCCTTTTAACTTACAGCTTTCAAGTAATTTCAAGTGCATCGTCCCAGAATATTCCGTCTGAAGTGAAAATCCAACTTATTTCTGAGTTAGCAAAAGCATCAGGTGCCGAAGGAATGGTAGGTGGACAAGTAGCCGATATGGATGGGGAAGGGAAAGACTTAAGTCTTGATGAACTTGAATACATTCACATCCATAAGACAGGGAAGTTACTTGCTTATAGTGTGGTTGCTGGAGCCATGATTGCCGGAGCCAATACTCAACAATTAGAATTGTTTGCTACATTTGCTCACCATTTAGGTTTAGCCTTTCAAATTAGGGATGATATTCTAGACCTTGAAGGTGATGAAGAAATCATCGGGAAGAAAGTGGGCAGTGACGAACAAAACAATAAAAGCACATATCCATCATTGTTGACGATGGAAGGGGCAAAGCAATCACTATTAGATCATATTTGGCTTGCAAAGGATGCCTTAAATAGCATGGAACTTGAAACGGATATTCTTAAAGAAATCACAGATTTAGTAGCAAACCGAAATCATTAAATGAGAGTGTAATCGGAAAACATTTGGAAAAATGTCTGTAATACGGTACTCTTAATATATACAGCTATCGAAAACACATGAGCAACTAAGAAAAAGATTGCAACAATTAAGAGATGAAAGTGAGTGGTCCTACTAGTGGATCTGTTATCAATTAAAGACCCTTCCTTTTTAAAAGGGCTTTCTCAACAACAACTACAAGAATTAAGTAATGACATCAGACAATTTTTGATAGAAAAATTATCAGTTACGGGTGGGCATATCGGGCCGAACTTAGGAGTAGTAGAGCTGACCATTGCTCTTCATACATGTTTTTCAAGCCCAAAAGATAAAATTTTATGGGATGTTGGTCACCAATCATATGTCCATAAAATTTTAACAGGAAGAGCAAGTGAGTTTGACACGCTAAGACAATATAAAGGTTTATGTGGATTTCCAAAGATGATTGAGAGTGAACATGATGTATGGGAAACGGGGCATAGTTCTACTTCTTTATCCGCTGCTATGGGAATGGCGATCGCTAGGGATTTAAAAAAGGAGAAATCTTTTGTTGTTCCTGTAATTGGTGATGGTGCATTAACTGGTGGAATGGCACTGGAAGCTTTAAATCACATCGGTCATGAAAAGAAAAACCTCATCGTTGTCTTAAATGATAATGAGATGAGCATTGCCCCAAATGTAGGAGCTCTTCATAGTATTTTAGGGCGATTACGCACAGCTGGTAAATATCACTGGGCGAAAGATGAACTGGAGTATTTGTTAAAGAAAATTCCTGCTGTTGGAGGAAAATTAGCGACAACGGCTGAGCGGATAAAAGATAGCCTGAAGTATTTGTTAGTTTCAGGTATGTTTTTTGAAGAGATGGGCTTTACGTATTTAGGACCAGTAGATGGTCATAATTATGATGAGCTATTTGAAAACCTAGCATACGCAAAAAAGACAGAAGGACCGGTTCTTTTACACGTGATCACTAAAAAAGGGAAGGGATATCATCCTGCAGAAAGTGATGTAGTGGGTACTTGGCACGGAACGGGACCGTATAAAATTGAAACAGGAGCTTTTCCAAAACCGGCTGAAACACCTCCGCCAGCATGGAGTAAACTGGTTAGTGAAACGGTTCGTAGGCTGGCACGAGAAGATGAGAGAATCGTTGCAATCACTCCTGCGATGCCCGTGGGTTCCAAGCTTGAGGGATTTGCAAGTGAATTTCCTGATCGTATGTTTGATGTCGGAATTGCTGAACAGCATGCTGCGACCGTAGCTGCAGGTCTTGCAACGCAAAAGATGAAGCCGTTTTTAGCGATTTATTCGACTTTCCTACAACGCGCGTATGACCAAGTGGTACATGATATTTGCCGTCAAAACCTAAATGTTTTTATAGGTATTGATCGTGCAGGTCTTGTTGGTGCTGATGGAGAAACTCATCAAGGAGTATTTGATATTGCCTTTATGAGGCATGTGCCAAACATGGTGCTGATGATGCCTAAAGATGAAAATGAGGGGCAACATATGGTCAATACAGCCTTAAAGTATGATGATGGACCGATTGCCATGAGATTTCCTCGAGGAAATGGGGTGGGAGTTCCATTGGATGAGGAGCTTAAAACGATTCCGATTGGGACTTGGGATGTAATCAAAGATGGTGAAGATGTAGCTATATTAACTTTTGGGACAACGATTCCAATGGCGTTAGAAGCTGCAAATCATCTCGAACATCAGGGGATTCGTGTGAAGGTTGTCAATGCTCGCTTTATTAAACCGTTAGACCGTCAGATGCTCTCAGAGATTTTTGAACGTAAAATGCCTGTATTAACGATTGAGGAAGCGGTTCTTCAAGGTGGATTTGGAAGTTCTATTTTAGAGTTTGCCTTTGAAAATCGTTATTTTGATGCAGTGATTGCTCGCATGGGAATTCCAGATCAATTTATTGAGCATGGAAGTGTTGATGAGTTATTGAAAGAAATTGATTTGACTGTGGATTCAACGATTCGAAAAGTAATCGAACTTACACAGGTTAAAGGAAAAAAGGGTTCATTACTATGAAAAGTAAAAAAGAACGAATTGACGTCCTGCTTGTTGAACGAGGGCTAATAGAAACAAGAGAAAAAGCAAAACGAGCGATTATGGCAGGGCTCGTATATAGCAATGAAAACCGATTGGATAAACCTGGTGAGAAAATAAGCAGCGATATGCCTCTAATGATTAAAGGAAATGTAATGCCGTATGTAAGTAGGGGTGGCTTAAAGCTAGAAAAAGCCTTGAAGGAATTTGACGTACATGTCGAAGGAAAGGTTTTGTTAGATATTGGTGCTTCTACCGGCGGATTTACAGACTGTGCCTTACAAAATGGGGCTAAACAATCGTATGCCTTAGATGTCGGATATAATCAGTTAGCATGGAAGCTGAGGCAAGATGAACGAGTCATCGTCATGGAACGGACAAACTTTCGTTATGTAACACCTGCTGACCTGACAGGTGAGATGCCGAATTTTGCTTCAATTGATGTTTCGTTTATATCATTAAAGCTTATTCTCCCGGTGTTAAAAACTCTTCTCGTCCAAAATAGTGATATTATTGCATTGGTCAAGCCACAATTTGAGGCTGGCAGAGAAGAGGTAGGGAAAAAGGGAATCGTAAGGGATCCAAAGGTTCATGAAGCTGTTATTAATAAAATCATTAACCTTTCTTTGTCTCTTGGTTATGATGTCAAAAATTTATCATTCTCACCAATCACCGGTGGCGACGGCAATATTGAGTTTTTACTCCATTTAGGATGGGAAGGCGGAAAGGACGAAGGGATCAATCATCTTTCTAAAAATCCTAGCCAAATTGTTTCAGAAGCTCATGAAGTATTAAAGTCAAAGGGGAATGTAGAAGAATAAGCGTCCTGCTTGTTCTTCTTTTTATTGTAGGTATATTTTGACGAGATAAGCAAAAGGATGTATATTTATACATATATACATCTGCAAAAGTTGAAAAAAACAAACAAAATACTACAGAGTTTTTGAAAGCAATCAGGGGTGAAAACATGAATAAAGGTCAACGTCATATTAAAATTAGAGAAATCATTACTAGCAATGATATTGAGACACAAGATGAATTAGTTGATGAACTAAAGTTTGCTGGATTTAATGTAACACAAGCAACCATTTCGAGAGATATTAAAGAGCTACACTTAGTAAAAGTTCCACTTATGGATGGAAGATACAAATATAGTCTTCCAGCCGATCAACGTTTTAATCCTCTCCAAAAACTAAAAAGAAATTTAATGGATGCCTTCGTTCGTATTGATAGTGCAGGTCATTTACTTGTTATGAAAACATTACCTGGAAATGCTATGGCC
>Ga0224722_1002104_pt1 | contig 10698 bp, 9 predicted proteins | sample Balambano_FR1_Me_FD_161646 | JGI IMG/M metagenome (GOLD analysis project Ga0224722, IMG submission 161646) | Freshwater sediment microbial communities from Lake Towuti, South Sulawesi, Indonesia - Balambano_FR1_MetaG | ecosystem: Environmental > Aquatic > Freshwater > Lake > Sediment | place...
GGAATGCGGGAAAGACGACTTCGCTGAGGTGCTGATATTCTTCGATCGCCGACTTCAGATCGAGCTTTTCCGACTCTTCGACCAGCGGCAGCACCACATACACCTGTCGCCCCTGCGCCACTTCCCGCCGGATCAGATCGTAGGCATGGCTGCGCTCCTTTCCGATCAATACCGTAGTTTGAATTGCTTTGCGCCCAGGCGGCAGTTCATCGATCTGGCTCACATCCAGGTCGCCATGCAAGGTCAACGCCAGCGTCCGGGGAATCGGGGTTGCCGTCATCGTCAGCACATGAGGGTAATCGCCTTTTTGCTGCAGTCTGGCTCGCTGTCCCACACCAAAGCGATGCTGCTCATCGATCACCACCAGACCCAACCGCTGAAACTGCACTGGATCTTCGATCAGGGCATGGGTTCCCACCAGCAGGGGTAATTCTCCAGTCGATAACTCTGCCAGCAGCTTGCGGCGTTTCGCCACCTTTGTTGATCCGGTCAGCAGTTCGACGGGCAAATGCAGCAAATTAAACCAGCTCACCAGCTTGCGATAGTGCTGCTCTGCCAAAACTTCTGTAGGAGCCATTAACGCTGCCTGATAGCCCGACTGAATCGCTGCCAAAATTGCCACGACTGCCACCACGGTTTTTCCCGATCCGACATCGCCCTGCACCAGTCGATTCATCGGCGTAGGCTTCTGCAAATCGGTGAGAATTTCATTCACTACGCGCTTCTGAGCATCGGTGAAGCGAAAGGGCAGCACTTCGTAAAACTGCTCAATCAACTGTCCCGTTGGGGCAAGGGTCGCGGTCGTTTCTTTTTTTTGCTGCTGTTTGCGCTGCAGTAGTCCAAGCTGTAAATAGAAAAACTCGTCAAACACCAGTCGCCGCCGGGCAGCATTGAGAGCCGCTTCATCTGCAGGATAGTGAATCGAGCCGATCGCCCCCTGAAGCTCGATCAGATCATATTTCTGCCGCAAGCCCTCTGGAAGCGGATCTTGAATCTGGGAAATTGCGGGTAATGCTGCCACCACTGCTTTCCGCACAATGTCAGCTTCTACTCCATCGCTGAGCGGGTAAATCGGCACAATCCGCCCGACCTTGAGGGAGTCGATCGACGCCCCCGAATGATCGATCACCTCAATCTGCGGGTCTTCCAGCGTCGCCCCATATTTGTCCTTCTTGACCAATCCCGATGCGGCAATGACCGCTCCTGGCGGATAAAGCCGCTTTTGCTGCTCCTGCCAGCCGCGCGTATAGCGGGTTCCGGCAAAGAAACGGCTGAGCTTGAGTCGTCCGGTGTGGTCTGCAACGGTGAGCTGAAAGATTGTGAGCTTCTTGTTTTTCGGACTGGTGAAGCAGGTGCAGCTTTTCACCGTGGCAACGAGGGTGACGGTTTCTCCCGGTTCCAGCGATCGAATATTGACCTGACGCGCATAGTTAATGTGGTCACGCGGATAGTAAAACAGCAGATCGCGCACCGTATAAATACTCAGCCTCGCCAGCTTTTCGCTGTTCTTCGCGCCAATTCCCGGCAGATAGGTGACTGCCTGATCAAGCGTCACTTTTCCTTTGCGATCAGACTTCACCAGGGGCACGGTGCGCGGTGCTTTGACACCCGACTGCCCGACCGACTTTGCCGCAGGGTTCATACCGGAGACAGAACTGGGAGGTTTGCCCTCGGACTCAGCAGCAGACGGCGTTACCGTCACGGGAACTGACGCGGCTTGCTCCACCTGTTTACAGGCACTGTGCAGCAGACGACGCGCCTCGGCAACCAGGTGCTGACGCTGGGAAAACGACAGATCGCCATACTCCGCAAACTGATCGGCAATTTCGCGAAACCGTCTGCGCTCTGTCACGGCTAATCCAGTCGGAGGCTGATTCAGACTAAGGCTGAGAAATTCGCTGAAGCGATACTGGTTGCCTCGCAGGTCGTTAAACCCATTGTCTGCCTCAATCGAGAGTGCTTTTTGCAGTCTAAGCCAATCCATAGCATTCTGTCTTGCTGCTAGTCTTCATACCAGCTCGATCGCCATGCGGCTTCTGCCTGTGCAGTCGATCGCTCTTTCTCCTTCTGATAATAATCGCGTCCAATCTTACTGAGTTGGGCAGACAGTTCACGAACCCGCGATCGCCACACGCTGAGGCTCCCGTTAGCAAACTCAATCTCAGACAACCGCAGCCGCACCGCAGTAATTGTGATCATGGTCGGTCGTTTGCTGCCCTCCGATCGCGTTTCGATCATCAAACTCAGCAGATTTGGCGGACTTGCCATTGCCTCAGCACTCAGTTCGGCTTTGGTCGCAACCTGTAGAATTGGCTCTGGAAGCTGACGGGGCAACAGCTCAGACTGATACAGCAGTCGATTCGTCGCGTGGGAAAGCTGATACAGCGTCTCTGTCAACGATTCTTCCAGCCTGTGCTGCCAGTAGAGCAGGTCTTTGGGTGTCAGCGGTCGATCTTCGATCGGAGGTTCGTCGTCTGGCTCGGCATCAAGTTCATCGCCTGAGGGATCTGAGGCATTATCGCTCTCTGAAGAACTCGGCTTTGTATCTGATGGCTCAGCGGGGTCGGGCTGCATCGCATTCTGCAAAAAGCGGAGAGCAGTGGGTAGATCCAGCTCAGCCGAGTTGGACACGAACTCCTGATCAGTGCCAGCAGAAGGGCTTTCGATCGCCTCATCCAGCTCCAGCTCGCTGTCTTCCTGTTCCTCGTCTTCCTCGTCTTCCTCGTCTTCCTCGTCCAATTCCTCATCCTCAGCTTCGCCCGACAGATCGCGGGGGACGATCGGCTGAAGCGCACTGCTGATTTCTGCCTGTGCCTGCTTTGCCAACTGCCGTAGCGTTTGCTGAAGTTCCTGTCGCTGGTTGAAGGTGAGCGCGAGAAACGCCTCAGGGTAGCCGTGGGTGCAAAGGTGATAGCACGCCAGAATCAACTGCTGCCGCACTGCTTGTCCCAGCGCATCCAGGTATTGACCGTAGGCATCGTGCAGCTCTTCTGCGATCGAGCCAATCTTTTGCTGAAGGGCTGCCATTTCCTGTTCAATTTGGTTAAGGCTTCTCACCATCAATTCCTGTTCCCCTCTTTCTGCTTTCAGGCTGCTTCCAGAATAGCGATTTCTGATCAAGCAAAATGGGCAACGAACGATCAGAGAAACGTCTCATCGATCGCCCATCGCCCAGCGGTTTCAAACCAAAAAACCAGAACTCCAAATCCGACTCAATCTTAGACCTGTCCGCCTGTTTGAGCTGCCACTTCTGCAGCAAAATCTTCTTCCTGCTTCTCAATGCCTTCGCCCATCACATAGCGGACAAAGCGACGCACCTGAATGTTTTCGCCGATGCTGGCGATCTTTTGCTTCAGCAGGTCGCCGACGGTGATCGTCTGGTCTTTGATGTAGGGCTGATCCATCAGCGACATTTCCTTCAGCCGCTTCTCAATCCGTCCTGCCACGATCTTCTCGCGAACGGCTGCTGGCTTGTTGCCCAGGTCGTCTTTGCCCATTTCGATCGACTTTTCTTTTTCAATCACGTCTGCCGGAATGTCTTCCACGCGAACGTACTCGACGTTTTGGTAAGCGGCGATCTGCATGGCAATGTCTTTCACCAATGCCTGAAACTCTTCGTTTCGCGCCACAAAGTCAGTCTGGCAGTTTACTTCGACCAGAACCCCGACCCGTCCGCCGATGTGGATATAGCTGCCGACCAAGCCCTCAGCCGTGATCTTACCTGCAGCTTTTTCTGCCTTCGTAATCCCTTTTTGACGGAGCCATTCGATCGCCTTTTCCATATCGCCATCGGTGGCTTCCAGGGCTTTCTTACAGTCACCGAACCCTGCGTTCGTCTTATCGCGCAATTGCTTGACGAGTTTTGCTGGTATCTCCGCCATGATGCTCCAATTCCTAACCTAGATAGTGCTTAAGACTTTGCTTCAGATTGTGCTTCACAAATGAGCCTACCGGAAAAGAGGCAGGAGAAAACAGCCTAAGTATTCAGCAATACATTAGCAATCCAAAAAGCAATACAAGAGCATGCTCTCGCGCTTCATCCCGCCTCTGATCGATTACGCTTCTGTTTCTTCTTCGTCCTCGACAAACTCGGTGTCGTCGTACTCGAACTCTTCTTCTGCACCTTCGTAGTCTTCGTAGTCTTCTTCGGCGTCGAGTTGACCGTGGCGACCCTCATAAATCGCATCCGCCAGTTTGCCAACAATGAGCTTGATCGATCGAATCGCATCGTCGTTTGCCGGAATCGGAATATCTGCCGTATCCGGATCGCAGTTGGTATCCAGCAGCGAGACGATCGGGATATCGAGTTTCTGGCACTCCTGAACCGCGTTATATTCACGTCGCTGGTCTACCAGCACCACAATATCCGGCAGCTTGCGCATTCCGCGAATTCCGCCAAGGTACTTCTGCAGCTTTTCGAGTTCACGCCGCAGCACTGCCGCTTCTTTTTTAGGCAGCAGATCGAGTGCGCCAGTTTCCTGTCTGCGCTCCAGCTCCTTGAGGCGATCGACGCGAGTTTTGATCGTCATCCAGTTGGTCAGCATTCCGCCCAGCCAGCGCTGGTTCACATAGAATGCCCCGCAGCGGCTTGCTTCCTGAGCAATGATTCCGGCTGCCTGACGCTTTGTGCCGATAAACAGAACGCGCTTACCCTGCTCTGACGCAGTGCGGAGGTAGTTGTATGCCTCCTCCATCAGTTGAGCAGTCTGCACCAGGTCAATGATGTGAACCCCGTTCCGGGCAGTGTAGATGTAGGGAGCCATCTTTGGGTTCCAGCGGCGCGTCTGATGACCAAAGTGAACCCCTGACTCCAGTAATTGAGCCAATGAAACAACAGGCATGTATTTTCTCCTTTCGGGTTGATCCTCCATCCAGTCGTATTTCCGCCTGTGGCTGCCGCAGCACATTCCTGAAAGAACAGCCTGAGTCAGCGAAAACAGCGCAAAAACACCCGAAATTCTGGATGTGTGATTTTTGACAACTCTACTAGGGTAACACGATCTCAACCGCTTGCGGCAGAAGACTGAGCGTGTCCAGGTTCGGATTTCCCCCAGATTTTTCCTGATTCACCCCAGATTTTGCGAGTTTGGGAAACCTGAAACAAAACCCTCAGAAGCAAGCCAGAAAAAGGATCGATGTACCAACTATTCTGCCGCTCGATCGCGCAAAATATATAGGATAGGACAGACTCATCTCCGATCCGGTGTCGCCTCTATTGCAGGGTGCGTCCTGTTTTTGCTGAGCAGCACGACGAGTAAATGGATTCATCGCCTGCTCTGGGATACTTCCTGCTTGATGTCTTCTGCTTAAAGTCCTCGCCCTCTGTCGCCCAACTCTGCCCCAAAGCCCCATGAACCCAACGACTCAATCTGAGGGGCATCTGCGCCCACCCGCTCCCGCACCTGAGCCGCCACCGCTTAAACAGCTCTTCAAACAGCTCCAGCCAACGCCTGAGGCGATCGTGCTGCTGCTGGCAGTTTTAGTGGGAACGGGGTCTGGAGCCGGGGTCGTTTTATTTCGAGCTTTGATTCAATGGACACATCATTTGATGTTTGGCGAGGTGTCCAGCTTTTTATCGATTTGGGGACACTGGACGATCGCCCTGATTCCCCTGCTGGGCGGGGTCGTTGTGGGGCTGATGCGCTGGAGAATGCAGGATTTTGGTCCGGGACTGACGACCCTGCTGGAAGTGGTGCAGGAAAGCCGCGAGCTGCTGCTGATCAATCCCGTCACAAAAATGGTTGCTGCCTCGATTTCGCTGGGAAGTGGAGCCTCGCTGGGTCCCGAAGGTCCGAGTGTGGAGATTGGCGCATACTTTAGCTTGCTGCTGGGGCAGGTGCTTCAGGTCTCGCAGGAGCGGCGGCGGCTGTTGCTGAGTGCGGGGGCGGCGGCGGGATTGGCGGCAGGGTTTAATGCGCCGATCGCCGGAGTGTTTTTTGCGCTGGAAGTGGTGATGGGCAGCACGTTTGCAGCATCGGCAGCGAGTGTGGTGCTGCTGGCAGCCGTCGTTGCCGCGTGGATCGCCCGAATTGGGTTGGGGGCACAGCCTGCCTTTGCCCTGCCTGCCTACGAAGTGCGGAGCCTGATGGAACTGCCGCTGTATGTCGGACTGGGGCTATTGGCAAGCCTGCTTTCCCTAATTCACATTCGCGCCCTGCGCCTCTCACAGCGCTGCTTCCAGGGACAAATTGCCGGACTGGAATGGGTCGGTCAGATTCCCCAGCCTCTGCATCCGGTGATTGGCGGTGCGGTGCTGGGTCTGGTGGCGCTGAAGCTGCCGCAAATCCTGGGAGTGGGCTACGAAACCGTAGAGGCAATGCTGCAAGACGTACAGTTTCCGCTGCAGCTTGTGGTGGCGCTGCTGGTGATGAAGCTGATCATGACGGCAATTAGTTTTGGTAGCGGCTTTGTCGGTGGGGTGTTTGCACCTGCACTGTTTCTGGGCGCTTCGCTGGGATCGGTTTATGGGAAGGCTCTGGCGATCGGCTTGCCCATGCTGCACGACTATATGGCATCTCCTCCGGCTTATGCGATGGTGGGAATGGCGGCATTTCTGGCGGCAAGCGTGCGCGCCCCATTGACAGCAATCTTGCTGCTCTTTGAACTCACCAACGATTACCGAATTGTGTTGCCCCTGATGGCGGCAGTTGGGCTGAGCATCTGGACGGCGGAGTATCTGGAGCCAAAGGTCGTAATCGACAATGCTGTGCAGCAAGAACCAGTTAACGATAACGTCCTGCATCCAGACGTATCGCGACTGACGGTAGCCGATGTCATGCATTCAGCCCCACTTCAATTAAACAGCGATTCAACGCTTGCAGCGGCGGCACAGCAGTTTGTACAGCATCGGTGTCACAGTGCCCTGATTGTGGATGCTGAAGCGCGGCTGATCGGCATCCTGACGCTGCATGATCTGAATCGTCTGGTAACACGATCGAAATCCACCGAAGACCGAGCCAGTTTGTTACAGCAGCCGATCGCTGATTTCTGCACCACCAAAATGGTGTATGCCTATCCAGATGAGCCATTAACCGAAGCCGCCGATCGCATGGTCACCAGGGGACTGCACCAGCTTCCCGTAGTCGGTCGCGACAACCCCCAGCAAGCGATCGGACTCCTGACCCAGACAGATATTGACCTTGCCGCCAGCCTTGCCCAAACCCGCCAGGTGCTGGAACAATACGAGCCGCCCCAGCCAGAACCCATTGCACTACTAAGTTGATTCTCCACTCAATACCCTACTCCCTCACCTCCTCACCCACTCATCTCCCTACTCCTCATTCCCTCATCCCCTCATCCCCTCACCCACCCATCCATCCCCCCTCAGGCTCCTACGGTGTACACCCAACTTCCTAGTGATGCCTCGCAATCCCCTCAGCCCCCTCAATCCCCAACTCGGAGGCTGCCGCACTCGAAGTGCGAGGTTGGGGAACTTTGAACGGCTCGGAAGTCCCACTACTTGTGGGGGGTTGGGGGGCTGCAAAGCGTGAAACTGAAGCAGACTCGACTGATGTGTATACCGTAGCCTCAGGCTCCCGAAATCTGACAAAACACCGATCGCCTCCGAGGACCGTCTAGCTCAAACAGCATCACCGACTGATAGGTTCCGAGTGCCAGTTTGCCGTCAGCGATCGGGATGATTTCGCTGGTGCTGAGGGTCATTGCCATCAGGTGCGAATGGGCATTCATTGGCTCATCGGGTGGAATATTGGGGCGCAGGTGCAGATCGTTATGCAAATAGGGATCGGTTTCAGGAGCCAGCTTTCGCAGGTAGGTTTTGGCGTCCTGTATCAAGCGCGACTCAAATTCGTTAATTGCCAGGGCAGTTGTGGTGTGGCGTGAGAAAATTAACACCTGTCCGTTTTGGATACCCGATCCTGAAACAAGTGCCCGGATTTGCGTTGTAATGTCGTATACTTCAATTCCGGCTGCGGTTTCCAGTTCAATGATGTGGTTAGCGATCGTCATCCCCTCATTCCTCCCGCTAATGCAATTTGCAGCTTACTGCTTTGTGGGATGTTTTTTGTGGGATGTTTTTGCTTTCAATTTGGCGTTGAGTGGCTCTAGCGTCTCTGCGATCCATTGACAATCCCATCGCATCATTCGGTAAAAAATTGGAGGAATTGTTTCCCCCTGTCAGCCCGTAGCTTATACTACAAAATTAATTTTGGCAGCGGTGATAGAAACAGTCAGGCAACCCAGCCTGCAACGCTAAGAACATAAGGGAGCTTACAAAATCCATGAAAAAAGTTGAAGCAATCATTCGTCCTTTTAAGCTTGATGAAGTAAAAATTGCGCTGGTCAACGCCGGAATCGTTGGGATGACAGTTTCTGAAGTGCGCGGTTTTGGTCGGCAGAAGGGACAAACCGAACGCTATCGCGGCTCTGAATACACAGTTGAATTTCTGCAAAAGCTGAAAGTTGAAATTGTTGTTGAGGACGATCAGCTAGACATGGTAGTAGACAAAATTATTTCTGCTGCCCGCACTGGAGAAATCGGCGATGGCAAGATCTTCATCTCGCCTGTCGATCAAATCGTGCGAATTCGGACAGGGGAGAAAAACCAGGAAGCCATCTAAGCTTCTGGATTGATTTTTTCTAGCTGAGGCAGCAGTGCCTCAAATGCTTTCCCCCGGTGGCTGACGCGGTGCTTTAGTTCCGGGGGCATTTCTGCAAAAGTCATGCCCGCTTCCGGCACATAAAAGATTGGGTCATAGCCAAAACCGCCTGTGCCGCGCGGTGCATCCACAATTTCCCCAGCACAAATTCCTTCTGTTTGCAGCGCGATCGATCCATCAGGACGCGCCAGTGCGATCGCACAAACAAACTGTGCCTGTCGGTTGGGCTGAGCCTCTAATTCCCGCAGCAGCCGCGCAATTCGATCGGCATCGGTCTCGGCATAGCGAGCGGAATAGATTCCTGGCGCACCGTTCAACGCATCAACGCTCAAGCCAGAATCATCGGCGATCGACCATTGCCCCAATGCTTTTGCCACCTGAGAGGCTTTTAAGCAAGCATTTTCTAAAAACGTTGTCCCTGTTTCCTCAATTTCCAGTTCTGCTGGTTTCAGGCTCAGCTCCCACGGCAGCGACGGATCAGTGAGATACACCTGCATTTCTTTTAGCTTACCGGGATTGCTGGTGGCGACAACGAGAAGAGTCATAGCGCAGAAATAAAGAGTTGCTGCTGCTAAAATACAGGATTTTTCGACTGTTTCGATCGCCATCTGTTCTGAATTCAAATCAGCCGCGAGACGTAAGATTTTTTTTGCCATTGACTCTAATTTTGGCTTAGGCGCGATCGTCACAGCCCGTTTTGCCAAAACTTACCCCCAACTAAAGCAGATGGCATTTTTTGTGAAAGCATTCCTGACGCTGTTTGTCGTGATTGATCCGGTTGGGCTGACACCAATTTTTATTACTTTGGCTGGTAAGTATTCGCCAGTTCAGCAGGTGCGGATTGCGCGTCGGGCGGTGCTTGTTGCCGGAGGAATTTTGCTCGTCTTTGCGCTGGTTGGCAACTGGCTGCTGCGTTATCTGGGGATTACGATCGAGGCATTTCAGGTTGCGGCAGGGCTGCTGCTGCTCAAGATCGCGCTGGACATGGTTTTTGCTCATCGAGAACGCGAGACAGAACAGGAGGAACAGGAAGCGCAGAACAGGGAAGACATCAGCGTTTTTCCGTTAGCGATTCCGCTGCTGGCGGGGCCAGGAACTCTGGCAAGCGTGCTTATTCTCACAAGTGACCCTGGTGTGCAAAATCACAGCTTCGGAGTCGGGATGATTTTGGCGATCGCCGCCTTTGTTTTATTGATCGCCTACACGCTCTTTTGTCTATCAAAGCAGCTTGCTCAAACCCTGGGACAAACAGGAGTCAATGTTATCACTCGCGTTCTGGGAATTCTGTTAGCGGCTTTAGCCGTTCAATACATTACCGATGGTGCAATCGCTGCAATTAAAATGTCGCTGGTTCGCTAGAGAATGTTATTCAATTTCATTTCGAGCTGATATAGGATGCGATCGCTATCACTAAATCAATTTTTATTGCGTCTTTCCCAGTGCGACTTCTCAATTTTGAAAAAGAGAATAGGGTTTTCATTCACAATTTTCTCCTCTATCTCTTTCATCCCTAATCTTTTTGCTAATTTTTGTGATTCAACATTGAGGCGATCGCAGCTTGTCAAAAGATATTCATAGTTCAGTTCAATAAAGCAGTAATCCAGTAGTCTGATTGTAGCTTCAGTTGCATAGCCTTTTTTAGTTGATTTAGGGAGCAAAGCATATATTAACTGGGGCTGCTCTTCATCAAAAAAGTACCACAAGCCGATAAATCCACTGACTTCTTTTATATCTTTGAGCTGAATAAACCATAGACCAACTCCTTCTTCCTCAAAGGACTTTTTGCTCTGTACGATCATTTCTTCAACCTGCTGCAAAGGCAGAATCTTGTCATCACACAGATATCTTCTCACGTAGGAATCAGTCAGAATTTCGTAGAGTGTTGTCAGCTCACTCTCCAGAATGGGTTCCAGAATTAGCCTGTGCGTTTGCAAAATCATCAGAATGCATCGTTAGGTGATTTGTATTATCTGTTTAGCATTTTTCCGTTCCAGCAGCAATCCTGAATTGCAGTTAAGCGACGCAACCGCCAAGTAAACAACCACCGCCTTAGAGAGCGGTGGCTTTAAACGTCGCCTGA
>Ga0224722_1002105_pt1 | contig 10695 bp, 16 predicted proteins | sample Balambano_FR1_Me_FD_161646 | JGI IMG/M metagenome (GOLD analysis project Ga0224722, IMG submission 161646) | Freshwater sediment microbial communities from Lake Towuti, South Sulawesi, Indonesia - Balambano_FR1_MetaG | ecosystem: Environmental > Aquatic > Freshwater > Lake > Sediment | place...
GCCCTGTTTTACAACACCAAGGGGCCCAAAACACCGGATACCGCTGGTACCGCTAGTAAAAAGAGCATACCGCTCCATACCGTTGGTACCGCTGCTCCCCTTTTACAACGCCCAAGGCCCAAAATACCGGATACCGCTGGTACCGCTAGTAAAAAGAGCATACCGCTCCATACCGCTGGTACCGCTGCTCCCCTTTTACAACGCCCAAGGCCCAAAATACCGGATACCGCTGGTACCGCTAGTAAAAACAGCATACCGCTCCATACCGTTGTACGTTTTTGGTTTCTGGTACCGCTGCCCAAGTTTTACAAGGCAGTTCAAAGCGCATCACTGACAATGATGAATGGGTTGGCAACGGTGGACACAGCTACATCATGGTGAAAAGAAAACACGATAGGTGTTGCACAAATACTAATCATGTCATCAAGTCTAGGCCCTGTTGGCGCAATGCATACAGTACACAAGACAAAGCATTCGTACTTTATAGGTGTACAACGAGTGACAATATCGAGTTGCAGCATAGAGCAGTGTTATCCTGATCCAACTCTAACCCTCCCCCGACAGTGTGCTCCTTCAAGGGTCGCCCGTCCAGCACATGCATCATTTTCTGCAGGGGAGCTTTGGTGTAAAGTTGGTCAAGTATAAGGCGCTATGACGTGCGGCCTCTGTAGCAATGGCCAAGCTGCATGTAGCGCGACGATGTGCTCGCGCAAGTGCCCTGCATTCGACGCTTGCAACTTCACATTTTGAAGGAACAAGGGTGGGAAACATCTACAGCCGACACAACACAATGCATCATACCTACATGTTGCGAGGGGCGGTGGCCCCTATGCACGAATGTGGTGCTTCAAAGTCTATGTACAGCGAATGCTTCGCTCATTCCGTGAAGAGAACGAGACGGCACGAAGCAAACTCTTCCTAACAAGATCACATCAACCGAAGTAGTAACACACACCATGACGCCGTGCGTCAAGGAAACAAAGATATTGCAGCATTGCGTTGAAATGGACACCGTTCATCGCATTCATGTACAAGCGATGGCGGGCAATGTACTTGAACCTTTGCTCGGCCACGGATGTGTTGGCCCTGCCCTGATTCTCCTCTCCAAGCGCGGAAACCTCGGGAACTTTGTAAGGATTGACATTTTCTGCACACCATCTACCCCTATGATTACCCCAGTGGAACAAATCAACAACCAACACCGCCTTGAGCCTTTCGCAAAGGATCTTGTACAATGGATGGGTATCCTTGCGAAGTTGCATGAATCGCAACAAATGGCAGGCGTCATCATAACAGATGCAAAACCTGCCGTTTGTGCGCCCATCCAAAAAGCTTAGGTCACCCAGCAAGAGAGTCAGGTACAGTGCCACCGAAGTGACAGATTCTGCACCAGCCAACTCCATAGGGGTCAGCATCATCCCACAATTTATGCAAAAACAGAATAGTGCACCTCCCGTGCGGCGGCAAAAGCGGCCTGTAAGCTCCTGTGGCTGCACACGCATTTTGCATGCTTGCTTTCCGACGCCATCCTCAAGTGGCGGGATCGGTTCCGTCAAGAGTTCAGTGGCCTCGTCCGCGTTGAGATCCTGCACAAGACCACGTATGTTGTCTGATTTCGCCATATGCATATTTACAACACTGCAAAGGCGGTGGAGACGCAAAGAAGCAAAGTCTTCGGCAAGCTGACAAATTAACTCATTACCGCCCTGTATAGGCTGTGCCAAAGCGTATTGATTTGACATGTCCAAGCACAGCAACGGCCCGCTATTACCCCAAATGCTTCCTGTGGGTTTGTTGAAAGTTGTTTGGCCTTGCTCGTTTCGCAGAACTCCAATATCGCCTTTGCGCTAACATCCTTTGTGTCCAGCCACCGGTTGCTTCGACGGTCATACCCACTGAACTTCACGCGCCACTGCACCTGCCCGCCACCAAAAATGGCACAAATGACGTCATGCATTGAAGCCCGGTGGCGGTCATTGACAAATCAGTGTTGGGCAAAAACCACAATCCTGCAGGTGTGTTCAAACATGATCTTCCCACCACTGAGCCCACCAGCTCACTGTCTGGAACAGCAACCATGCGTAGTGTCCGAAGAAATTCAAACAAGGGTATGACGTATGCACAGCTATGTCCATGGCGGCATCAACAGAATGTATACATCAAACACCAGGTAACCAAATTGCACGAGGGCGAGTGATAATGTAGTGTCAGCACATTCGTAACAATCCAACAACAATTCACCTGCCCTGCATTGCGAGGATTTTCGCGTACGTCCTCGATGCAATCAACTTTGTACCAGGCTGAGCTGCCTTCCCGCAGTAGGGGCTGTACCCCAAGGCTTGCACCCTCATCCATGTCAAGCATGCAAGCTGGTTGATCTACCTCTCCACAAGCAAGGCCGACATAACCCTTCAACTCTGCGTAAAGCGAATTTGAAGGTGGATGCTTGGAGCATTCAATGGTGTACAGGACGGGAGAGCATGACACAGAATGCAAGTACAAATTCAATTGTTTGCACGTCGAATGCACAGTTGTCATGCTATGTTACGAGCAACTAGGCAAGAAGAACACCACGGGTCGGAATGGAATCCAACATACCAATGAGAGAGGCTTCCGGTTGTTGATGGCCTTCGTTGTTGTCACCTAGAGGCACTGCAGGTAAAATCATCAGACAACGGTGAAACATGTGCATGAGGGTTTTATCGCCATATGTGATGGACGCATACATCGGAATTTGAAATACGTGAAGCGCCATCCGAGCAGAAGGATCACAGGACATTGAGGCTTTAATCCACAGAAGCAAACCTGCATGTGCACATCACATGTGCAGCTACGTTCAAGTCGAACTTGCAGTGATCTTACCGAACACACGCTTGTTGCGACGTTTTGGTACCTCCAACATGCTGTGTTGGAGGGTTGTATCGCTGCCGCTGGGGGTCGCAACACCAGCCAATGACGCAACCAGCGCAGACGCGCCGACTGACTCCTTGCACCGGGCGCAAACCACATCTCCAGGGAGAGGATCCCCGTCGCAATATCTGGATGGCAACTTGTCCTCTAGGATGGTGCCCTCAACTGCCGGACAAGGGCGCAGGGTGCAGCACCTCTTGCGTGTCAGTTTTGCGTGTCCGTCAACAACCACACCACCCCCTGGGACACGAGCTCTTGGCTGTGCAGCACAATGGACTAGGTGTTCCCGACCTCTCGCGATGTTCTGTTCCATCAGTACAGAAGTGACCTACACAGCCAGCGCCATGCATATGCAGCGAACGTGTATGTGCTGGCTTTGCATTAGCCTGCACGATTGACTGAACTCCAAACAAGGCACATGAATTTACAAGCAAGCGTGCAGTGTGGTGAGTGAGTGGTCTGCTGAGCGACTGGATGTGCAAATGTGCTCAGTGGACAGTCCTTGCACCTGAATGTTCCAAACACATAAACTTGCAATGTTGTTTCAATCGTGTAGTGCAATTACAGCAGCAAAACGTGAAACGATGACAGGCAACAACTTTTGCATGTATGTCCATTGTCCGAAAGAGAGGACACCAACCTGCTGCAGCGCCACGTCCAACCCCTCACTGAGGTCTATACTGTTGACTAGGTCTCCCGGGGGAAGGCCCAAGTCTGCGTTGCCATCAAAGTCGGCATCGACAACGTCGTGGATGAGCCGCAAGTGAAAGGCTTCAAGTAGGCGCTTTGTCGCAAGGCCTTCCCGGTTGGTTTGGCCTTGCCCTGCACATGCACGCCGGGGTAATTTCGATTACTTGGAGTAGCGTGATTCCTACGCATGAGTATTTGTATGTTGTGTATGCAATTCCATGCCAATGGCCCACATATACATTCATGAATGCTCTAACATGCACACAAAGGTATGCACGGCCGCCATCTGTCAATGGCTGAGCAGTATCCAGTATGAAGTCAAATGAATACCATACTTGTTCGTTGCCTTGCCTGTGTTGCGAACTGCTGCCATGTAGTTGCACAGCTCTGCCATTGCTTGGGCAGACTCAGCATGGCCATGATGAAGAAAACTGAACGCCTTGACAATGTCCTTGGCGACGAAGGTGTCCCTGCTGGTTTGCTCATAAAGTGGATGGCGGTGCTCGGGCGGATACAACAACCTGGGCTTCTTTTCCGCAGGTCCATCCGGCATGTGGTGTCCAACCCTGTATGTTGCGTTACAGTGTGAACATTGTCGTTCCAAGGCTTGAGCAATCGCTCCTTGCTCCATGTAGGAGTAAGCCCAAGCTTTGGATCTGGCTTGTCGCTTTGGTGGGCCAAGCGGTTGATCGCATTTCAAGCAGTTTTGTATGTGTGGAATGATGTATAATTTGTCGTAACCGGCGCCCTGCAGAAAAGATTTGACTTGGTCGTGAACTGGGCCGCAGCCCATGATAGATCTGACTTCGTTGGCAGCCGCTAATGGATTCGGTATACGCAACCATTTACTGCTGTATTCGAGAATAGCTTTGTCCCTGACTTCAGCTGGGTAGGCAGCAGTACAAGTGTTTAGGTTGTGCAGATGGGCGACGTGATGCAGCACTTGTTTGGGATCCGACGAGATGAACATTGCCTCGTAAGGAAGCTGTGCACGCAATTGGGTGTAGTTAATGATGAGGGCGTACAATGTCTACCAACGCTGTTGCATTCATACATTGAGAGTGTTGAGTCCGGTGATTTCCGGCGAAGGTACGGACGGACTCGACACTTGGGACCGAAACAGGGCGGCCCCTCCTGTGCAAGACAGCTGGTGAAGCAAAGAAAGAAAATAAATACACAACCGCATGCACGCATACATGAACAAGTACATGTCTGTAAATCAAAGAAGATCAAAGCTTGGCAATTGTCGCCGGCGTACCACACTGTTTTAGCAAGCTATGTCCAACATTGCCACCACGTCACAAGGACATGCAACACAAAAGAGCCCGCTCAATCCCTTGAGATATAGGGTGACAGAGAAAGGGTTGGAGAAGGCAACATGGCCACACCCCAAGGAACTGTTAGGCCCCTTGTTGGGGGTTATGGTGTTTGCTGCCATATGTTTAAGGTGCAATAGCGTCGGTCTAGAAATGGGGATGTGGTTGGCGTTCCTGTCATCAGTCAACAGTGTTCGCACGCGATTTTCGTTCACGGTGGGGGGGTCATGGAACGTCCTAGGAAACGTATGGGGAATGTCTGTGGGGCACAGCGGTAGCAATAAGTCCAAGGCGGTGCGGTTCATGGTTGAAAGCGTGCGGCGTGCAGAATATTACTTGTCAGCTAATAAAGGACTGACTGGGACTATTCTAGTGAACTCGGTAAGTAGCAGATCATCCAGTTGACTATGTAGCAAGCTCACATGTCATTTTGGTCAGAAACTTGTTTTGCCGTGAACATAGGTGACCATTCAGGCAATAGGCCAGAAGTTGGATGAGAGAAAAGACCGAAAGGGCCTCATCATCCAAGATGAGGCCACAGGACCTCTCGGGAGCATAACGGCAGACAATCCCAATTCGGGTGGCCTGGGAATGGCGCAGTTTTTGAAGCTACACAACGCGGAAGGTTACACGCATCATACGTTGAGTACGTGTTTTGGCTTCGTACGACAACTTCATGTTGTTTTGCATACCTTCCTCATGATGCAAAGCAAGTGCCACACAGCAGCATTTCAGTGTTGGACACGTAGGACTTCTTGTACTGATTGCAAAGCTGATTGTTGACCGCAATTCGTTGTGTTGATCGCCGCTGTTCTTTTGCTTGCAACGGCCTCAAAAAGTTTGAACATGGAATGCATTGTGGGTGGGAACGGGGCACCACGGGGACGCGGGACGAAACATAGTGCTACTGCAAATGCGTGAACAGCCCTGCACACAATCAAAGCACAATGCCCTCTGTCAACGCTTTCGTGTAGATCGTGGTAACATCGACATTCAGGAGGCCACATTGACAATTGTGGGTGCCACACAGCCTTCGGAGTGGAGGGATAGCATCGACAGAATCCGGGCCAATGGGTTTGCAAACCGTTTTGTTGCCAGCTTTGGGACGTTTGTGAGGCGTACATTGGATGCGGCTGCAGAAGCAGCGATTCAGGCAGTGTACTCAGAGGAGTCCGTCTCCACAGAGTGTGCTGCTGCAAACGTATCGGAGCCAACATGGAGTACGGTGAACGCGGTGGGTAGCTGCATGTACCTTTGCTGCTCAAGTTTGGCTGGGCAGACGTTTGGCTGTGTTTTTGTTGGTGGTCATCAGTATACCCTGCTTTTTCAACTCACTGTACGTCAGCTAGACGTGCACGCTTGATTGGTGGTCGGTCACGTGCCTTACAGCTGGTCAACAAACTTTCAGCAGTAGGGTGGAAGTGCCTTTCCAATGCTGTCCGGTTTGGACACGCATACAGTTTGTTGTGGCACAACCAAGCTCGTACAATCGCAACAGATTTGCCCAACAGATGTCTCTATCCAGGCGGCACAATGGATGGCAACGGTGGTTGCAAAGCAGCAAGAAAAGGAACGGAGCGATGCATGCGCAAGCTTTGAAGACGCATACCGTGCACCGCGAGGGCGCAAGCCCAGGGGTGAGTCGGCTGATGATGATGGGAAGGAGGGAAGGCATGCATCACCCCTCAGAGTCCCTGGGCTGAGTGAAGCAATTGAAGCCATGGAAAGGCCATTGCCACCACCTCGATCATCTGGTTTGGCTGTTGCCAGGCCAGGAACAGAGATGTCGGAAAGGCAGTTTGAAGACAAGCTGATCAACATTTTCGCTGCAGCGTGGGCAACGGCCTACACGTTGCACCACGACGAAACAGGACAGCCTATGGAGGTATGTTTGTGGTTGCTCCGAAGCAATCTGAAGATTGGTGTGCTGAAATAGTGTAGGAATGGCGCAAATTGTGTGGTACACGATTGATGGCAGTTCCTTGGACTTGTTGTAAAAAAGCCACTTCAGCATTGAATTGGGAGCATACTTCCTCAGCAGGTATGCACAGCCATGGATTTGCTGAGTGTGGCTGCAAGGAGCTGCACATGTGCAGGTGTCCTACAATTTGACAGCGAACGCTCACAGAGAGGCCAATTCCTTTATTGAAATGATGGAAGACATCAGAGCGAGGCTGCATGGGGACACCATTGTCAGAGGACTCATCTCAAAACTGTGCAGCAACTTCATGGCTGTGGCTGGCAACTGCCAAATCTGGCACTATGCCCTGGCGTGCCCGTTCAAGGCTACTGCCGTGCCTAAGGACATCAGTCGATCTTTCGTGCTGTGCGGCATCAAGTGCGCGTTGTACTGCTTGAGAGATCAATTGGGTTTGAAGGCGAAGAACACGAAGACAGAGGATGAGGCAACAGATGCCCTGCGGGTGCGGCACATGTCTGCAACTGCCATAGATTTGGATGTGGTGGGTGTGGCATGCGTAGGGAGCAGTCATATGAATGTTTCTTCATTTTGTTTACTCATCCTAGAGTCAATCATGCAATGGGCATAGGCTTCATTGCTTGATTTGTTGTAGGTGCTGCTCCCCTTGTTTGAGCGTTGGTGCCCCGAGGCACTGCAGTGTTTCGAGTCAGAAGTAGTTGACTTGCCACGGGTGCAAGTTCGGACACACATTGGACCGCCGCCAGTCGAAACAGAGTTGGCAATGCAGCATGAGGAGTCGTTTCTGGGAGCTATTCAGCAGTTTGCCCGTGCGTTCTTCAGTCAAAGCTTCAAGCACAAGGAGCTCCTGGCAGCATTTGCTGAGTACGGCGAGGAAGACTTAAACGGTGTGGGGATGTGTAGACACCGGATCCTGATGGATGTAGATGGATTCAGCATAAATCAAAGGTTGCGAATTCACACTTTGTGGCATTATCAACAAGGGATGGTGGCATGACGTTGTTGCGTAACGTCCATTGCGTCATGAAAGCATTGATGTTGATAGGATGTGACTTACAAGCGATACCAATGGAACACGGTGATTGATTGAATGGACAGGAATGAACTTGTGAGGGTGGTATCCACTGAACAACTGCGACGGACACGTGTGTGGTGCAGGTATGAGTCAGGCGGATAGAACAAGGTTGAAGGTATACCAGCAACGACTGGACAACGTCATGTTGCCATACAAGGCCCACAATCACACCAAGTGGATGCTGAAGCCATCCAGCAGTACGTGGCATCATCTATGGGACAGCTAGATGACAAGTGTGCCATGTGTTGTACAGTGTTGGATCCGTAGTCAGCAATCGTACCAATTACCGTCTGCTATCCTGAGTGGTCCGTTATTGTGGGCAGGCTAGGCTGTGGGGAATCGTAGCAGTTGCGGTATTGAACGCAAGAAAACATCATACAGCCGTCGCCATTTCAAAGATTGAGTACATCGGCAGCTGCCGTGTCGATTGTGCTGCATAAGGCCGTTGTCACTGACGTGCGTTTGTCATGCAGAGAAGGATGTTCCCTTCCTTCGGGTATGGACATCCATGGAGAGCTGCTATGGCTTCTTGATGTCGTTGATGGCAGGCGACACGGACAGTGCAGAAAGCGCCATGAGGTCAAGCATGTCAGCAGCGGGGCAAGCCGTCTATTCGCCTGATTCGTTGCCCAGCCTGCCACGTGTTTTGGAGCACGCAACCGTGAAGCACTGGTACAGGGCAGGGAATGAGATGGCAGGCTACCGCAAGCCTCCTTTCCTTGTGACGAAAGAGCCAGGCAAGGAAGCTGTTTTGGCTCTTGCAGCACATGTGCGTCAATGGGGTTTGGAGCTGGACCAGTACGACCTGCGCCTTGCCAGCTTTGAACAGATGATGACTGAGAAGGTCGATGACATTGAATTGGCCGGGGCTGTGGTTGAGGAAGCAGGTGTTGGAGGTGGGAACGTGCAAGTGCCAGGGGCAATGCCAGTCATCGTTGAGGAGGAACGCATTGCCAGTCAGCATCTTGGGCCAGCCATGTCCACGCGGTCAGCCGCAAGGAAGCGCACTAGTCAGAAAAGCGCTGGGGCTGCAGGCCCTGATGTTGAAGCAGAGGCGACAGCTGAGGGTTCGGCCGAGAGCAAGCGCCAGCGCCATCCAGCATCCAAAGTAAGGGGGCATGTTGTTCCGGTGATGCGGGGTGTGCCGGAATCGGGCACGGCAGGAAAGGGTATGGGTAGGGGGCGTGGACACGGGCAGAAATGATGTAGTTACAGTGTACAAAATGGTCCCTGGTGTGCTAGTGTGGCGGCAGAATGAACACTTTCGCGACCCTGTCAGCGCTTGTGGCAGACTTGTACACATATGGAAAGTCGCAGGGGGTTGCAGCCCTGTGCACAACTGCTTGCATATCCAGTCTCCCAACAACCTCTCCAGCTGGTGATAGGGCCCTGGCTGTGTGGCCTGGGCTGCGAGCACAAGTTGCTACAGGGTTGTTCATGTCCCAAAATCAGTATTGCAAGCGGGCTCATGTGACACCTGTGTAGCTCGAACATGATGCCTTTCAGATGTGATCGGGTGCGCTGCCTCATAGCAATTCTGGCAACTCAAATGCTTAGGCAGTGACGCTCACCGTGCTCCACAATTGTAACCACCTCTATGCTTTGAAAGCGTTTTGAATGGTGGCCTGTGGGCAGATGGAAGCATACAGCATGAACACTTTGGTTGCAGTATAGTGACCATGCATGGGACTGGGTGCAGGATTGCCGGCGCGTGTGGAATTGTCCTTGACAGACTATGCATGTACGAAGGGTGATATTATTGGTATGGGCAAGCCACAAAACCGTGTGTTGAGCAAAAAAAGTAGTGTGCCTTCACATAGGCAAACTGTTTGGCGATGGTGGGCAGTACAGTAGGGTGTAAGCAAACTTATACAGCAATGGATCGATTCCATACAGTTGTTCCGATATGTTGTTGTTGGATATTGTTAGCGCAATACCACCCCAAAACACTTAGTACATGGACCATCGGTGTCTGTCAGGTCACTTCCGAACTCTGCAGGGGGTTGCACCCCCTGCACCCCCGCTCGCGCTGGTTGCGAACTCTGCAGGGGGTTGCACCCCCTGCACCCCCGCTCGCGCTGGTTACGAAATCTGCAGGGGGTTGCACCCCCTGCACCCCCGCTCGCGCTGGTTACGATCTCTGCAGGGGGTTGCACCCCTGCAACCCCGCTCGTGCTGGATACGAACTCTGCAGGGGGATGCACCCCCTGCACCCCCGCTCGCGCTGGTTCCTAAACGTCATGGAGTATGCTGGAAAACAGAAGCACCTAAACAAAAGCACCTAAACAAAAAGCACCTAAACAAAAGCACCTAAAAAAAAGCACCTAAACAAAAGCACCTAAACAAAAGCACCTAAACAAAAGCACCTAAACAAAAGCACCTAAACAAAAGCACCTAAACAAGCCTTGCTCACTGATGTGTGCTGCAATATAACCCAACGTGCTAGCCATCTGGTGAGTCTTCATGTGCAGTAGGTGTGCTGAAGGTGTAGACTCACCTGCTGTGTCTTGCTCCACCTCCACCTGCGTGTGCGCGTTGAAGGTTGTTGATGCAATACCATGTCCCACAATCTGCAAACTATCAGTGCCTGAATACAACACGCAAGGTAACGGAGCGTACAACACCAGGATAGCTAATCGGCCTGCTGCTGGGACAACGATAAAGGTCCAAGGTGCACCAAACTATGTACTAGAACATCTGCATTGGTGTCATGTGCAGCTGTCTATGTGCTGTGTGTTGCGAGCTTCTGCACACCGTATACGACT
>Ga0224722_1002106_pt1 | contig 10694 bp, 6 predicted proteins | sample Balambano_FR1_Me_FD_161646 | JGI IMG/M metagenome (GOLD analysis project Ga0224722, IMG submission 161646) | Freshwater sediment microbial communities from Lake Towuti, South Sulawesi, Indonesia - Balambano_FR1_MetaG | ecosystem: Environmental > Aquatic > Freshwater > Lake > Sediment | place...
TTGCAGTACCAACATGGCAGCTTCCATCTGGGAGGCCCCAGCCTTGGCCATGGCCAAGGCTGGGGCCTCCCAGATGGAAGCTGCCATGTTGGTACTGCAAGATGAAGCGCTGCTTTATCTTTATGCCTATGCCTTGGTGTGCTGGGTCAAGATGTTGCCCCCTGATCAGCAAACCGAGTTTGGTGCTCAGGTGATTTCGTCGGTGCTGATTGATGTGATCATCGGTGTGGTGCTGACCGGAGGGGCTGGCCTCGCGGCGCGCTATGGTGCCAAGGCTGCCTCCATGGCCAAGAACAGTGACCGGGTTATGCGACTAGTCACCTCCTTGGTCAATCTCTCCAAAAAGCACAATTTGGCCCAGCACGCCCAGAAGGCGAAGAAGGTACTGGTCGCGGGGGCGGCGCCCTTGAGCCCGGCCAAAAAAGCGGATCTCAAGTTGGTCGATGGCAATGCCAAAACGTTGGTGGAAAAAGGAACGGCGGCCAAACGCCGGTTCCAGGGGCACACCGAGATCAAGCAGGTGAACAAGACTCCGGATGCCTCCAAACAGGCAGTTACCCCGGCCAATCGCCCCCATCAACCTGAAGCCAAAACCTGCAAAAACAACTGCCCGGTCTCTATGGTGACCGGGGAAGAACTGCTGGCCCTGCAAGATGGCGAACTGCCCGGTTTGCTGTCCTTTGTCTTTGGGCGCCTCTATCGCACGTCCGCCGTCTCGCAATCCTGCGGCATGGGGATCGGCTGGACTCATGCCCTTGCGCACCGGCTTGAACGTCACGGCGATACCCTGACCTGGTGGGATGAGGAGTCCCTGGCAACTGAACTGCCGTTGCCATCGATAGCCAAACCCATGGTGACTAACCTGCTGTCGGAGGCTGCGGTTTACCTCGGTGACGAGACTGATGAGGTCATCGTGGCCAAGGCCGGTTCGCCATTCCTGCATTTCACTTGGCATGGCGACAGTGGGCGGCTGACCGGTCTTTCTGATCTCTACGGCAATCGACTGACGGTACGCTCTGACCGTCAAGGGCGCCCAGCCTGGGTGGAAAACGAAGGGGGGCTGGCTCTTCGTCTCGCCTATGAGGGCGACCACATCATGGCGCTCGAGTTGCAGCGTTTTGATGGCATTGCCTGGCAGCCCCAGGCCACGCTGCAACGCTACCACTACGATGGCCATGGTCACCTGATGGCTGCCGAGAATGGGGCCGGGGAGTGTGAGCGTTATCGCTATCGTGATGATGGGGTCATTGTGGAGCGCCGTCTGGCTGGCGGTGCCGCCTTCTTCTGGGAGTGGGAAGGGGAAGGCAAGGCTGTTCGCGCTATCCGCCACTGGAGTGATGTGGCGGGTTTTGATGTCACCTATGACTGGGATGATGACAAGGGTGAGGTGACGGTCATCAATGCTGATGGCAGTCAGGAGGTATATCAGCACGACAGCCAGTCGCGTCTTGTCCGCCAGCAGGATCCGGATGGTGCGATTACCGAGTCTGCCTACAACGTCAAAGGGCAGAAAGTGCTGGTCCGTGATCCGCTGGGTGCCGAGACCCATTATCACTATGATGAAGAAGGGCTGTTGGTCCTCGAAGTTGCTCCCGATGGTACTCAAACTGCCTATCAATATTGGGATGGCCGGGTTCGCAAGATAGTGCAGGGGGAGCGCGAATGGCGTTTCGAGCACAACCAGCAAGGCGATCTGATTGCCAGGCGGGATCCTCTGGGGAACGAAACTCGTTATGACTATACCCCACAGGGCAAGCTCTGCGCTGTGGTTCACCCAGACGGGAGCCGCACCGAGCTGCTGTGGAACCGCCTAGGCCAGTTGATCGAAGAGAAAGGGGCCGATGGCGGGATAAGCCGCTGGCGCTATGACGAGCGGGGCCGCCAGATCGTGCGGCAAGACCCGCGTGGCGCAATCACACGCTATGAATGGGACGCGGCCGATCGTCTGAGTACCGTTCATTTGCCCGGAGGCGGCATTCGCCGCTATGAGTACAACGCCTATGGCAAGGTAACGGCGCAGTGGGACGAGCAGGGACGTGAGACACGTTTTGAATATCACCCCGGCCTGCATCTGGTTAGTCGGCGCATCAACCCAGATGGCAGCGAGCTCAAATACCGCTATGACAACGCCAAGCTCTTCCTCAGCGAGATTGAGAACGAGCATGGTGAACAGCATCGTATCCACTACCATCCCAACGGGCTGGTGGCACGGGAAACCGGTTTTGATGGGCGCACCACCGCCTACCGTTATGACCTCAACGGACGTCTGAGCGAAAAGGTGGAGTTCGGCAAGCAGGAGACCGAACTGGTCACTCGCTATGAGCGCGACCCCATGGGGCGCTTGTTGACAAAATCCCTGCCAGATGGCCGCGAGATTGCCTTTGAGTACGACGCTCACGGTCAGCTCATCCGGGTCGATGATGGTGCCTGGCCCCTGGCATTTGACTACGATAGCGCCGGCCATCTGCTGGCGGAGCATCAGGGGTGGGCCTCAAGCCATTTCCAATACGATGCCATGGGGCGGCTGTCACATTGGCAGCTGCCCGACGGCAACCAGCTTGGCTATCACTATCAGCACGGAGCGCTTGGCGGAATTGATCTCAACGGTGCCGAGCTCACGCGCCACCAGGTGGTGGGTGGGCTTGAGCTGCGTAGGCAGCAAGGGGCGCTCACTCAGCAGTATGAATATGACGAGCAGGGGCGCCTGACAGCATTGCGTCTGCAGCGGGGTAAACAGGTCGCCCGCGAGCGGCGTTACGGTTATGACGCAACGGGCAACCTGCTACTCATTGATGACAGCGTGCAGGGAGAAGTGCACTACCGCTACGATCCGCTGGACCGCTTGCTGGAGGTTCGGGGCGAGTTGACCGAGCGCTTCCTGCATGACCCTGCCGGTAACCTCTTGGGTGAAACCACTGGAGGTCAGTTCGATGGCGCCCGCACCCAGGGAAACAGGCTGCTGTTGAGTGGCGATCGTCACTTCGAGTACGACGAATTTGGGCGATTGACGGTGGAGCGGCGCGGCAAGGGCCAGCAACTGGTGACCCGCTATCACTACGATTGTCAGCATCAGTTGGTGAGGGCTGAGCTGCCCGATGGCAGCACCGCCTGTTATGACTACGATGCCTTTGGTCGTCGCATTCGCAAGACAGTGAGCGGAGCAAAAGGCAAGCTGGTCACGGAGTTCTTGTGGCAAGCCAACAACCTGATTGCCGAGAGCAGTTATCAACTCGGTGATGATCAGCGCCGTACTGACGAGCAGTACCGCAGCTTTATCTATGAACCAGGCAGTTTCAAACCTTTGGCACAACTGGAAGGGGAAGGGCTGAAGGCAGAAGTGTTCCATTACCAGCTTGACCACCTTGGTACACCATTGGCACTGACCCGTACAAGCGGGGCTACCGCCTGGCAGGTGCGCTATCGAGCCTATGGCAATGTCTGGCGCGAAGAGATCGCCGAGGTGGCAACGCCCTTGCGTTTCCAGGGGCAGTATTTTGACGCCGAGACGGGGCTTCACTACAACCGCCACCGCTACTACCAGCCCGATACGGGTAGATTTATCACCCCCGACCCGATAGGCTTGGCCGGCGGGCTTAACAATTATCAGTATGCTCCGAACCCGACTGGTTGGGTGGACCCGCTGGGGTTAAGTAATGTGCCGGGACAGTGCCCTGGATCTGAAAAAGCTGTCGAGAAAAAAATGGAAGGTCCGCGGCCCCCAGTCGTTCAGCTTGAACCTCAAGATATCCGTTTTTCTCAAAACTCAGTTTCATTCAACAAGGTCGAAAGGGGCAGTGGCAAACTCTATACATATGATGATCTTGTCACTAGTATGAAACAAAATGGTTGGCAAGGTGATCCTATTGACGTGGTAAGAATGCCTGATGGTATATTAACGTCTATGGATAATACTCGTGTGAGAGCAGCTAGAGAAGCTGGTGTTAAAGTGCAAGCTAGAGTTAATGATTTTGAACGTTCACTGACAGCCACAGAACGAGAAAGATTTACTAAAGGTGATACTGTTCCTAGCACGTGGGGGGAGGCAATGCTATTGAGAATAAACAAGCAGAAGCCGAAGTCATTTTCATCTGAAAATCCATACGGCTCCCATTTGGAGCCTAAGCTGAGCGGTAAAAAATTATGAATGTATTTTTAGGTGAAATAGACTTGACTGCCTTCCAGTATCCGGAAGAATATTTGAATTTTTTGAAAAAACCGATGTCTAAGGATTTCGAACCATGGACGATGCTGGCTCATTATGAAAGTAGAGTCGACTCATGGAGGAAAATTTTGAGTGAACAATATCCTACATACTCTTTAATACCATTTGCCAAGTATGATGCAAATGATGATGTTGCTTGTTTTGATTTGCAAAGAGGTGACATAGCTATTATCAATTCATTTTCTACTATTGATTCTTCATGCCATGGTTCATTTAAAAATTTTGAAGAATGGTTGAAAGTAGCACAAGATGAGCATGAGTCATGGAATGAGGATGATTAATACTAGAAGATTATTAATGCAGGAGTTTAGCATGTGAAGCTGATGATTGATGAAAAAGAATTCAAAAAAATAAGCCATGTTATGTCCCATGCGTTACGCCATGAGCCTTGGCTATACGGTCTTGAATTAGATGAAAATGGCTGGACATCAGTAGACGATATCTTGTCAGTATTGCGAGTTGAAAACTCAAAATGGTGTGGTGTTACTGTCTTGACGTTAGAGGGAATAATAGAGCTGTCAGATAAAAAAAGGTTTGAAATATATGGTGGCTGTATACGAGCGTTATATGGTCATTCATTTTTGAAAAAGTTAAAGAAACAACCAGTCTCCCCCCCTGCTGAACTTTATCATGGTACTTCAATAGAGGCTGCGACTTGGATTTTAAAAGATGGTCTGCTTCCAATGAAAAGGCAGTATGTGCATCTTTCCATAGATAAAGAAACAGCAATTATGGTCGGCAAGCGAAAATCTATGCACCCAGTATTATTACGGGTTGGGTCACAAGATGCGGTGCAACATGGCGTTGATTTTTATCAAGGTAATGACATCGTATGGCTAGCTGACTATATACCAAAAGAGTATATTTCAGTTCAGTAGTAATAAAGCCATTCATTATTGGTTTGTATTTTTCAGGAACAAGAAACCTAGCCTCTAATAAATCATTACCATACTTGGTATGGCCACTCCTTGAAAGACTCTAACAAATGAATCAAAAAACTATCTTCCTTGCCTCATTAACTGGTTTGCTGGTGGGATGTACCACAATACCCATGACTGATAACGAAATTCAGCATGCCGCCCAGCAGGGCCAGGGCAAGGCGCAATATGAGCTGGCCAACCGTCTGGCGGCCAAACCGGATTATCCCGAGGCGATGCGCTGGATGAAGCAGGCTGCCGATCAAGTCGGTCCGCTGGCGGCAGATGCCGATATTCGGGGCAAGGCTGCGCTACAGGTGGGAAGTTGGTATCAGGCGGGGTTGGGAGAACCCAAAAATCCAGTACTGGCCAAGCAGTGGTGGCAGCGCTCCGCCAAGTTGGGCAATGCTGAGGCCAGTTATCAACTGGGTCAGGACTGCCGACAACGGCACAAGGGCAAGCTGGTCAGTGAGTGCCTTGATTGGTTCGAGCAGGCTGCCAAGCGGGATCATGCGAATGCCCAGTTGGCTCTGGGGCAGTGGTATGCAGGTCAAGCGGGGGCTGATGAAGATGCCGTCAAGTGGCTGGAGAAAGCCGCTGAACAAGGTAATCGTGATGCCCAATTCCAGCTTGGCGCTCGCTATGAGCAAGGGAAAGGGGTGAGCAAGCACTCCGATCTTGCCCTGCGCTGGTATGAGAAAGCGGCGGCCCAGCAACAGCCGGAGGCCCTGTTGGTACTGGCGCGCAAGGCGCCATCTGAAGAGGCATTCAGCCTCTATCAGCGAGCCGCCAATGCGGGGGCTGTACCGGCCCAGTTGTGGTTGGGACAAGCCTATCTGGTTGGTGATCTGGTTGCCCAAGATCTTGCGCTTGGCCGCTATTGGTTGGAGCTGGCCGCAGGCAGTGGTTCCCATGAGGCTGAGTATCAATTGAGCCTGCAACAGAACGATAGCGCCGCGCGGGAACATTGGTTGACACGTGCCGCAGAAGGGGGATTCAGTGAGGCTCAGCTGGCATTGGCGCAATGGCAGCAAGAACAAGGGGATCTTGTCACAGCGCGCCAGTATTTTGCTCTGGCAGCAGCGCAGGGTAACGTCGATGCTCGTTATGCCTATGGCGAGATGTTACGGCTGGGATTGGGCGGCAAGGAAGACTACTCGCAGGCGCTTAAACAGTATCGACTGGCCGCCAATGCCCAGCACCGAACAGCCCAATACCGCATGGGCATGATGCGAGAGCAGGGGTTGGGGGCGCCACGCAATAGACTGCATGCTTATGCGTGGTATCTGCTTGCTGCCACGGATGGAAATAGTGAGGCTTCTGAAGCACGTGACGAGCTTGAAAAAGGTATGACTGAAAAAGAGAAGAGCGCAGGTCAGAAACTTGCACAGCATTGGTTTGTAGCGCTTGCCCAAGGGAAGACATTGAACAGTTAGTCTGTTTCTTGTCAACAATGATGAGTATACAAGCTACCTGAACAGTCGATGACCAGAGTGTTTGATATAAGCCGGCTTATCCTGGTGACATCATCGTGCATATTATGTTCTTCAGTCCCTTCATTGTTTTGCATGATGAAGGGATTTTTTGTTCTTGAACTGTCATTTTTTGTTACATATTTTTGTCTGGTCGCGACCATCTTTGTCGCATTGGTTCATGGTGAGATACATGAATCACTAAGATTCAGATTTAATGACTCTGGAATCTATTTTTTCGAGAGTAAGGCAGGTATGGATAGTATTTTCAATAATCACATACAACTGTCTCGGTTTGTTTGTAACTATTTGTTTTTGCTTTGTTTTTTTGTTTTCTTGACACTTCATTGATAAATAATCAATTGACTGTCGGTGTTACACGCATATACTATGCGGCGCAAATGGCTCTTAGGCCAATATGACCTCTAACAAAGAGTAGAGGCAAAATCGGATTGTATAGATAACAAGATGCATACTGCGTTTTTGATTATTAGAGCTTTTGCTTTGGTATATCGGAGACGCATCGTCAGCTGATGAACTTCTCACTGAATCCATCGGTGGTTCAGTCAACTGTCATTTTTGACAGTTGTTGGCAAGGGCGTTGGCTATAAGCTTTAGGGTCTTGGTTGACCCTTAACTTGGTATTTAGAGCATGGGAAAAGGAATTGACGGCGGCACTGTTGCGCCCAAAGAACGTATCAACATCAAATATGTACCGGCAACCGGTGGTCAGCAGGCGGAAATAGAGCTTCCGTTGACCATGATGGTGGTCGGCAATATGAAGGGTCGTACTGAAGACACTCCGATCGAGGAGCGTCAGACCGTCTCCATCGACAAGAATAACTTCTCGTCTGTCATGAAAGAATCCGCGCTGGAACTGAAGTTTTCCGTTCCCAATCGTCTGGAAGAGAATAGCCAGGATGAGCTGCCGGTTTCGATCAAGATCCAGTCTCTGGAAGACTTCACCCCTGACAGCGTGGCGCAGCAAGTGCCCGAGCTGCGCAAGCTGCTGGAACTGCGCGAGGCCTTGGTTGCCCTGAAGGGGCCACTGGGTAATATCCCCGCCTTCCGCAATCGTTTGCAGGATCTGCTGTCCAGTGATGACGCTCGTGAGCAGTTGCTCAAGGAGCTGGATTTGATTAAGCCTGCCGAGTGATCGCCGGGTTGGATTGACTGAACGAGAAAGGAACAAACATGTCTTTGGTCGAAGAACAGGTTCAAGCGGGGGCGAATGCCGCCTCCTCGTCCTTGCTGGACGAAATCATGGCGCAGGCTCGTATTACCCCGGTGGACGAGGGTTACAGCGTTGCCAAGCAGGGGGTTGCAGCCCTGATCGCCAACATTCTGGACAGCGGTACCACCAGCGAGCCGGTCAACAAGGCATTGGTGGACAGCATGATTGTCGAGCTCGACAAGAAGCTCAGCAAGCAGATGGACGTCATCCTGCACGCCAAAGAGCTGCAGGAGATGGAGTCCTCCTGGCGCTCCCTGAAGCTGCTGGTGGATCGCACCGATTTTCGCGAGAACATCAAGATCCAAGTGCTGCATGCCACCAAGGAAGAGCTGCTGGAAGATTTTGAGTTCTCACCCGAAATCACCCAGTCCGGCCTCTACAAGCATGTCTACTCGACTGGCTACGGTCAGTTCGGTGGCCAGCCCGTCGGCGCTGTGATCGGTGATTATGCCTTTACCCACAGCTCACCGGACATCAAGCTGATGCAATACGTCAGTGCGGTGGGTGCAATGGCCCATGCGCCGTTCATCTCTTCCGTCGCACCTGCCTTCTTCGGCGTCGACAGCTTTACCGATCTGCCTTCCATCAAGGATCTGAAATCGGTTTTCGAAGGGCCGGCCTACACCAAGTGGCGCTCCCTGCGTGAATCGGAGGATGCCCGTTATCTGGGACTGACTGCACCGCGCTTCCTGGCGCGTCTGCCCTACGACCCGACCGAAAACCCCATCAAGGGTTTCAACTATCAGGAAGACATCAGCTCGGATCACGACCACTATCTGTGGGGCAACACCGCCTACCTGATGGGTACTTCCCTGACCGACAGTTTCGCCAAGTATCGCTGGTGCCCGAACATCATAGGCCCGCAGAGCGGTGGTGCCATCCACGACCTGCCGGTGCACGTCTACGAGGCCATGGGTCAGCTGCAGGCGAAGATCCCGACCGAGGTGCTGATCACTGACCGTCGCGAATACGAGCTGTCGGAAGAGGGTTTCATCACCCTGACCATGCGCAAGGACAGCGATAACGCCGCCTTCTTCTCCGCCAACTCGGTGCAAAAACCCAAGGTGTTCCCGAACACCAAGGAAGGCAAAGAAGCGGAAACCAACTACAAGCTGGGTACCCAGCTGCCCTACATGTTCATCATCAACCGCCTGGCGCACTACATCAAAGTGCTGCAGCGCGAGCAGATCGGCTCCTGGAAGGAGCGTCAGGATCTGGAACGCGAGCTGAATGGCTGGATCAAGCAGTACGTTGCCGATCAGGAAAACCCGCCGGCAGACGTACGTAGCCGTCGTCCGCTGCGCGCCGCCCAGATCAAGGTGCTGGATGTGGAAGGGGAGCCGGGCTGGTACCAGGTTGCCATGGCCGTGCGCCCGCACTTCAAGTACATGGGGGCGAGCTTCGAGCTCTCTCTGGTAGGTCGACTGGACAAGGAATAAGGCCCGATGCCGCACCTCTCTTCCTGGGATAGAGGAAATGCGGCCAGCCTGTTTGATCGCATCCGGGGGGAGGGGCTTGGCTCCTCCCCTCGTTCGGAAGTTGATGAACTGGTCGACTCTGTCAAACGGCAGCTCGACCAGATCCTCAACACCCGTCCCGGCAATTGCCGCAGTGCACCCGATCTGGGGGTCATTGATCTCAATGACGCCACTCAGGGCAGTGCGGATATCAAGGGGCGGATCCGGGAGGCGATCCGGCAATGCATCCGTCGTTATGAACCACGGATCATCCATGTGGATGTTCGTTCACCCGACTATCAGGCGAGTCCGCTTGAGATGTCGTTTCAGGTGACGGCCCACGTGCGGCTGGAGCATATCGAGCAAGTTACCTCGTTCAACGTCCATATGGACAGTCACCGTCACTACCGCATGGTCTGATCAATGTCGCTGGAACATTACTTCAGGGATGAACTGGCTTTTTTGCGCCTGCAAGGGCGCGAATTTGCCGACGCCTATCCCGAGCTCACCCGCTTTCTGTCGGAGCAGAATACCGATCCGGACGTGGAGCGCCTGCTGGAAGGCTTCGCCTTCCTCACGGGCAACCTGCGCGCCAAGATTGAGGATGAGTTTCCCGAGCTGACCCACGGTCTGCTCAACATGCTCTGGCCCAACTACCTGCGTCCCGTGCCCAGCATGACCATCATGCAGTTCTCGGTCATTCCGGGGGCCATCGCCCAGCCGGCGCTGGTCAGGCAAGGCTGCCAGCTCGACAGTCTGCCCCTGGACGAGGTGACCTGTCATTTCCAGACCTGTCACGATACCTGGGTCTATCCGGCCGATATCCGTCATATCGCCGCCCAGAGCGGCAACGATCTCTCCACCATCTCGCTGGATATCGCCCTGCATGCCCCCTTGCCGCTTAGCGAGTTGCAACTGGACAAGCTGCGTTTCTTCCTCGGTGGCGACAGCTACACTGCCTATGAGCTCTACTTCTGGCTCTCCAACCAGCTCTCCCATATCGAGCTGGAGATCGACGGCAAGCGCTTTCGCCAGGAGGCCAAGGCCCTCAAGTCGGTCGGCTTCGAGCGCGATGACGCACTCTTGCCCTATCCGAACAACGTCTATTCCGGCTACCGGATCCTGCAGGAGTACTTCTGCTTCCCGGAAAGCTTCCTCTTCTTCGAACTCTCCGGTGGCGAGTGGCCCAAACAGCCGTTGCCGGTGAGCGAATTCAAGGTGCACTTCTGCTTCGACCGGCCACTGCCGGCTGAGCTCAAGATCCGACCCGACTCCTTCATGCTCAACTGCGTGCCGGCCATCAACCTGTTCCAGCACGACAGCGAACCAGTCAACCTCAACGGTCGTCAGGCGGAGTATCCCCTCAAGGCGAGCTATCGCCACGCCGACAGC
>Ga0224722_1002108_pt1 | contig 10692 bp, 13 predicted proteins | sample Balambano_FR1_Me_FD_161646 | JGI IMG/M metagenome (GOLD analysis project Ga0224722, IMG submission 161646) | Freshwater sediment microbial communities from Lake Towuti, South Sulawesi, Indonesia - Balambano_FR1_MetaG | ecosystem: Environmental > Aquatic > Freshwater > Lake > Sediment | place...
AGGATATCCATTTCATAGCTCGTCACGCGCTCGCCGGACCGGACATCAACATCCTTGACGATGCCAACCAGATTTTTGCCTACCGAGAACATAACGCCCCGCGTAATCCCGCGCCGCTGCAGCAGCGATACTGTGTATCCATCAAACCGCAGCTCTCCGCCGGCCTGTGCTGCAATCTCCAAGACAATTGCCCGGGCACTGATATTCTCCTCGGCCAGATCCACTGAAATATAATCGGCCAGCTCGACGGTGCCGATCGTAAATCCGGTGCCATCAAGCGCCATGCCCAGCAACTGCTCCGGCGTTCCTGCATTTACAAATCCGTCTGCCCAGGTCGTGCGAATCAGATCATAGCTCACGTGCTCACATTCTACGGCGACCAGTATGCCGTCAGCTCCCCGTGTCCGGCGATGGTGAACGATATTAAATAGCCGGCCGTCAACGTCGGCAATATTTCCATCAACCAGGTATTCACTTTTGCCATCTTCGTCGATGATCGTCCCAAATGTGAATGTATAATTACTGTTGATCTCTTCTTTGATTTCGTCATTCATGTAATGCTCAATGACGGACAACGGCTGCAGTGATGGGTTTCGTATTGTTATCAAGGTAACGCCTCCTTCCATGCAAAAGAGCCGCAGGATAGGTCCGGCAGCTCTCTCGAATTAATTATGTTAGTGCGCAGTATTCTCCTATAATACAAAACCTAGTAATTCACATCGTCGTGTATTTCAAGCATTTTCATTGCATTATTAGTAATAAAGACGTTATTTCGTGAAGCATCCATCCATTCTAACACTCCGTTGCAAATGTCTATGCAAAACAAATCAACCTGAAGCTGGAGAGTGTCGTCAAGCAAGTTAAGGTGGAATATGCCTGCCTCGGGAGGTTTCACGAACAAGAAATCGCTTAGTACATCTTTAGACCTTTGCTGATCTATGTTTGAATCACCTTGATGTAAAAAAGAACACCTTAGAGCATATGCATCTTTGCCACTCAGAAATACGTAATTTTCTTTTTCTGGACCTATTGTTCGCATATAGTAACGCCCGACATATTTATCAAACCATCCGGGATACCTTACGGATGAATATACTTCGGGACTCTCTAGTCGAGAACATATATCAGGTAAGGTCAATCCTAATGCCAAAGCTGAGTACCAATTTTTTGTTTCTAGTGATAGCTTTAATGAATCCGTAAGGTTAATTATAGTGTCTTCAAATTTATTATTATCCACCATCTTATGCCCCCTTTTGATACTAATTATATTAATACATTTGAGGAGCTTTAGGTAATTTCAGACGTCAACAGCCTGTGAATATTCAAGGAGAGTTTTTAAGTACTCGTACCCCTGCTCCAAGAAATTAGCTGCACCATCGCTTACATCAGGCGAGAATGAAACCACTCGCTCCTCAAGCCATTGTTTGCCTTCATTGGCGGCATCAATAGAGGCGTAAAACCTTATGCGGAGCGATATTCCTAACTTGCCGCCACTCTGCTCGTCTATCCGCACGTAAGCATCTGATACAGAAATGCCGTGTACACTTTCGTAATCCATTTGTAGTGCCATCTAATAACCCTCCCTTATACAGTTGTTCCCGCGTGGTCAACCCAGTTTGTGCCGTTCCACCAGATAGGCTTATTTAATGTAGTGTCGAAATAACTTTGACCTACACCGATATAACTTGTCGCCGGCCTGTTTGCTGATGCCCCTGAGAAGAGAATAGCATTCCTTGCACGGCGGTACACCGTGGGAGATGCTATTGGTGTCAGGGAAGTAATGAGATTAATTTGAGGTGTAGAGTTCGGTATACTCGAATTATGTGTACCGAAAACTTTACAATCAATCGCTGCCGTCACCTGACTGCTTCCAGATCCATTATTAAAAACCTTCAAACCAAAAACGATATCATTTCCGCTCTCAAACGGGATAACGATAGTATCAATTTCTTCTGTCAGCGAATCAAGAACAATAGAAACCGACCCGCTCACTGGCTTCTTTATGCGAAAGGTCGCTTTGGCTACATCTATAAATATAGGGATTGCGGACCCAAAGTAAGATGTAAGCACAGTCAGCTCCACAAAATATACCCGATTCCCAAAATCAGCTTTAGGAATACGCACTACTTCATAGGCAGTATTCTCAGCAAGGTTATCTATATAGAAGTTCTTGTGTGAGTACAAGTTATTCAGAACATAATTCCGGGTGTTGACTATTTTAGAATTAGTTAGCCCGTTGTATATCTCGGGCCCGAGTTGCACTGTGTTCACATCGTAGAACCATGTAGGGAATCCGTATCCTCCTCGCGTATTTGGGAATCCCGAAATAACATTATTAGTATGCTCTGTACCAACAACATGGGCGAATACGGATTCATTGCCTGTTGTCCCTCCTGGCTCAGCTATTGCATTGGTAAACATATTCCCGTAGGTTTTACCATCAAAATAAAGGAAATATGCTCCACTGGACAATCCGCCTTGTATGACATTGGAAAACGAGTTCTCCAATGGATACTTCCCGTCCGTCGCTTTAAGTTTTATAGAAGCTCCTTCCAAGTACTTACCTGTCCCAATATAAATGAATTGGATGTCTGTAATAATATTGCCGTTAGCAAATCCTTCTAACTGCATACCTATGTTTGCTTGACGGATTATTAGTGAGTCTATGTTGTGAAAATATGACGGCTTTGACGAAACCTCCGGGTTCGCCATATATAGGACGATGTTCGCGGATCCGGTTTCTGCGACACCTGCACCACTAAGATTTAATGTCGAGATCGCATCATAGTATATACCCCTAGCAACTGGGTCGCTCATATCGGCATATCCTAGTGAAACAACACCGCGCGGTGAAGGCCGTTGACTTGTGATTTGAGAGCTCCAGCGATTTGCTCCAGACAATTCTTGTCCATATCCGCAAATCCAGACAACCGGATCACTATTCGATGCGCTCGCAGGCTTGAGTAACCTCGCGCCCTCAAGCAAATGCAGCCGCCCTTTTTGGTCTTTATTCATAATTAAAGTCCCATGAATATGGAAATCACCTGCAGGGATTATGACATTATTGCAGTTGTTAATTATAGCCTGGATAACGCTGGTCTGATCTGAGCCATCTGGCTGCGCTGCCACTAATGGAGGAGGAGGAAACCGGACGTTAATCGCTATATCCGCCAACTGCGCACTAAACTGATGCTGCATATCACGGACCATATCACCCGCAACGACAATTTCTCGGCCAGGAGTGTACCCCGGATCCGGTGTTTGAATGTCCGTCAGTTCGGGGTCTTTTCCCTCTCCACCACCGGCGATAATTGTACTGACCCGCTCATCTACAAAATCAACAGCCTGCTCAATATTCTCCGCTCCCACAACAGAGCCGCCATAGGTGATGTGTTCCGCTGCATGAGCCGCGGCCGAGTTTACGTGTCCCTCTACCTGATTATTGATGTTCGTGAAATTCTCATTGATCTTCGGGTTACTGACCTTCAGGCTCTCATTAATCGGTATGTTTTTAATAGTCGCCAATGCACGAGCCTCCTTTACGATGCATATTTGAAATTAAAAATAACGTCCATGGAGATGTTAATTCCGCTCCCGCCAACGATGATACTGGACACTCCCGGCGGCAGTTTACTGAATAACCAAGCATTTGTATTGAGCATCAAGCTTGTCGTTCCAGACCTCACCAGTTTCCGCTTAAAGTCCACTTCCAGTGTCCCGCTAAACGGTGTGTAGTACTCAAACGTACCGCCGCCAAACGTCAAGGAGAGAGACGAGAAAGCGCCTGTAATGCGGATGATCGGCTCAGCGTTCAGGTGTCCGATGTTGTTTACCTCTGCTGCGCCGCTGCCGGTTAATGTGAAACTGAATCCATCACTCCACCTCAGGTCACCCCACGGCAGGGGCGTGTCCCATGTAACGAGGTCATATGTGGAGTCAACACTGTAGGCATAGGGATCATATGCAACAAACGGTAGTGTGAACGTGCCCAGGCCGGCAAGCCGGTCGATCTGCAAGTCTCCGGAGTAACGAACCGAATACTGCTTGCTCGGATCCATCGCAAACACGATAGGCATTGTACGCGGGCACCCGTCGTCATCCAGCAGGAACGCGGCCAAATTAGATACCCGCTGCTGCAGCTCCAAATAGTCCCGGGCTATAAACGCACACTCAAGCGAGAACGGCTTCGGCCCCAGCGTAGCCCCGAAATCATAAGCACCGGGCATATACGGTATTGCTGTTGTCATATCCACTGTAGGGGACAGAATAGGGCGCTGGGTGCGCCTGAACACGCCCATGCCGAGCTCTGCCGGTGTTACCCCATCCAGTGTAAGGACGGCATCAGAAGCCATGCCATCAGCCTCCTATCCCCCTGAATTTTTGTGTAACCATGTTTGCAAACTGTTGGGCCAGCAAAGCCCCATCATTATCGTTACGGATAACGAAATTGCCGCCCCGCAGCATATCGGCAAAATTAAGAACGATACTTGGCGCGGCTGGTGCGCTTGCTGAACTGCTGCCGGCCGTTGCCGCCGCTACCATGCCGCTCGCATCAATCGCCATAGCACCGGCCACAGCAGACGATACAGCAGCTGCGGAATTAATGGCCTGGCGCGCTGTATTGGACATGCCGTTTGCCAGACCCTGCACGATGTTGGCGCCGTACCACAGCATGAGCCTGGATGGAGAGTGGATGTCAAAGAAATCCTTGACACTATCACCAATACCGCTGGCAATGTTCTTTGCCGTATTTACAACCTTCGCTTTCATAGACTCTAGGCCATTCAGCAGCCCCTGAATGATATTCGCTCCGATTTCCTTCAAGTCAATGGATTTTAAAAACTCCACTGCGCTGTTCCAGAGGCTTTTTATCGTATCAAGGACGCTCTGCATCTTGTTCCGAACGGAATCGACGATGCTTGTGAACTTCTCGGCAACCGTATTGTAGCTGTCACCCAAGATCGTTCTGAAGAATTCCTTGATATTGTTCAGGATATTGTTAACCAGCGTCTTTGCGGCTTCCATTTGCTTGCCGATGGCATTCTTCATGCCTTCGAAGTCGCCGCTTACCAGCGCCTTCAGGAAGGATAGCCCGTTTTCGAAGGTGCTCTTAAAAAAGTCAATGGCTGCGGATATATTCTTTTTGGCCATCTCCAGATATGCCTTCATCGTATCAACAATGGCGCTCCAGGCCTTCTTACAAAAAGCGACAATCTCGTCCCAGTTTTTATACAGCAGGACCCCGATGGCGATTAAAGCAGCGATCGCAGCCACGATCAGCGTAATGGGCAATATAGCTCCACTCAATGCAACCCCAAACCCTCCCGTCACCCCCGTCAGCGCCACGATTAAAGGCGTAAGGGCAATAACGGCAGTAATGATGATTCCTAAGGTAGTACCGATAGCCAACAGCGTAGAGGCTAATGCAGGATTCTCGCTCGCCCAAGACGCTATCTTGCCGATCAGCTCGGCGATAGAAGTCAGCAACGGGGCCAGCGCGGTGTTCATGTCGGCAATGGCCTGCTGCATTTGCACAGCCGGATCAGAGTTCAGGGATTCCATTTGATTGTTCAGTAGCGCGGCATTCTCCTCCGTCTTATCCATCGCAGATCCAACGCCCTGGAACACACTAATCATGTTTTGCCCCTGGTCTTCCCACTTGGTGCCGAATACCTTCGTCGCGATCTCATTTTTCAAGGCTTCATTTTCAATGGTATCGAGCCAAGTCACCATATCCGACAACGCCTTTGAGCCTTGATCGCCGCCGGCCGCAACCGCCTTACCCCAATCTTGAAATGTTTTTTGAGACATTCCAGCTTGGTCTAACAAAGGAGCAAGGGCTGATGGAATCTCTTGCCCGAAGGTTGCCATCTGAATGCGGACTTCTTTAACACCATCATTCAGGTTGTCGATATTCCATGTTTTCGTATCAATTCCAGCTTCAAATATGGACTGGATCTCCTTGGCGCTAAAGCCGGCATCGCTCATCTGCTTGCCATACTCCGCAATCGTGTCCAGTTGCTCCGGAGGGAAACCGGCCTTCAACAGGGCATTTGTCAGCGCGAGCGCGTCCTCATTTGACACTTCGAGCGCTGCCGCGACCTCATTTGTCTCCTGAATTAACTCTATGAAATCTATGCCCTGATACGCTGCGGCAATCCCGGCTGCCTGTTTCACTATTGAAGCATTCGCGTCATCGGAGGCCGTCTTATTGAGTGCCCACTGCCTCCGGACGCCCTCCAGCGCTTCCTGACCATCCAAGCCGTAAGCCTCTATACCTCGAACAGCCGCATAAACGGATTGTTTCGACTCCTCTGGAACATCAAACGATACTTCGATCTTGGTCATAAGGCTTGAAGCGTCGAGAGCTTTAGAGACAACCGCGCCAATGCCGGCCCCTGCAGCCAAGCCGCTGACCACGGACGTCAGATTCGACCCGAATTCATTAACCTCATTGCCGGCCGACCTCGCTTCATCCGCTACCTCCGATAGTTCCCTTCTGATATTGTTCAGGGAGTTCCCAGAGTCCGCGCTTCTGAGTGCATTAGTCATCCTGCCCATATCGGCATCAGCGCCAAGCGCCGCCCTGCCGACCTCATTGATTGCCCGCTCCATCTGCTGCAGGGATGCTCTGCCTGATCTAATGGCATTGGTCAGGCCTGGGCCGAGTCTATCGGCGTACTGATCAATATTCGTTCCTGTCGCGTCAAAGAGCGTCTGCAGCTGCCTTGTGGCGCTCTCCAGGCTCTGCTGATCTGCTTGTACCCGCTGCAGCTTGCCTTGCAGCCCATCAAGTGCCGATTCTGTTGAAATCAACTCTCGCTGAAATGCGCGGTACTGTTCGGGCGAAATGGCTCCGCTCTGGAATTGCCGCTCGACTTGCGACTGCGCTTGCCTCAATGTATCCAGTTTTTTTGCTGTAGCTTCAATCTGCTTTCCAAGAAGCTCCTGCTGCTGGGCAACCAACTCAGCGTTGCCCGGGTTAAACTTCAGCGCATTTTCGACGTTTTTGAGTTCAGCCGCAATACTGAACGCTTCTTTCTCTACACCCTTCAGCGCTCTGTCTAACGGCCCCGTATCGCCATTCAGCTCGATTGTAATGCCTTTAATTCTCTTATCCGCCATATTTACACCCCCATCCGTTAGAAGCTATCAAAATCGGTCTGAGTGGCCTTACGAGACTTTTTCTTTTTAGGATTGTGCAGGTCCATATATTCCTGTACAAAGTCTAGACTTGACCCAATCGTCATAGACTCCAGCTCATCCACACTTAGACCGCAGTGTTTACACAACAAAAGGTACGTCTCGGTGGATATGGCTTCCCCGGACGCACCCTGTTGGTCTACTTTTTTTTTGATGACTGGAGGCTGCGTGTAATCATGTCCTGCAGCTCCGGCAGAATTTCGATGAGTGGGAACTCATCAAATGTGTCCAGCCACTCAAGGGGCGGCGGGATGTCTTTATCGGCAGTCTTAGCAAATATCCATGCCACATTGTAGAACATTTCAATGTTGATCTTGGTAACATCGGCGACATCGACTACGATCTCACCTTTATCGTCTTTCTTGAATCCACCTTCAACGACATTCATCAGGTCACGAAAGAAGGAACGCCCGAATTGCGCCTGATACCGCAACGGCGTTGCTCCTGTTGACTTAAACCGAATCTGTCTACCGTCGATTGGTATTGTCTTTTCCACGTTATTTCACCCCTTAGCCCCCGGAGACTTCTTTCTCATAAACTGCGGTGTACCATGCGTCATAAATGCCGGCCGGCGTTGATGTTGTCGTTTTTGTCTTAACCGCCGAATCGGTCTCGCGGCCGGATGCTACAAACGTCAGCTCGTTGGTCTGTGGCTCAGCTGTATTTGTCTTCGTTGATCCTGTCACCGTCGGCCTGTTCGCTGTGCAATTGTAGAGGACATGCCGAGTAGCTTTGACATCACCGTCAAACTCAAACATCAAGGCAAACGGACTGCCCTTTTGTGTCGTCTTCTCGGTGATCACTTCATCGTCTTCGTCCTTTTCTTCGCCCAGGCAGTCAATGGCAAACTTCTCAGGAATATTGGCGATCGTCAGCGTGCCGTCGTATCCTTGGTTATTACTTGCGGAATAATACAGCATGTCATCAGCATAGAACTCCGTCATATCTCCACGCGGCTCAAGCCCAAGCTCGACTGCTCCGGGAATGCGGACTGGTGTACCGTAAGTGATTACTCCAGCCACATTAGTGAATGTGGAATAGTACACGTTTTTAAGGCCGAAGTTAACCTTGTTGCTCATCTCATCAACCTCACTTCATAGATTTTTTGGAACAGCTTTTCCGATTCAATATACATTTCAGACGATTCATACGGCATTTCATGCGCATCCAGGATGTCTTCGATAATGGCTTCTACAGCAGGGTCCTTTAACTCCGTATATAACTCAATCTGAACATCGTCGATCTTTTTGTACACGGCATCATCCGCAATGAAATTTGGTGAACTCGAGACTAAATAAACGATATATGGCGGGATTACTTCGCTATTGAAATGCGAATAGGCCACCGGAAAACCAGTAGCCCTTAAGATTGCATTTAATTCTGCCAAGGTCATGGACGAATCGCCCCCTCAACGCGCCTCTCGAACTGCTCGACAAGCCGCTGCTCAACAGGCCTGATATGCACTCTGGCAGCTACACGGCCACCGCCGCGCTTCGCATGACCATTTTCAAGCAAGTGAGTTAACCGGTAATACTTTTCGTTGTAAATGACATATCCCGTCTTGGTTTTCTTCCGCTTCCAGCTGCTCGCATATTTGCCGGTGTCTGCTGGACTCGATGCCTTCAGCATCTGCACTCCATCATCCGACAATTCATCCTGTGCCTGCTGGATCTCTGCCCTTACCTCATCGGTATACTCGGTCAGCGCTTTGATAATTTCATTGGCGAGATTGTTTGCTGATACAGACATTTAAGTTCACCCCTTACTATCAGCAATGATCGTGAATGTCTGATTCATCTCATCATCATTGATAATGCTCTGCACATCATAACGAACCGATTTGTAAAGGATCTCGAGCTTGGTCTTGTCGGTATCGAAGATATCCTGCAGGAATGCAGAATACCTCACCACAAAACGGACCGTATTCTCGGAATTGGTTTGGGCCGCGGCGAAATATTCTGATCCGCGTGTCGTCTTCACCATTGACCATAGCCGGCAGATTTCCTCGAAGGTTTCTTTATCGTTTCCGATCTCATCCTGCGTAAAGACAGGGCCGAAAACAATAATTTTTTTGTTGAATCTGCCGCTATGGCTATTGGCGTTATATTTGTTATCCAACATCTGCATCACCAACCACAATAGCATCAAGCGCACTATCCAGATTGAGGTTATTTATTTGCGTCAGGAAATTGGTGTAGAAGTATTCCAGGGCATCGTTATAAGCGTACCGGGACCGCTCAAATACCAATTCCTTGAACCGCTCGCTGGTTCCGATATCATAATCGCCGCAGATCTTCCTGAGGTCCTCATGCGATGCCTTTAAAATCCTGGTCAGATTGTCGTCTTCCCCGTCATCCAAGTGCATCCGGTCCTTAAACTCCTGCACAATTTCCGCTGTGATTTCCTCAGCCACCATCATCACTCCTTATCATCAGGAGCATCTTCAACTTCCTCGATATAAATTTTCTTGTATTTATTTTTCTCGGAAGACAGTTCCTTCAGGCGGGTCTTGGTTGATTCCGACCCTTCCTTGGGGTAAATATCTCCGACCTGGTAAACATGGCCGTCATGATTAAGGTCCTTGAATTTACGGATTACCCTATACATGCTTCATCCCTCCTTCGAGATAAGAAAGAGACTCCGTTAAGGAGTCTCAGTGGTAAATTGGATATCGAGGTCATACAGCAGAGCCGCTTTATTATCCTTCGGCTTACCGTTGGCGAACTGTTTGATCGTGTACAGCATGGCGTCTTCAATAGCCAGTGTCTGATCAAATTTGTTGATCTTGTATCCGCCGGCTGTAACAGCGAGGTACCTCCCTTTAACAAAGAACAGGGCTTTCGAAGAAGGAACTTCTTCGGACTCTACTACCTTGATGTTGAAAGGCATCGCCGTCACCCACTGGCCATTAGACGTTTGAATGGTGTTACGTGCCAGTACACTGATTGCATCTACCGGGTTCACAACCATCACGATTTTATTCAAAACCTTGCGAGACTTCCCTTCCGCGTCAACAGCCAATTCCTTGACAACGTCGTGCAATTCGCCTGAAATGACCTCTCCGAACTGAGAAGGTGCGAAGGTCAAGGTGCCCGATGACGTCTTTGTCGTTACCGCACCAGTACCGCTGTCCACATTTTTCATCAAGCCGATCGGTTCATTTTGCGCAGGTCCCCGGCCATTCACGAGGCCGTATTCAAGACCTACCGAGTAGCTTTCGACAAGGAGAGTCCGGACATAGCGTTCAACCCACTCCGGCCCGAGCTCCAGCATATCCTTCGGGATTGCAGCAAAAGCCGTAAGCTTCAGTTGTCCAACTTGTTCTTCGCGGAAAGCCGCGCTTACTTGGCCCTTGATTTCTCCGAATAGTGCTCCCCATGCGTATGTTTTAGTTGCGTCAGCATCAATGAAGCGCGTCACCGCGCCCATATCTTGCAGGCCGATCTCTTCGAGCAAAGGATGTTCTGCCACCAGGTCTTCGAACACTCT
>Ga0224722_1002109_pt1 | contig 10690 bp, 12 predicted proteins | sample Balambano_FR1_Me_FD_161646 | JGI IMG/M metagenome (GOLD analysis project Ga0224722, IMG submission 161646) | Freshwater sediment microbial communities from Lake Towuti, South Sulawesi, Indonesia - Balambano_FR1_MetaG | ecosystem: Environmental > Aquatic > Freshwater > Lake > Sediment | place...
GTGAACGCCTGTCTGCGGCAGCGCTGGAACGCATCGGCCCACTGATCGACAACCTGCGCCTGCACGCTGAACGCACACCGCTGCTGCCGCCCTTCATTGCCGCTGTGGATGGCAGCGTCATCACGCTGATGGATGGCAGAGTATGCGAACGCCGCGACGATGCCGGGGACGCGCTGCCGCGCTGTCGCGATATCCTGACACGGCAGGAGCTGCAAACGCTGCTGAACATGAGCGGCGATCTGCCTGTTGACACCCGTCCCTGTGTTTACCCACCCGGCCCCAACGACCCTCCGCTGCCAGCCAGCGAAACCCGTCCATTCTGCGAGCAGGTGGTGCCTGGGCAGAACTTTCCTACTTATGTCGTTCCCACAGTGGCCGCCGACGATAGCAACCCCCAGGATGACAGCGGTGAGGCTGAAGACAGCAACGATTGACAGCGATGATGAGGAGTGCTCAGGATTACTAATTTATCTGATACTTTGTATCAATTATTACGACTTTCTTGACACTTCCTGCAATGTTTTATAATCTCTAAGCCACGCTGATGTGAAGCTCAAGCATCAGCCGCACGCTCTGACATAATCTGTTAGGGCGTTTATGTTATCGGCTGTTCTTCGTTCCCGAACAAGTTAAAGGAGTCGATACGATGTGCTCAAGAGATGTTGCAAAAACGGTACGCGACAGAATTGAGAAAGAGGGCCTGCCTAACCTCAGTCGGCGCAGCTTTCTGCGGTTAAGCGGCTTGGCTGCGGCAGGTTCTGCCATGTTCACTGCCATGAACGCTGCCGCCCTCACCCGCGCGCAGGAAACGTCTGGTGAGGTTGTAGACCTGTCGCATGTATTCGGCACCAGCATCCCCACGTACCTGCCAGGCGAGGCGCCAGTGCGCGAGGACTTCGTCACGGTGGAGAACGATGGCTTTTACATTCAGAAGTGGTCGTTCGGGGAACATGCTGGCACCCATGTAGACATTCCGGCACACTTTATTGCCGACGCTGTCACAGTAGACAATTATCCGGCAGAACTGCTCGTCGGCCCGGCTGTAGTGATCGATATTTCTGGCAAAGCAGCCGAAGTGGACGATGCCACGGTTGATGTAGCCGATATTGAGGCGTGGGAAAGCGCCAATGGCCCCATTCCTGCTGGTGCGCTGGTGCTGATGCATTCGGGCTGGGATGCGCGCTGGAATGAACCGGAGCGGTTCCGCAACGCCGACGCCGACGGCGTGCAGCACTATCCGGGGTTCAGCGCAGAGGCAGCCACCTTCCTGGTAGAGCAGCGCGACATTCGCGCCATCGGCGTCGATACGCTCAGCCTGGATGTAGGCGCTTCAAGCACCTTTGATGTGCACTACATCATCCTGGGCGCAGGCAAGTACGGCATCGAAGGCCTTGCAAACCTGGCAGCCATCAAGGATCGCCAGGCGACGGTGTTCGTGGGTGTGCCACGCTGGGAAGAAGGATCAGGCGGGCCTGCCCGTGTTTTGGCCGTCGTCTAGGCGCTTGAAGCGAGCAGCCGCCCGGCAGGGGCGGCTGCCTAAGTGCGCCGTAAATGGCGCTACACTGCCTATAGGCCTAAAGGTTGATCATGTGGCCTTCGAGGCCGTGCGCTGCTTCCTTCAGCGCTTCGCTGAGGGTTGGGTGTGCGTGGACATTGCGCGCAATTTCGTGGGGGGTCAGTTCCCACTGGCGCGCAAGTGTAAGCTCTGGCAGCAGTTCGGTCACATCTGGGCCTATCATGTGGGCGCCCAGAATTTCACCGTACTTCTTGTCGCTGATGATTTTGACAAAGCCCACAGCATCCCCCAGCCCTAACGCTTTGCCATTCGCCTGGAACGGGAAGCGGGCAACGTTGATGTCATAACCCAGTTCCTTGGCCTGCTTTTCCGTATAGCCAAAACTGGCGACCTGCGGCTGGCAGTAAGTGGCGCGCGGCATCATCACAAAGTCAAGTTCCATCGTGGGTTCACCGGCAATGGCTTCAGCCGCCACAATGCCCATCGTTTCTGCCACATGGGCCAGCATCAGCTTGGCAGTTACATCGCCAATAGCGTAGATATGCGGCACATTCGTCTGCATCCTGCCGTTGATCTCCACTGCGCCGCGATCTGTAAGCATAACGCCCGTCTTCTCAAGCCCATACCCTTCGGTGCGAGGCTTAAAGCCAATCGCCTGCATGACCTTATCAGTCTCCAGCACCTGCTGTTTGTTGTCCTCCAGGTTGGTCACCGTCACCTTAACGTTCTTGCCGGTGTCCTCAATGCTGTCCACACGCGTATTCGTCAGGAGCTTAATGCCCAGCTTCTTGTAGATTTTGTGGAGTTCAGCGCTTACTTCCTCATCTTCCAGCGGCAGCACGCGCGGCAGAAACTCGACGATGGTAACGTCCACGCCGTAGTTATGCAGCACATAGGCAAACTCTATGCCGATTGCCCCGGCTCCTGCAATAATCATCGACTTGGGGAGCTTATCAGTCATGATCTGCTCTTCATAGGTCACCACGCGTTCGCTGAGTTTGGTGCCAGGGATAAGCCTTGTGGTGGCGCCCGTAGCCAGGATGCAGTACTTGAAGCGAATAGTCTCTGTGCCGCCGTCGTTCTGGGCTACGGCAACGCTGTTGGCGTCGTTGAACGTCGCCCAGCCGTTATAGCTTTCGATCTTGTTCTTCTTCATCAGGAACTGCACACCCTTGGTAAGCTTCTCGCTCACTTTTCGGCTGCGTTTGAAGGCGGCGGTGTAATCAAATTTCACCTCGCCAGTCATGCCAAATTCTTCCTTCTCGTGGGTAAAGATGTGCGCCAGCTCTGCGTTGCGCAGTAACGCCTTGGAAGGGATACACCCCACATTCAGGCATACGCCTCCCCAGTACTGCTTCTCTACGATTGCCGTCTTTTTGCCCAGTTGAGCAGCACGGATAGCGGCTACATACCCACCTGGCCCAGCACCCAGTACCAGAACATCAACCTCTTTGGCCATTTGAAAAGTTCTCCTGTGTGGCACGCATGTTAACGCGGTAAGTGTACCTTATTGACAATCAGATCGGTAGAAGCACACACGTCTTACCCATATAACGCACCAGCCGCCTGCGCCTGGCAGACGGCTAGTGGGTTACGATATTCAATTGACAGATCATAGGGTTACACTACTCAATGCCAACTGGGGTTGTGTCTGCCTTGTCCCAGGCATACTGCGTCAGACGCATTTCTGCAACGCGCTTCAGCGTCACCGCAGTGAAAGCGGCAATGCTGCCCAGCGCTGCGACACATAATGTAACGATGGCGATAATGTTGCGCTTCATAAGGAACCTCCCTTTAGCACATGCATTGACGCTTAAAGGTAGTGTACCACACAATGTCGCAGATTGAACCATAAAATCGAATGAAGATTTGATTACTTTTTGTCAGAACTTGCAGACAAACGCTGGCGCTGGGCCTCAAACAGGATGATGCTGGCAGCCATAGCAGCATTAAGGCTCTCTGTATCGCCGGCCATTGGGATGGCAATATCCAGCGTTTCGCCCAGTTTGCGGGCGTTGCTGGCCCCAAAGGCCTCACTGCCTATCACCAGCGCCCATCGCTGGCTAAAATCAACAGCGGTGTACCGCGTCTGGGCATCGCCAGCGGCCACGTACACAGGCATCTTATCGACATAGTGTCCAATTTCAAACCACTGAAGTTCCAGGACAGGTACACGCCAGTGCGCGCCCATCCCAGCGCGCAGCACCTTAGGATTATACGGATCAACACAGTCTGGTGAGAGCACTACGACCTCCACCCCACTGGCTGCGGCGCTGCGCAGAATGGTGCCCATATTGCCCGGTTCGCGGATACTGTCAAGGATCAGCACACTGTCCGGACGCTTCGCCAGCGGGGGCAACGGCATAGGCAGCACCGCCACCAGGCCCTGTGGCTGCTGGGTGTCACTCACATGAGCCATGACCTCATCGCTGACCGGAATCAGCTTTACGCGCAGCTCCTGAAGTTCAGCGATGAAGGGGTAATCGGCATCCTTAGGGGTGTAGAGGACGAACTCTGGCTGTGCACCGCGCTGCACCACGTCCTTGATCAGGCGCACCCCCTCCAGGGTAATCTTCTTCTCCTTGCGGCGGGCGCGCGGGCGATTTTGCAGGCTGAAAGCCAGCTTAACGCGCTCATTCTGCAAGCTTGTAATGATATCAGTCATGGGCGGGCCTCTTCTCGTAAAACTGGAGGCAGGTACCAGCGCAGTCACGTATGCTGAATTCGGTTGTTCCCCACGGCATCTCTTCGAGTGCCGTTATTCCGGGCTGCGAAGGGTCGTCGTGAAATGGCAGAATCCCTTTCTGGCTGTATTCCGTGTGCAGCGCCCTGATATCCTGGGCTGCCAGGCGAATGACCGTCCACTCTGCCAGCTCCAGCTTATGGTAGTTCTGCAGAAAGATCTCCACGTCATCTCGCTGCACGATCGCCATCTGGGCATCCCGGTAGCGCATCTGGAAGCCCAGCACATCACAGTAAAAAGCAATGCCAGCGTCAAAATCAGGGCCTGCCTGCAAATACGGGGTAATGCTTTTCAGTTCAGCCATTGTTTCTCCTGTTTAATTCGTAAATGACACGCAGCCCGTCCAGCGTCAGTTCCGGGGCAATCACGCTGAAGCTGCTGGTGTGCTGGGCGATCACCGGCGCAAGACCGCCGGTGGCAATGACCTGTGCGTCGGGTGCGCCCAGAGACTGGCGAATACGCACAATCAGGCCATCAATGAGGCCCACATACCCCCAGAAGATGCCGCTTTGCATCGCGTGCATGGTATTGCGGCCAATGGGATCCGGTGGTGGCTGTAGTTCCACCTTGTGGAGTTTGGCTGCACGGCTGACCAGCGCATCTGCCGCTACACCAATTCCGGGGGCCAGCGCCCCCCCAATGTAACGATTGTCATGCGTGACTACGTCGAAGTTGGTCGCTGTGCCAAAATCGACCACAATCGCTGGCCCTCCCCCATGCAGCGCCACCACAGCCGCCGCGTTGGCCAGACGGTCTGCCCCGGCCTGCTCTGGCAGGTCAATATCGACCCGCACACCTAACTCGACACGACTGTTGACAAACAGCGGTTCCAGGTTCAGGTAGCGCACCACCAGCTCATGGAATGCCAGCGTCAGCGCTGGTACAACCGTTGCAATAACCACACCCCTGATTTCATCAAAGCGCACCCCGGCGCTGTTCAGAAAATTGCGCACCAGCACACCATACTCGTCGGCCATCTTGTCGGCAACGGTCCGTGCGCGCCACGACAACTGCCAGGCATTGTCGCGCCACAGTCCCAGGTGAATGTTGGTGTTGCCAATATCAATTGCAAGCAGGCTCACGACGATCTGTCCTTTACGCGGTGGTATGCCAGTGGGCAGTATAACACCGCCATGGCTGCCAGCGAAGTATATGTCAGCGGTACGCAGCACTATGCTGCTGCTGCTTACGCTGTTGCCTACAAGAAATACCCGCATTCTTCCCTGCCTTCAGTTCGCCTTCCAAACTGGCCGGCTGTGGCCGCAAGGGACTGATGATGCTGCATGACAATCCTGAGCAAAACGACCGGGCGGGATGCTGTGACATTAGGGCAGGATGTGTACATTCACTGCTCCGCAACCCTCAGGGTTGCATCGCGTATATGAGAGTATAGGTCAACAGAAGAGGAGACTTCCGATGAAACACAAGCACGGCAACTGGCAAGGGCACTGGAACACACATCACTGGGGCCAGCATTCAGCTCAGTGGTCAGCGCCGGGCCTTTGGTGGGCCTGGATAATTGTACCGATCGTTCTGCTGTTCGGCTTCAGCATCCTGCTGAAGTTCTGGTGGCTGTGGCTGGGACTTGGCATTTTCGCCATGATCACGCTTAACCGGCAGGGTTGGGTGTGCGACAGCGGTGAAAAGGCCAAAAATGACGACAAGCCCAAGCGCGACTTCACGCGCAGTTATGCGGGCAGCGACTACGAGACGGGGGACGACGAGCCACCCGTCTACCGCGTGTAACAGGGTCAACTCAGGCGCACCCACGGAACAACAATGCAATAGCAACCAGCGCAGCGACAGCCAGCGCGCCCTGTCTAGCCCATGTGCTGGTGCGGACCATCATCATGGCCAGCCGTGCCTCCTTCTTCAGCGGTTTGGAACTGTGTTGAAGCGGCATGTGCTCCCATTCAGCATTGTGCCGCAATCGTTCAACGTTACGCTTTTCCTCCGCCCATCGAATGGTCTCCAGCAGATCGGCCAGGGCCTGGGCGGCAGAATCCCAGCGCACTTGCGGCGCAGACACCAGCGGCCTCAGCGGCGGGGGCAGGTCGCCTGGGGTCAGGCGGGCGTGATCGCCTATCAGGACAATCACCACAGGGACGCCTTCCACCAGGGCAGCCTTCAGCGCTGTATACTGGTAATCGTCCACACGGCCCAGCACCTGCTGCCCGTGCTCATCCAGCAGCGAAAGCGTATAGCGACCTACCAGCCACACCAGGGCGCTGCATGTCGCCACAGTAGTGCCCACTTCTACGAGATCATCCGCTGTATTTGCTGAAATGATCGCCCCTTTCAGGGGATAGGCCTTCATATAGGCATCTGCCACCACGCGGGCTGCCGCGGCTGTCCGATCTTCGTAACGGTGCGATATGTAAAGCATGCCCAAGACCTCTCTGCTGGCGTCATCAGCCCTGTCCTTATTATAGATAGTACGACACCATGAACAACGATTGATGTTAGAATGGAGGACGAAAGGTACACACGAGGGAGACGCTGGACGCCATGAATGTACGCCGTGCCCGCCTGGAAGACGCCCAGTCTATTGGTCAGTTGTTCCGTGCCCACATAGAACGCTGGCAGCGCATGCTTGCCGATGGCAGCGTAGAAGATGTGCCTTATGAGAAGCTTACCCTTTACGAACAGTGGCAGCACGGCGGGGCCTGGATGAACACGTACACTGCCACGCTCTGGCTCAGTCATCTGCTGCGCGGCGCGGGCATCGCCAGGGTGCTGGAAGACCATGAAGGCCAGATCATCGGCTATTGGGAGGGCTTCGTCAACGAAGAGGCGGCCCCCTTTGGCAAACATATCCACATAGCGCACCTTCTGACGCTGGCTGGCTATGCAGAAACGCGGGACGCGTTAATGCACGACATTCTGCGCGAGGGCGCAGCCGTGGGTCGTGTAAGCGTTAACAGCGCGGCATATGACGAGGATCGCAACGTTTTCTACCATCGCTATGGCTTTGAGACAGTAAGCAGCGTGCGTCGCCATACTGTGCCCACCCAGGTGGGCCAGGGCTTTTACCGCACAACAGAACACCCAAACCCCGATGCCGAACAAATCCGCCACATGCACATGCTTCTGGGGCGCATTGGCAGCAGCCGCCAGCAGTGGGAAACAGTCTGGCCCGGTGTCTGGGACGCAGTGATGGAAATAGCGGCAGAACCTGTGCACCGCCTTCGCTGTTCCGCCAGCGGCCAGGAGGCGCTGCTGGCCTTCCGGCAGGATTTATTCAACAGCCGTACCGCAGAAATACTGTGCTGGTCGAACAAGCCGTTTACCTCTACCCTGCTCATCGCCCTGCGAGACTGGGCGCACCGCGCCAATTACCGCAGCCTGATTATATGGGGCGATGAGGCTGTGACCAAACTGCTGGGCAGCGATGCCGATATTGCGCCACAGAAGATCACTACTCTGGCACGCGAGGTGTAACCATGCCAGATTTTCGCCCCAGCACAGATTTCTCAATCGACCAGGGTCATATTGTGATCGTGGGCAAGACACAGCGGTACTTCGCCTACTGGGCACATCCGAGGGTCGGTGGCCGGTATTCTGGCATCGCACTCCTGCATGACTGGTGGGGCATGGCCAACTGGGTGCGACTGATGGCCAATTTCTTTGCGATGCACGGCTATTACGTTATCGCCCCCGATCTGTTCGACGGGACTAAAGCGAAGACGCCGCGGGAAGCAATGCAGCTTCTGGTGCAGACTGAAGATACACGTTATCAGGGTCTTGATGCTGCGCTGACAGTGCTGGAGACACACAGCCACACCAACAGAAAGGTAGCAGCCGTTGGTATTGGAATGGGGGGCACGCTGGCCTTTGAAGCCGCCCTCACCCGTACAGATCTTGAAGCCGCTGTCGCGTTTGGCGGATTTCCACAAGCGTTCATAGGGCGCTTCAGCGGTTGCACAACGCCTATTCTGGCCCTGTATGGGGCACAGGAGCCTTTTGTGAGGCCCATCGTGCAGAACAAACTGCGCGAAGAATTATCGGCATCTCCCACAGCAGGCAAAAGCGGTGTTGAAACAGTAGAAGGCGTTGCGCACGATTTCTTTAAGGATGATATGACCGATGACGAGTTTAGCCGCGCGCGCAGCGTATATCTGCGGGCGCTGGCATTCCTGCGAGATTTTCTGCCGCTGCCACAGCGCAGCCAGATTATCTGACGGCACGCGCTAACGCCGCCAGAAGCGCACCTGCAGGCCGCCGCGTGGGAAAAGTGTGGGCAGATAGATAAACCTGAGATCCTGGTGTGGCGCGATGTCCCAGTCAAAATAGCGCAGCAGGTAGCTCGCCATTATCTTCATCTCCAGTTGTGCAAAGGCATAACCGAGGCAGACACGCGCGCCACCGCCAAACCCCACCAAGCTGTACGGCACAGCGCTTTCGCTGCGCTCCGGGCTAAAACGGTCAGGGTCAAAGCGTTTGGGTTCCCGGTAAACCCTGGGGTCATGGTGCGCTACATTGATTGGGTAAAGCGCCGTCCAGCCTTTGGGAATGATGTACCCGTTAAACTCAAAGGTTTCCACAACCCCTCTGAAACCAGCCGGAACCGGCGCGTAGAGGCGTTCCACCTCCTTTAAGACCTGCTCCAGGTAAGTCATGCGACGAACATCTTCCATCGTGAGCTGTGGGCCGAGATGCAGGGCGTCCTGCTCTGTGCGAGCGCGTTGCAATACTTCAGGATGCTGCTTCAACGCCAGCATCATCGATGTCATCATGCTGGCGCTGGTCTCATGGCCTGCAAAAAGCATCAGCAGCATCTGTGCGCGCAGTTCCTGGTTTGTCAGCGCCTGCCCATTCTCGTCGCGCGTCTGTACCAACAGAGACAGCGCATCCATCGTAGGGTTAGCGCGGCGATGCTCAATCGCCCGGTCGATGAATTCCAGCAGGGCGTTGCGCGCGGCAATGGCTTTCCCGTAGGGCAGCCACGGCACGTTGATGGGTAATGTCACAAACCCACTCGTCATTGTCACGAAGTAACGGCTGAGGCGCGCTGTTTCTGCCCCCGGTTCCGTGCCAGCCATCAGAATGCTGGCGATTTCAAACGTGAACTGCTTGAACTCATCCAGCCAGCGGAAATGTGCCAGGCGTTCCCATTTTTCCAGGTAACGCACGGTTATTTCCTCCATTGTCCCCAGGTAATTGTGCAGCGATTGTTTGTGAAACGCTGGCATCAGGAGGCGCCGCTTGGTGCGATGCTCGCCCCCATCCTGCACAAAGAGCGATTCGCCAAGCAGCGACTTAAACGTGATCGGCCAGCCATTGCGCCAGGAAAAATAGTGCATGCCTGTGGACAGCAGGAAACGGTTCGCCTCTGGGCCCAGGAACACCGCCATATTGCCAAATGTGGCAATGCGTGTCTTGAACACCGGCCCGTACCGCTCATACTGCGCCATCAGATAATCAATTTCAAGGATGCGGGGTCGCTCACCAATGAAGGGCAGCCCCAGGCTGCCGGGCGGCAGCCGCTTTGGATCAATCTGCTGTGCAGTCATAGCTTTGCGTACTGCCTATACCACTGGTCTAAACCGTTGAAAAATGAGGGACGGGAGAATGATACCAAAGGCAATAGCCCCCAGCAAAACCCCGGTGATAAAAAAATTCTGCGCAAAGTGCAGCAGCGGCACACTGATGCCGCTTACAGGCAGACCAGCCAGGGCCAGCGCCCCCAGAATAGACTGATAGGCAAATGCCCCTGGCACCATAGTAATCGCGCCCGTTACCTGAAAGATAAGAGACGGTGACTTCAGGCGTGTGGATGCCGCCTGTGCGTAAATCCCCAGCGCCAGACACGCCACCAACGTGGACACAGCCAGCGTATCGGGCACCAGTTGCAGCAGCAGCGTGCGCAGCGCATGGCCTAGCGCGCCACCCAGCATACACCACACCAGCAGGCGGCGCGGCACGTTAAACAGCATGCCAAAACCCATTGCGACCAGCGCACTGAATATGGCATCTTCCACCACCAGCCCCATCAACGGCAGAATCACAGGCGTCCTACCCCCATCAGCCAGATGCCCAGCACAAGGCCCAGCGCAATTCCCAGCACAACCACGAAGCCCTGAACACCCCGACCTACGCCATTCAGGGTGTAGCCACGGATAATGTCACTGGCAGCAGTGATAAGCAGGGCGCCCGGCACTAGCAGAACAACCGAGGCACTGATGGCAATGGTCGGGCGTGGGCCCAGATGCAAATGCACCGCTGCTGCGGCCAGCACAGTCGCCACAAACGATGTTGCAATGGTTGTGGCGAGAAAGTTAAAGTGACGGCGGTGCAGCTCCTGGCGTACCAGCATCGCAGCGGCAGAAGCCAGGAAGGTCACCACAAACACCGGCAGGGTGCCACCAAAAAGGCGGCTGAGCGCGGCACAGGCCAGGCCCACCCCCAGCACCACCAGCCAGCGATTGTAC
>Ga0224722_1002110_pt1 | contig 10683 bp, 6 predicted proteins | sample Balambano_FR1_Me_FD_161646 | JGI IMG/M metagenome (GOLD analysis project Ga0224722, IMG submission 161646) | Freshwater sediment microbial communities from Lake Towuti, South Sulawesi, Indonesia - Balambano_FR1_MetaG | ecosystem: Environmental > Aquatic > Freshwater > Lake > Sediment | place...
TGGCTTTGGCGAATATTCGGCGCTGACGAGTGCGCTCTATCTCGAAGAACTGGGCTGGGGTGATGTCGGCATCACGCTCCACCTGCTCACGCCGAACCTGGTCGGGCTGCCGTTGGCGCTCTTTGGCACCCAGGAGCAGAAGAGCCACTATCTGCCGCGCTTCTGCGGGGAAACTTTCCCGGCCGCCACTGCGGCGATCATCGAACCCGTGTTGCAATTTGACCCAGCAGAGCTGGCGACGCGCGCCGAACGTGCCGGGGATAGCTATGTGCTCAACGGCAAAAAGAGCTTTGTCCCACTGGCGCAGGGGGCCGAGTTGTTTTTGGTCTACGCCAACGAAAATGGTCTGACACAGGCTTTTCTCGTCCCTGGCGACGCGCCTGGCCTGACGGTCGGTGAACCCGTGCGGATGATGGGTGCGCAGGCCCTGGCAACCTATCATCTGCGGCTGGAGGGGGTGCGGGTGCCAGTGCAGAACCGGCTGGGTGGCCCCAAAGGCATCCGCATCAACCGCTTGTTGACGATCAGCCGCATTGGGCTGGCCGCGCTGGCCGTGGGGCAAGCGCGGGCGGCGTATGAATATGCGCTCCAGTATGCCAAAGAACGGGTAGCCTTTGGCGAGCCGATCGCCCAGCGCCAGAGCATCGCCTTTATGCTCGCCACCATGCGTATCGAGATCGAAGGTGCGCGGCTGCTGGTCTGGGAGGCTGCCGCTCACGTTGACCGCGGTGAAGATGGGACCAAAGCCGCGGTGCTGGCAAAACAGTATGCCGACAAGATGGTGCTCGAAACCACCGACGGAGCCGTCCAGGTGCTTGGCGGCCACGGCTATGTGCGTGACCACCCGGTAGAACTGTGGTTGCGCAATGGGCGTGGCTTTGCCACCTGGGAGGGTCTGCTGGTGGCGTAAAATTTTTGGTAACTATTCAGGCCAGAAAACTACAACGCGCCCAAAGGGCACCCGAGAAAGGAACGAAGGGGCCAAAACGAATCGGCTGTGATTCGTTCCTTTCCGGGGTGCCCTTTGGGCGCGCTGTAGCTTGGACAGGATGGCTGAATAGTTACAATTTTTGTGTGGAGAAGATGCAATGGCAATTGAATTCACAACTCCCGAAGTGATTGAAAAACAACTACAACCTGTGCGCGCCGTGGCCGAGAATGTGATGCGCCCAGAGAGCCGCTATTTGGATGACCATGAGCACACACGGCCCGCCAAATTCATTCAGATGCTGTGGCCGCAGATGCAGCAGATGGAAAAGGCGAACCTCACCGCGGCCCTGACCCGTGCCCGCAAGGTGCGTAACGGCGACGGCACACATGAGGCCACTGGCGCGGCCAAAGAACGCGCCGGTTCTAGCCTGGCCAATCTGACCCTTGTCCACATGATCGAGATGTTGAGCTGGGGCGATGCCGGGGTCTATCTCTGCATTCCGGGCAGTGCGCTGGCCGGTGCGGCGATCAACGCCGTGGGCACACCGGAACAGATGGAGCGTTTTCTGCTGCGCTTTACCGAGGGCGAACCCAAATGGGGAGCCATGGCCATGACCGAACCACAAGCCGGCTCGGACACCAGCAACATTCAGACCACCGCCGTTTATGACCCAGCGACCAATGAATGGGTGCTCAACGGCCAAAAGATCTTCTGCACCAGCGGCAAACTGGCGCTCGAAGAATCCGCCGGGCTGGTGGTGGTCTGGGCCACGGTAGACAAGAGCGCGGGGCGCGCTGGTATGAAGCCGTTTGTTGTCGAGGCGGGCACACCAGGGGCCATCATCGGCAAGGTGGAAGAGAAGCTCGGCATCCGCGCCAGCGACACTGCCCAGATTATCCTAGAGAACTGTCGCGTGCCAGCGGGGAATCTGCTGGGCGATGCCGAGGTGAAAAGCGGCGCAGGCACCAAAGGTTTCAAGGGGGCCATGCGCACCTTTGACGCGACGCGACCAATTGTGGCGGCCAGTGCGATCGGCATTGGGCGGGCGGCCTTTGAATACACGCGCGATCAGCTAGCCAAAGCGGGCGTGCGCATGGAGTACGGCAAACCACGCTGGAAACTGAGCGCAGTCCAAGCCGATCTGCTGGAGATGGAGGCGCAGTTGCGTGCGGCCTGGCTGTTGACGCTCAAGGCCACGGCCCTGCTCGATGCCAAAGAGGAAAACCAGCTAGAATCGTCCATGTGCAAAGTCAAGGCGGGGAAGGCCGTGACTTGGGTGACGCAAAAAGCTGTCGAACTGCTGGGACCCCTGGGGTACAGCACCGAGTTGCTCGTCGAAAAATGGCTGCGCGACGCCAAGATCAACGACATCTACGAAGGCACCGGTCAGATCAACACCTTGATCGTCGCCCGGCTGATCCTGGGTTATACGCGGGCTGAACTCAAATAGGCGGGATGTGAGAGGCGGGGGGCAGATTACGCAATACGGATTACGCATCACGAATTGCCTCTGGCACATCCTCGTAATAGACCAACATCTCGGCAGTGTCGCGCAAAAAGTCAATCTCCTTGATCGTCACTCCGGTGACCGTCAGCCCGGTGCGCGTCTGGAGATCGGCGATCAACTCGGCGTGCTTCTCCGGTTTGATCAGGTCAATCTTTTCATAGACGACCCGTTTGAACGGTGGTTCGGGCGGTTCGGGTGGTTCGGGTATGTTCCACACTTTTTCTAGTACATACACACCCAGGAAAATAAAGAGATTGACGAGGATCAACTCGAAGAAGGTGATGCGCGTCACCACAAAGAAAGTATTGATCAGGGGGAGGGTGATAAAGATAAAGAGGTAGGAGACTTCTTTGACAGGGATATTGTTGCTACGGTAGTTGAGCAACGAAAAGAGCGCGAGCAGACCAAAACCAAAGCCCAGGCTGAGCTGGACATCGCGCAGCAACGCAATGATGAAGTAGAGCAGCGAACTGAAAACGATAAAGGTAAATCTGTAGTCCGTAGTGTTGCGTTGGCTGGAAGGCGTGTACGCCAACCCCACAATCAACGCCGTCGTCACCAGGGTCAAGACAAAGCCGGGAAGTAATTCCAACAGTACAGTCATGCGCTATCCTGGTCGATCATGGCACCGTGTTGGGGCGTCACGCCTAGCTTTTGTAGACGCAGAAAAACGGGCTTGAAGTTGTTTTGTTTCAGGTGTGGGTACTGCAACGCCGCGCCGATGCAATACTTGCTAAAGGTTAACTCTGGGGCGTAGATGGCGCGCATCTGCTGCATAAAGTCGGATTGACGCGCATGGCCCGTCTGTTTGAGTTCAGCCACGATCACCTCTGGCAATTCGATCGTCAGCGCGCCGGTCTCAAACCGAATCGCCAGATCGACGGTTAAGCGCTCGATGGCATGGTTGCTGACCAGCGTGACCCGTATAAAATGATTGACCAGTTTCCACTCCAACGCATCCGGCGCAAAGGGCTGGCTGCGCTCTAAAAACGCCACCATTGGCGCATCAAACTGTTCTATCGTCGCGGGCGCGCGCTGGCGGGCTTTGATGGTGCGCCCTTGATGATTTTTGCGCTTCACCTCTAGATACGAAAGATCCGAATCCAGATAGGTGCGCAGGCGCACTTTATACCGGTTGGGGCGGCCATTGTGATGTTGTTGATAGAAGTGGAAATTGGGGGTATCAAAATAGTGCGTGCGATAGCGGTTAAGGCGCACACCCGATACGCTCAATACCCGATAGCGCTCGGTCAGTGGGTCAAGTGCGGCCAATAGTTGCTCTGGAGTGAGGACAAATTTCAGATCGACGCGATTCAACAAAGCCACTGCCTCCATCTCGGCCAGGGTGATCGGCGCGAACTGATCCACCAGCGTGGCGACAGCACTTTGTAGTGCAAGAGTTGGTAACATGAATCAGCGAGCAGCTAGTTAGGCAAAAGTGCCTGACCGGTGTCGGCCCCAGCGAACTGCGCCCCGGCGATTCGCGCCATCCGCAAATCGGCCCCCGTGAGATTGGAGCGTTGCAGATCGGCATTGCTCAAATCGGCCCGATATAAATTGGCCTCGCTCAAGTCCGCTTCTGTAAGCAATGCGGCCTGCAACACGGCCCGCTCCAGCCTGGCCCCGGCCAACCTGGCCCCGCGCAGATCGGCTTGGCTGAGGTTAGCACCCCGCAGATCAGCCCCGCGCAGATCGGCAAACCGCAGCCGAGCGCCAGTCAAATCCGCCCCACGCAGATCGGCTTGCATCAGATTGGCGCTGCCAAGATCGGCTTCAACCAGCTGGCTATTGCGCAGATTGGCCTGGCGCAGATTGGCGTAGAGCAGGTTCGCCGCGGAGAGATCGGTGTCGCGCAGGTCAGCCAGTACGAAATCGCCCTTGCGCAGGCTGGCCCGTTGCAATTCATGGTTTCGCAACTCGGCCCGCGCACAGGCCGGGTAACAGGCAACGGTTGGTAGCGTCACCAATGGTTGTACAAAAGAAACCCCGGCAACGGCTACGAGCACACCGGCCGCAATTAGTTCTTTTAACACAGCAATACTCCATTAGAAAAATTAACGTCAATAACGATCTCATACTACTTAATTGTTAATGAGATTTTAACACAAGCAACAACGTTGTCAAGCCTCCAAGCTGTCAATCCAGTAAGCCACCTGTGCAAAAAAGCAAGATTGACAAGTCTTATGTTAACAAAATTTTAACACAAGAGAGTTTTGGCAGGAAATTGTATTGCTTACAGAGAGAGACCGCCTGCTGCGCACACACAGGATTAGCGCGCGCTGATCACAGGTAAAAAGGCGGCTGGTACACAGGCTTTGTTGGTACTCCCCGGTGTGGCGCACGCCGAATTGGCCCAGGTCGGGCCGCCATCGGGATAGCGCCCGGTGGACACATCAGCCTCTTGGGGGCCGAAGGTGTACCCATCAATCAAAACATTTCCGCCACCACCATACAACCCCACATATTCGCCATCTCTGCTAAGCCGGAAGTTGGTGTGTTGTGGACCCCAGCCCGGCGCATTATCGGCATAGAAGAGCAGATACCCGCCCGCAGGGATTGTTAGCCCGTCGGGGATGGCATACTGGTCAGGATCTTCAATGTTGTCGGTTAGAAAGAGACCATTCAGGCTGACCGGATTGACACCAGGGTTGTAGAGTTCGATCCAATCTGGGTAATCGTCGGGCAGGTCCGGGTTGCGCAGCGTTGATTCATTGTCGGCCATGATCTCGTTGATATAGATCAGCGGGGGCAGAAAGCCCGCTTTATAGGCATAGACCAGCAACGGCGCACCGGCTGGCGCGCGTGTGATCAGCCCGTCAATATCCTGGGCCACCAGGTAGTAGCGCACAACCGTATCCACAGGCTGGGGCGGAATGGTGGTTTGCAAGAGATTTTCGCCCACAACGGTCATGGGCAGGGTGAGCAGACTGCCCCCCGTAATGCTGTAGTAGAGCGTTGCGCTGGCCAGAGCGCGCTCATCAGTGATGACGGCAGTGATGCTCACTGGGGCGTCGGCAGGGGGTTGGGCCGGTGTCTGTTGTACCTGGCTGATGTTGGGCGGCAGCAAGGTGTTGGTGCGGCCTGGTGTAGCGTGTATAAAGGTACGCCACTCACCACTGCCATCAAACTGGAAGCCCTCCGAGACATCGGTGGTCTGCGGGCCATATTCGCGGAAATCGATCATGCTGTCGGTGATGTCGCTGTACAGACCAATAAACCCGCTCTCGCGATTCAGCGCAAAATTCAGATGACGTGGCCCCTGCCGTGGGTCATTATCGGCGTAAAAGAGCATAAAACCACCCGGTGAGATCACCAAGCCCGTGGTGATTGCAAACCGGGTGGGGCGTCCGGGGTTATCCGTCCAATAGAGATTATCGAGGCTGACCGGCTCTGTCCCCGGGTTATAGAGTTCGATCCAGTCGGGGTATTCACCAGGTTCATCGGGGTCTTCGAGGGTAAACTGATTGTCGGCCATAAATTCGTTGATCTTCAGATTGGCTTGCTGGGCCGGGATGGCGGGGAGATCGGTTGCCAACAGCCGCAACGTGCCAAAGAGCGCCAACCCGCCGATCAGCGCTATGATACCAACCATTTTGATTTGTTGAATCATCTTTGCCTCAAGGGTAACTACAGTTTCGTACACACATCTGGTAGGTGACTGTCACCTATTGCGCGCCGGCCTGGTCTATTCGCAGGGGAGCGCCGCCCGCACCGTGGGGAAGAAGATCTGATCATACATTTGGACAATCATATTGCGCCCGCCTGGGGTTGCGACGCCCAACTGCGTCCAGGTGTCACTGCCGTCAGGATAGCGCCCCTCGGAAACATTCGCGGTTTGCACGCCAAAGACATAGACATCGACCTCTTTCAGCCCGGTATTGGTGCGCTCGTAGAGGCCGATGACCTCGCCATCTTTGTCCAACTTGAAGTTGGTATGATTTGCGCCTTGTTCGGGTTGGCCATCGGCAATAAACAGCAGATGTCCATAGGCAGGGATGATCAGACCGGCTGGAATGGCAAACTTGTCGGGCATGGTCAGATCGTCCGTCAAATATTTGCCTTCCAGATTGATCGGGGTGGCGGTAGTGTTATAGAGTTCAAACCAATCAGGAAAATCCCCAGGGTCGCCAGGGTCTTGGAAGATACCTTCGTTGCTGGCCAGGAACTCGTTGATCACCACGGTTGGTTTGTCCGGGGTGCTAGGGACACTGGTGCGGTCAAGCGTGCGCATATATTCAGCCAGAAGTGGTAAACCCTGTTCCTGGCTCTGCGCCACCCGCCCACTGACAATGTTGACCATGCGGATGGTGCGGTTGTTCTGACAGCCGTTTTGCGCCAGATCGACAACGAGCGCATAGCTGGCACTGCCCCCTGCTGGCACGCGGGCATTCGTATCACTCGTCGATAGCGTGATCACCTGACGCCCCTCGGCTGTGATCTCCAGCGGGGCCACCGTGGCAAGCTGAGGACTGGCGTTAGGGTCAAAGCCCCCACCACAACAATCGCTGCGATAGAGGGAGAGGCGCGTGACCGCACCGAGAACCTGTGCCGCGCTGAGCGGCTTATCTTCGCCATCAACAAACTGTACTTCCACCGTCCGCACTGCCAAATCCGGGTCGCCGGGGCGGCCGCGGTGGCTGATCGTCAGCCCTAGCGCCACACCAGGAAAGGGCGCTTCTTGCGCAGTGATGGCGTATTGACCGCCCACATTCTCATACCAGGCCACTTTGCCATCTTCGCGCGAGGCGGAAAGCACATCGAGATCGCCGTCACCATCCACATCCGCGGCATAGACACCGTGGGCGATCTGCGCATTGGTGACGATGGTATGCTCAACAAACGTGGGCGGGCGACCACCGAGATTTTCAAACCAGGCAATGGTATTGCTCGCTTCGATGGCGGCAAAGATGTCGATGTCGCCATCGCGATCGGCGTCGCCGGTGTAGATGGCGTGAACAGCCGGGGCATTAGCAGTGACCGTATGCCGGACAAACGTGGGCGGTGAGCCACCCTGATTCTCATACCAATAAATCGAATTGGACAACTCTGCCGCGGCGAGGATGTCGATATCCCCGTCGCCATCCAGATCATCGGCATGGATATGTTGCGCACCGGGCGCATTGGTGTCGATGGCGCGCTCGACAAAAGTGGGGGGGCGATTGCCCTGGTTTTCATACCAGGCGACTTTGTTGTCTGCTTGCGAAGCGGACATTAGGTCGATGTCGCCATCATTATCCAGATCGGCCGCATAGGCCGAACGGACGTATTTGGCGTTATTTGTCACCATGCGCGGGACAAAGGTGAGGGGACGACCGCCCTGATTTTCATACCAGTAGACTGAGTTATTGCTATCCGACGCCGAGTAGAGATCAAGGTCCCCGTCGCCGTCAATATCCGCTGCCAATACGGCGCGCGCCCCGCGCGCATCTTTCGTCACCACATGGGTGGCAAAGGTGGGCGGTTTGCCCCCCAAATTTTCATACCAGGCGATCAGATTGTTGCGTTTCGCCGCTGCCACCACATCTAGATCGCCATCACCATCCAGATCGGCCGCATAGACCCAACGCCCGCCGCTGAGATTGTTGCCGATCAGCGACTGGGTAAAGCCCGGTGGCGACTGACCGTTGTTCTCATACCAACTGACCTCGGTCTCTGAAACCGACAGCAGATCCAGATCGCCATCTTTGTCCAGATCGGCGGCAAAGACCGCACGCATCCCTTCAGCAAAGGCGATCACCGATTGGGTCTGCGGCGTGTAGAGGGCACTGCGATGGATGGTGCGGTTGGGATACCAGGTGATGCGGTGGTCGTCGCGCGCGGCGGAGAGGAGATCCAAGTCACCATCGCCATCAATATCTGCCGCATGGATGGCGCGCGCGCCCAGCGCGTTCGTCGTCACGATGCGCTCGTGAAAGGTGACGGGCGTTGCGCCATCGTTCTCGAACCAACGGAGCGTATGGTCATAGCCCGACGCCGTGAGCAGATCCAGGTCGCCGTCGCCATCCACATCTACGGCTAGCACCGCTTTGCCATGTTGCACGTCTGTGGCGAGGAGATGATGTTGAAAGGTCGGCGTGGCTCCGCCCAAATTCTCAAACCAGCCGACTTCGTTGTTCTCTTCGCCGATGTAGGCAATATCCACATCGCCGTCGCCATCCAAGTCCGCCGCATAGAGATCCTTGGCAAAGTCCAGCAGCGGTGAGGGGGGTGGGGCCAGCAGCACCACGTGCTCGGTGAAGTTGGGTGGCCGATTGCCGTCGTTGGCATACCAGGCGATCTTGTTGTCGTTTTCCGAGGCGGATAGAATATCCAAGTCGCCGTCGCCGTCCACATCTGCGACATGAACGCTCACGGCCCCCGCGGCGTTGGCCGTGACAACCCGCATGGTAAAGCCGGGTGGCCGCGCACCATTGTTCTCAAACCAGAGCACTTGGTTGCTATCGCGCAACGCCACAACGAGATCGCCATCGCCATCGCGATCAAGATCCGCCACCTGGACATCGACTGGATAGTTGAGCGCTTCGGCCACGACATGGCGCGCAAAACCGCCACCGGCGCGGAGATGGTTCTCGAACCAGACCACCGAGCCAGTTGCGCCGCTGCTCGCTTCACTGTCCGCTGGTTGTAATTCACCTACCCCGACGACAACGATGTCGCTATCGCCATCGCGATCCAAGTCCGCCGGAAAGACGGCATAGGCCCCGTTGACCTGCCCCACCTCACGCACGGTGAACTGAGGCAGCGCGCCGCCATTGTTTTCGTGCCAAAGCACTCTATTGCTCGACCGCCCCACCGAAACCACATCGAGATGGCCATCACGATTCAGATCAGCGGTCTGCACATCATGGGCGCCTAGTTGATCCGCGATGAGGTCGATGCCGGTGTGGAAGGGTGTCACGGTCTCCGTCTCTGCCTGCGTGATGGATGAAGAAGAAAAAGTGCCAACAAACGCAATGACAATCGGCAGGAGAATCAGGAAAGAAAGTAATTTGCCCATAGCCCTACCAGGTTTATCGGATTCACAACCAATGACTACATGCGCGTGCCCTTTCGGAACATAGCAGCTCTCCAAACTGACAGGAACGTGCGCTAAACGGCTTGTGTGTTGAACACCGAGCGCACCGGGGGCACGCTTGAACAAGAGGTGATAAGCGAAAGATAAAGATTGCTTACCGGGCAAACCTCTGTGGTTGAGGTTGCCGGGAACTCATTGGCTAGTAGTATAATATGAGGAAAAGAGGAAGCGCAAATACATTATCGTTTCACCCGTAAGCTTATGGCTCTTTTCTCATCGCTTTTAGCCTGGTTTTTCCGCATCGTGCTCGTCTTCGGCTTCTGGGCCTCCTGGGGCGTCTTCGCTGGCCCCACTCTGCGAGCACAAGTGGTCGTGCTACAAACCGAAGAAACGGTTGCTGCATCCGTGGTGATCAATGAGATCCACTACGACCCTGACCGCAAAACTGAGCCAGTGGAGTTTATCGAACTCTATAACCCCACTGCGGCCAGCATCGATCTTTCGTACTGGACCCTGGAAGGGGCCGTGCAATTTTTCTTTGCCCCCGGTACGACGCTGGCAGCCAATAGCTTTGTGGTCATTGGCGAAGACCCGGTTGCGCTGCAACAAAAATTTGATGTGGCTGCGCTGGGGCCATTTATTGGCAACCTGCGGCGCGCCGGCGAAGAGATCATCCTGCGTGACCAGAACGCAAAGGTAGCTGACCGTGTTGCCTATGAACAACGCTTTCCCTGGCCGGTGGTTGGGGATGCACCGGGCCGAGCCATTGAGTTGATCCACCCAGCACTCGACAACAGCCACCCCAGCAACTGGCGCGCGGGTGGCCCCACACCCGGCCAACCCAATCACCGCCTGGTGGACAACCCGCCGCCGGCGATTGCCGCCGTCGGCCACACCCCCCACGCACCCACCGCCGAAGACACCGTGGTCATCACCGCCACGGTCACGGATGACGATGGCGTGGCCGATGTGCAATTGCTCTATCAACTGGTTGCGCCAGGGGGCTATATTGCACTGACCGATCCCGCCTACGCCACTCAGTGGCGTTCTATTCCTATGCAGCCGATAAACGACAATGACTATGACTATACAGTCACGATGCCGGATGAGGTGCGCCGTCATCGCCACCTGGTGCGCTATCGCATCCAGGCGACGGATCGGGGCGGGCGGGTGATCAGCGTGCCCTATCCCGATGACCCCCAACCCAACTTTGCCTACTTTGTCTATGAT
>Ga0224722_1002111_pt1 | contig 10676 bp, 8 predicted proteins | sample Balambano_FR1_Me_FD_161646 | JGI IMG/M metagenome (GOLD analysis project Ga0224722, IMG submission 161646) | Freshwater sediment microbial communities from Lake Towuti, South Sulawesi, Indonesia - Balambano_FR1_MetaG | ecosystem: Environmental > Aquatic > Freshwater > Lake > Sediment | place...
AGCGGGTTAGAATCCGATGATAGGCATCGTGCATTTTGCGGTAAGACGCTTTCATGCCTGCCTCGTCCAGATCAAAGGAATAGGCGTCTTTCATGATGAATTCTCTGCCGCGCATCAAGCCAAACCGGGGACGAATCTCATCCCGAAACTTGGTCTGAATCTGATACAGATTGATCGGCAACTGACGGTAAGAGCGGATCATGTCGCGGGCGATCGAAGTAATTACCTCTTCGTGAGTCGGACCCAGCGCCACTTCTCGCTTCTGGCGATCGGGAAAGGCAAACATAATCCCTTCTGCCTGGGTGTAGGTGTCCCACCGTCCCGACTCTTTCCACAGTTCAGAGGGCTGGAGCTGCGGCAGCAAGCACTCTTCCGCCTCGGCAGCATTCATCTCTTCGCGCACAATCTGGGAAACCTTTTGCAGCACGCGCCACATCAGCGGCAGATACGCATAAACGCCGCTGCCAATCCGCCGGATATAGCCTGCCCGCAGCAGAAGTTTGTGGCTGGGAATTTCTGCCTCTGCCGGATCTTCCCGCAGGGTGACAAACAGCATTTGAGACAGTCGCATAGTTGATTCCCTTCTTCGTGCTGGAGTTCGATTTTCCAGTTTATCTCAGGTCTTATGGCGATCGTCATTTGGGCTAGGACGAGGTGCAGGGGTGAAACTCCTGGATGGGGCAAAGCCCCACACCCCCTTTGTACTCACGAAGCTGGCTACAGCTATATCTGGCTTTGCATGAAGTGGCTGAATCCTGGCAGCAATTTCTGCGATCGAGCCTGGGAGTGTCATTATCATCAGTGTCATTAATCATCGCGGAATGATGATTTAAGAACGCGCCTCAAATAGCCCGGTGGATGAAAATGAGACTGGCTACCGATAGCCTGCCGCCTGCAGCGAAAACAGCCTTGCATAGCGTCCATCTTGCTTGAGCAGTTCCTCATGGGTTCCCTGCTCCAAAATTTCGCCCTGCTCCAGCACCAGGATCTGGTCTGCCATGCGGACGGTTGAGAAGCGGTGAGAAATCAAGATTGCCATCTGGGTTTCGGTCATTTCGCGGAAGCGATCGAAAATTTCGGCTTCGGCTTCAGCATCCATTGCAGAAGTCGGCTCATCCAGCACCAGCAAATCTGCCCCCGATCGCATAAACGCCCGCGAAAGCGCAATTTTTTGCCACTGCCCGCCCGACAGCTCCTGCCCGCCTTTGAACCAGCGACCGAGCCGCGTCTGAAACCCATCCGGCAGGTTATTGATAAACGATCGGGCAGTTCCCTTCTCGGTTGAAATTTCCCACCGCTCCTGATTGTCGAACTGTCTGACATCGCCCACGCCCACGTTTTCGCCCACCGTGAACTGATAGCGAACAAAGTTCTGGAAAATCACGCCAATCCGTTGCTGCAGCACCTCCAGATCCCACTCGCGCAAATCCACGCCGTCGAGCAAAATTCGCCCCGCGTTCGGGCTATAAAGGCGGGTCAGTAGTTTGATCAGCGTCGTTTTGCCAGAGCCATTCTGTCCGACGATCGCCAGCTTTTCTCCCGGTCGCAGATGAAACGAAATGTCATGCACTGCCCAGCGGGGACTGTCGGGATAGCGAAACGAGACGTTTTCAAACCGAATGCCATCGCCTGGAAGATTACCCACAGCGACCGTTCCCGTTTTCGGCGGCACTTCTTCTTCCAGAAATTCGTATAGATTCGACAGATAGAGGCAATCTTCATACGCACCCCCGATCGCCGACAGCACCGAGGAAAACGTCGTCTGTCCCTGCCGGAAGACCACAAGATACAGCGTCAGATCCCCGATCGTAATTTGTCCGCTAATCGTTGCCAGCACAATCCAGACATAGGTGAGGTAAAAGGCGATCGTGCTCACCAGGCTCAGCAAATAGCCCCAGGCACTGCGGCGAATGGTCAGATCCCGGTCTTCGCGATAGAGGCGATCGAACAGGGCACGATAGCGTCTCAGCAGCAGGTCGCCCAACTGAAACAGCTTCACCTCCATCACAAAATCTTCGCGGGCAATCAGGGTTTCCAGGTAAGTCTGCTCGCGGGTTTCTGGGGCACGCCAGCGAAACAGCCGAAAAGCTGCCCCTGCAAAGCGAGTTTCTGCCACAAATGCCGGAATTGCTGCCACCATCAGCAAAATCACCGCCCAGACCGAAAACTGCAGCAGCAAGCCGCCAAAGGTCAACAGCGACAAGCCATCCTTCACCAGCCCAAAGGTGCGCCCCACCAGACTCAGCGGACGGGTTGAGGCTTCCCGACGGGCACGGCTCATTTTGTCGTAAAATTCGGAGTCTTCAAAGTGGCGCAGATCCAGCGTCAGGGCTTTCTCTAAAATCAGCACGTTCACCTTTTGCCCCAGCAACACCCGCAGGAGCGACTGACAGAGGGCAATTCCTTGCTGGCTGCCCGAAAGCAGCATGACACAGAGCGCCTCCAGTCCCAGATAGCTCAGTGCCGCTCCTCGTCCTGCTCCCCCTGACTGCGCGGCTTGCACAACGCTATCCACAATCAGCTTGCCGACATAGGCAACCGCTCCGGGCAGCAGACCCGCAATCAGGGTGAGGACTGCCAGAATCACGGTAAGGCGGCGATCGGTCGTCCAGACCAATTTCAGTGCCCGATCGCTATAGTGAAAAACTGTCAGCGATTGGCGCAATCCCTGTAAAGGACGTTCAAACCTTTTCATATCTTCCACCATAGCGAATTGCATCGCGAACGCGGGAATTTCAGTGCGGCGGCGAAGTTCCAGCCAAAAAGGCGGGTAAAAAGGCTGATCAGAAATACGGGTGAAAAACGATACCTGCTAAACCCCCTCTACCTGAAACATTTCTTTATACTGAAAGGGGACAATCGCCTAACCCCTAAAACTGCTTTACTTTGAGGATCTTGCTATGGCAATGGACGATCGCAAAAAACGCATCATGGAACACCTGGCACGCAGTAGCGGAAATTTCATTCAATCCACTCCGCGCAACTCCGAGCAGCGCAAGCAGCAAATCCTTGACCATGTAAAACGCACCAAAGGATAACGCGCAGGGACAACGCTCAGAGACTCATTCTGCTTCCTACTGCTTCCTGAAGTCCCGTGAACCCTTTTGCCAGAATCACAGTCTATTGGGTCTGTAGATTTGGACTATATTGGACTGTTGATGGTAGGTCGTCCTGATCGTTCGGGATTTCTCTCGAACAGCTAAGGAGGAAATTCCCGGCGGATCTTGCCGATCTTCTGCATCTGGCGTGCGGCAAAACTGGAGGTAAAACGAAGCAGTGAGTATTTCTGACCTATTTGCCAGGGGCGGAATCGCCATGTGGCCCCTGCTATTTCTTTCTTTCCTGACGCTCAGCACCATTATCGAGCGGGCGTGGTTCTGGTCAAAAATCTTGACCCACGAACGGGAAATTTCTGGACGGGTGCTGGAGGCGGCACGACGTGACTGGGATGCAGCTACCGAGATTGCCCGCAAATCCAGCAGTCAGCCGATCGGTCGTTTTCTCTATTCCGCGCTAGAGCTGCAAGACCCCGACCCCGAAGTGTTTGAACTGACCCTGCAAGCCTCTGCTGACGAAGAACTCAACGCCATGCGGCGGGGCGATAAGGTGCTGGAAACGACGATCGCCATTGCGCCCCTGCTGGGTCTATTGGGAACAGTGCTGGGGTTGATTAGCTCACTCAGCTCGATTCGGATTGGCGACCTGGGAACCGACGCAGCGGCAGGCGTGGGGCTGGGAATCTCGGAAGCCTTGATCAGTACAGCAACGGGGCTGATTGTGGCAATTACCACACTGGCGTTCTATCGTCTGTTTCAGAGCTTTGTGTTTGGTCAAGCAAAAATTTTCCGGCAGGCAGGCAACGAACTCGAACTGCTGTATCGCAAAGAACGGTTGCCGCTGGTGAGACGCAACGCGCTAAATGCGCCCAGCCTCGCCTCTGACACCGTGCGAACCAGTTCCACGACTGAGGAGATTGCCCCCCACTCCACCGAAGAAAACGCATAGCAGCCAACTTTTACCTGGATTTTGCCTGAGTCTTGCCTGAATCCTGCCTCAATCCTGCCTGAATTGGGCGCTGTTCCTCATACTCTGAGCCAACCCTTATGCCGATTAAAACTCACCTCGATTCCACCGAAACCGATGCTCGGATTGAGATTATTCCGCTGATTGACGTTATTTTTTGTATTCTTACCTTCTTCATCCTGGCAGCCGTAACCCTGACTCGACAGACGGCGATTAACGTCGATTTGCCTCGTGCCGGAACAGGTGCGCCCCAGATGCGGCAGCTTTTAGTGGTCAGTGTTGATCCGATCGGGCAAACCTATCTGGAAAAACAGCCGATCGCTCGTGAGGCGCTAGCTCAAGCACTGCAACAGTTTAAGCAGCAAAATCCAGATGGGCTGATGGTGCTGTATGCCTCGAAAGCTGCCAGCTACAACGATGTGGTGCAGGTGCTCGATTTGCTGCGGAATGTGGGAGGCGATCGGGTGGCGCTGGCAACCCTGCCGGAGAACGGACAGAACGGCGCGCCGCTGCCCAATTCCCTGACCTTTCCGGGAGACTCGCTCAACCCACAAGCACCCTACCAAATTCCCGGTCAACTTGATCCGCTCAATCCTGCTCCAGTTCAGCCGCTTCCCAGCATTGAGTCCCCCTTACCGGACACAGGCTCCGTGCCCACTCCAAAGCCAAATGCACCCAAACCTGCAACTCCCTAGCTGCCCTGAGGAAGGCTATTTCTGACGCTCAGTTTTTTGCAGTTCGCTGGATAAGACTCGGTGAGGGTGAGGGAAATCAAAAAAGCTTTATGTAGAATCAGCATCAGCGCAATGCACATTTGGAATCGATCGTAGAAAAATGTGCCTGACGATATAGATTTGTGATCCCTGCCTGTGGGCAAATTAGAAAGGTGAGATTTCAGTGTGATAGTAATGAATGGAAAAACGCCGCGTAATCCTCAATCCGATCCGGTGCATCTTTCTTTAACAAGTCTGACAACGGCTACCAACCGCGATGCCGAATTTGATTTCGATCGTTGGGCAAGTGCAGTGAGAAGACAAATGCTTGATTCTCTCAAAAAGCGTGATGCGCGTAATCTTTAACTGCTTCGCTCCGATTTTTTTTGGACAATCAGCTCTGGACAATCAGCTCTGGACAATCAATTCGATCGCAGAAAGCCCTCTCCGATGAGGGCTAATTTTTGGGGTGGAGCCACAGCGTTTATCGCAGCGTTTATCAATCAGTTCCCATTCTGGCGTTGCTAAATAGATGGATGATATACCGCCATAGCCCCAATGCTGGGGGAAACCAAGCCACTGTAAGCATTCTTGTTGTAACAGGCAATTCTACTGGTTTCAAAGTCCCCCACCTGTGGGGGATTGAGGGGGCGATGCAGGAGCTGAATTTGCCCGGTTCATCTCTCGATTCAGCAACGCCCCTATTCTTTTCTCAGGCATCCTCTAACACATGGCACTGTCCCGCATCGCGCAGCAAATGGTCACACAGCACCAGCGCCATCATCGCTTCGACCATCGGCACGGCACGGGGCAGCACACAGGGGTCATGTCGTCCTTTGCCTGCCAGAATCGTTTCCTCGCCCGCTCGAGTGACGGTGCGCTGCTCTTTGCGAATTGTTGCTGTTGGCTTGAATGCCACCCGGATGATGATGTTTTCCCCGTTCGAGATGCCGCCCTGCACGCCGCCCGATCGATTTGTGGTGGTGCGAATTTCCCCTGCTTCGTCGCGATAAAACTCGTCGTTGTGTTCGCTTCCGGTCAGCAGCGTTCCGGCAAAGCCTGAGCCGATTTCAAAGCCTTTGGTGGCAGGCAGCGACATCACTGCTTTTGCCAGGTCTGCTTCCAGCTTGTCAAACACGGGCATTCCCAACCCTTTCGGAACCTGTCGCGCCACGCACTCCACCACACCCCCAATCGAATCGCCCGATCGCCCAATTTGCTCGATCAGTTCAATCATGCGATCGGCACAGTCACCATCGGGACAGCGCACGATGTTGCTTTCCACCTGCTCCAGCGTCACCGTTGCCGGATCAACCACGCCTTCCAGATCCTTGATGCGCTTCACATAGCCGACAATTTCGACGCCTGCCACCTGCCGCAAAATCTTTTTGGCAATTGCTCCTGCCGCCACCCGTCCGATCGTTTCTCGCGCTGACGATCTGCCGCCCCCCTGCCAGTTGCGAATGCCATATTTTGCATCGTAGGTTGCGTCAGCGTGGGAAGGGCGATATGCCTTCGACATTTCATCGTAGTCTTGCGAGCGCGTGTCCTTGTTGCGAACCAGAATCGCGATCGGCGTTCCCAGGGTTTTGCCTTCAAACACGCCAGAAAGAATTTCGCACTGATCGGCTTCTTTGCGCGGCGTGGTGATTTTGCTCTGACCCGGACGGCGGCGATCGAGTTCAAACTGAATCTCGTCGGTTGAGATTTCGAGCTGCGGTGGGCAACCGTCGATCACAACACCGACTCCACCGCCATGAGATTCGCCAAAGGTGGTGACGCGAAACAGATGTCCGAAGGTGTTGCCCATAGGTGTGACGCGGAAAATTTTGCACAAAGTCTAAGTCTTTGATTGTACCGAAAGATGGGGGGAGCGCGACCAGCCGGAAACGGCTCATCTCAATTTGACCAGCGCTAGCGGCAGCGTCCATCTTCCATGTGCAAAATGCGATCGGCAACATCCAAAATGCGATTGTCGTGGGTGACAAGCAGCACCGTACAGCCCTCTTCCTTTGCCAAGGTTTGCATAATGTTCACCACATCGCGCCCGGTTTTGCTATCAAGAGAAGCCGTTGGCTCATCGGCAAGCACCAGTTTTGGATGGCTGACCAGGGCACGGGCGATCGCCACACGCTGCTGCTGTCCGCCCGATAGCTTGTTGGGATAAGCATCAACAAATTCGCCCAGCCCTACCGCAGACAGCATCTCCGCCGATCGCCGCCGATACTCCGCCTTGGGAACTTCCGGGTGCAGCTTCAGCGACATACTGACGTTTTCCCAGGCAGTCAGGCAGTCCAGCAAATTGTGTGCCTGAAAGATAAAGCCAATCTGATTGCGAACCTGAACGAGTTGACGCTTCTTCGCACCCAAAAGCTCCTGCCCTAAAATTTTGAGGCTGCCCGACTGAGCCGTTTCCTTCGGAGTTGCGCTTTGCGCTAATCGCAGTGCCCCAATCAGCGTCAGCAGGGTTGTTTTCCCGCCGCCCGACGGGCCTTCGAGAATCACCACTTCACCCGGATTTAAATCCAGGGAGATATCGCTGAGAACAGTTTTTTGCAGAGAACCTTTGCCAAAAGCGTGAGAGAGATTGCGAATTGTGACAATCGAATTCATAGAGACTCCCGAAAATGCCCTCTGCTAAAACACATCGACCGGATCAGCCGATCGCAGTTTATTCATCGCCATCGTGCCCGAAACCGCGCACATCCCGATCGTGAGCACAAACACCTGCACCACCACTTCCCACCGCATCACCAGCGGAATCCGCGTCACTTCAGCCAGCACCCCATAGACACCATAGGAGGCAAGAAAACCAGGGATGAAACCCAGCACCGCCAGAATTAACGCCTCTTGCAGCACGATGAACCAGAGCGATCGATCGCTGTAGCCCATTGCCTTGAGCGTGGCGTATTCAGACAAATGGTTGCTGATGTCGGTGTAGAGAATTTGATACACAATCACCATGCCGACAATAAAACCCATGACTGCGCCAAACGTCAGCACTTTTCCCTGCGGAAACGAAGCATGAAACGCCTGTTCAGCTTCAATCAGTTCCGCTTTGGTCATCACCTTCACTTCCGGCGGCAAACGCGACACGATCTGTGCCTGCACCGCAGCAACATCGGCTCCCGGTTCTAGCATCACTACACCAACGCTAACCGCATCCAACGGGCTGCTGGTAATGCGGGTATAGTTCCAGTCGCTCATGATGACGTTGCCGTTGTCGTCAAAATTGCTGCCCAGGCTAAACAAACCGACCACCTGAACCCGCTGTCCTCTCATGACGCTGGTAACGGCTCCCTGCTCTGCAAACAGGGTTGGCACATCGCCCAATCCCGACTGCCCCAGACGATCGAACAAAATTGCACCAGGCTGAGTGAGTCGATCGCGCTGCTGGTCAACCTCCGGCAGATTAAACACAGGCTGTACAGGATTAAATGCCAGCACCTTGAGATAGTTCGCCGCAAAGATATCGAATGGGGTCGTGGCATCACTGGAACCCTGGTTCAGCTTTTCGGGGTTCGTCCAGGGAGACGTGCCAATATACAGCGGACGCACAGACGCTACGCCTGGAATCGTGTCTGCCTGATAGAGATAGTTTTTTGAAACGCCGCCAAAATCCCAGGCGATCGTCGGACTCCGCGCCGATTTGAGATAGAGTTCGCCCTTCAAGGCTTCGGGCAGCAGGGTAATGCCGTCAAACATGAGTGCCCGCAGTCCAAGCTGAGTGAAGATCAAAATATTAGAAAAGGCAACGCCCGTGAGCGCGACCGCAAGCCGCACTTTCTGATGGGTCAACTGTGCCCAGCCAAGCGGCTTATGAGATTGCCAGAGATGACGAAGTTTCATAGGAATTGATGCAATAAGAATTGATGCAATAGGAATTGATGCAAAAGTAAACGACGATCGCTACGGAGCTGTATTTTCTGTATTAGTTTCTGTATTAATTTCAACGCGCACCTGCATATTGGTCAGAGCAGCAATTCTAGAGCTATCTTTTCGGTCAATTTTGATCTTGACTTCGACCACGCGTGTGTCCTGATCGCTGGTTGGATCACTAGCATTTTCGGTTAGTTTGCGTTTACCGACCTGTAACCCAATGTGATCCACAATACCTTGAATCCTGCCGTCAAAACCGCCATATTCACTAAACACGATCGCTTTTTGTCCCAGCTTAACTTTGTTGATTTCGGTTTCGTAAACTTCTGCGATCGCATACATCTGATCGGTTCGTCCCAGTTCCACAATTCCATCCTGGGTATTCACCTGTTCGCCCACGCGCGTATTAATTCGCAGTACCTGTCCGGCAATCGGAGCTTTCACCTGAGTATCTTCTAACTCAGCCCGACGCTGTTCTACGGCAATCATCGCTTTCTCTAAATCGGCTTGTGCCACCCGCACATCCACCGGACGAACCTCTCGCAGCTTTGCCAGGTTTTCGCGCTCCTGCCGGATTTGCTGCGTCAGCGTTTCGATCGTCGTTTGTCGTTCTGCCTGACGCTGTGTTAGAGCTGCCTGTGCCGTTTCCAGCTCCTGCCTTGCCTGATCCAGGTCAGAGGCTTTGAGTGCGCCTTCCTGCTGCAAATACACATTGCGATCGTAGTTGATCTGTGCCTGGCGCAATACCGCTTCTGCACTGACAATGGCAGCCTCCTGACCCACCACTTCGTTTTTGAGCTGTGCTTCTAATTGGGCGATCGTGGCTTGCTGTGCGGCAACATCGGCATTTTTTGCCTCTCCTGCCTGAATTTGCGCCAGCCTTGCCCGGTAGTATTCCACGTTCTTTTCAGCTTCTTCCAGGTCACGCTGTCTGCGATCGGCTCCCTGAAGAATGGCAATGGTCTGTCCGGCTTTGACCCAATCGCCCTCTTCCACCAAAATTTGATTGACGCGACTATCTGCCGCATTCGTCACCGACAGCTTCATCACTTCGCCCTGAGGGGCTAATCGTCCGATCGCCACCACAGAAGTAATCGGCTGCACGGTTGGACTCGGCTGAGACTGTGCCTGAGAGGAGTTAGAAACCGGAGAACAGCTAGCCGTCCCGCTCAGGAGCAGCAAAAGCGCAAAAGGAACCCATTTCTGTCTGGACTGCATAATAGAGAGGGTTGAAGTGAGCTTTCAAAGTCACAGGTGAACGATCGTTGAAGCGAGGACTGATTTTGAAGTTAACGGGGAATCAGGCGGGATGGGACAGGGATACAGTTTTCAAAGCAATCATTTCTGAAACAAAGGATTTTTACTCAATGAAATAAGGGTAAATCGCTCTGTAAGGCTGTTTGAAGAGGATTTGCTGTCCTGCACTGCCCCCCAATCTCCCACGGGTGAGGAACTTTGAAACCAGAGATGACTGGCTTGGTTCCTGCCAGAATTGGGGGACGAGAGGGCAGCTCGGATCACAAATTTGACGCTTCAAACATCCTTTCAACTCAGCTTAAGGCAGAAAGTTGAAACGCGATTCACCCAATTATCCAATGATGTCTGCATTCACAATAGAAAAATTAAGGCTGGAATGGCTGCTAACGATCGTTAGAACTTATTTCGCAAGCCGCAATCTATAAGCCGCAATCTATAAGCCGTTGCCAATCAGAATAAACGATGCCCAGTAGTAGGGATGCTCCAGGGTCGTTGGCTGGTTTTCCGGGTTGTCCAGGTGTGCTAGCGGGGTGAGGGTTGCGCCTTGAATTAGGGCAATTTGCGCCTGCTGGAGGGCGGCAGTTTTAGAGAGATTGCCCGATCGCAGTGCGGTGTAAAAACGGCTCATGAGTGCTTCTGTGCCCCCGTCATCGACTGCCCAGAGTGAGGCGATCGCGGCTCTGGCTCCGGTTTCCTGAATTTGATAGCCAAATCCGAGAATTTCTTTGCCGTCTGTAAGCTGCATGGTGCTGACTGCGGTTTGACAGCTACTCAGCACCACCAGATCAACGTTATCCAGATCCA